>Ga0209373_10004218_pt1 | contig 12575 bp, 8 predicted proteins | sample Higcelweek5metaG_FD_187173 | JGI IMG/M metagenome (GOLD analysis project Ga0209373, IMG submission 187173) | Freshwater pond sediment microbial communities from the University of Edinburgh, under environmental carbon perturbations - High... | ecosystem: Environmental > Aquatic > Freshwater >... | reverse complement strand
CCGTGCACCTTTGGAACCCAGGAACAGGGCCGTTTCGCGGACATCGCGGGCGTTCAGGATCGCGGCACGCTCCGTGCGGACATAGAGTTCCACAGCCTCGCGGGCCGCAGTAGCAACCGGTACCACTCGTTCCTTGCCGCCCTTGCCCTTCACCCGCACTTCGCCGCCGCAAAAGTCCCCCGTGCCGAGCCCGCATAGCTCCGAGTTGCGGAGGCCGCAACCATACAGAAGCTCCAGCATGGCGAGGTTACGCAACGGGTACCACACGCAGGAGTGCCGGGCAGACACGAGCAGCGAGGCCACCTCGCCTTCCGTAGGCACAGGCCTGCAAGGATAAGGCGAGGGCACCACAAGCCATTCGGGCATCGGGCAGGCAAGCAGGTGTCCATGCTCCACAAGCCATGCCGTGAACCGCGCCAACAGGCGCACGCGGGCTGCGGCGGTGGACGGAGCCACGGCAGGGCGCAGCGCCGCACACCATGCGGACAGCGCGTCCTCCGTTACCTGCCACACATCCGTTACGCCAAGCACGGCAAGCTCGCGCAGGCTCTTCGCAAGCTGGTGGCGCATCCGTCCGCGCGTGCCGGACGCCAAGTGCGGGAACCCTTCCACGAACTCCTCTGCAAGGCTTGACACTCAGCCGCCACCGCGCGGATGGTACTTGCGCTGCGCATCACGGATGTCCTCCGTCACCAGGTGCGTGTAAGCGAGCGTGGTGTTGATGCTCTCGTGCCGCAAAAGCCGCTGCACCACCCGCAGGTCAGCGCCCGCACGCAGCATGTGCGTCGCGCAGGAGTGCCTGAGCCCGTGAGGCACCGCGCCCTCCACGCCCGCCGCCATCGCATGCCTGCGCACGAGATCCGAAAGGCCGTTGGGGGACAAGGGATTCCCTGCCGAAGTCAGGAACGCGAAGCCACTATCGGGCTTCCCTCCGCGCAGCACGAACGCCTGACGCCCATGGGAGAGCCACGCCGCAAGCGCACGCGCGGCCCCGTCGCCAAAGGGCACCACTGCTTCCTTGCCGCCCTTGCCCTTCACCGATAGCTCGCGCTCTGCGAGCCGTATGTCCGAGAACTCAAGCCCACGTAGCTCCGCGCTGCGCAGTCCGCAGCCGTAGAGGAGTTCCAGCACCGCTAGGTCGCGCAGGCCCGCGGGATGCGAGCAGTCCACCGCGCCGAGGAGCCTTGCGGCATCTGCCTCCGAGAGCACGCCGCGCGGAAGCGTGCGGCCCGAGCGCGTCACCTCCATTCGTGCAGTCGGGTCATGGTGGATGCGGTGCGTGCGGTACAGGAACAGGAAGAACATGCGCAGGTAACGGTCACGCGTGCGACGCGTGTTCGCCGCCGCCGCTTTGCCTTGCGTGGCAAGGCTTCCCGGTCCCGAGCGCCACGCGAGCAGCACCCGTTCGTCCACCTCGCGGACGTCGTTAACACCACGACCTCCGAGCCAGTTCAGGAACGGGCGCAGGCGGCGGGAGTAGTCGGTGCGCAGCAGTCCGCGGGCGCGGTTGTACTCGCCGAACGCGGCGAGGAGCACTCCGAAAGATCCGCCCACGGAAGGTGCGAGACTGCGGAACACCGAAGGAGAAGGCCTGGCGGGCACCGGGGGAAGGTGCGCGAGCACGCCGTCCTGCCGGAGCATCTCCAGCATCCGCACCACATGCGCCGCCTTGTCCGCAATGTGAAGCTCCCCTGGACGCCTGCCACAGCAGGGAAGCGAAGGGTCCTCCATATAATGCCTCCATTCGGGAACGGTCCCGCAGTCCGCCTTGCGCGGGTCGAGGCCACGCCACGCGAGCCAGCGCAGCCAGTGTGCGAATGCCGACAGCGGGGCCACCATGGCCGAGGGTGCGAGCCCGCGCGAGCGCAGGGCGGTGCGGACGGCTTCCATGAGGTATTCCCAAGCAGTGGGGACAAGTGGCAGGGTGGAGACTTTTTTTCTTTTTCCCTGATAGGTATTTCCAAAATTTGCCACAAGGTCCAGGCCTTCGCCTTCTATCCCTTGCGGGAGTAGCCCAGAACCTTGCGGTAATATCCTCACAAGGTCACCACAAGGTATCCGCAAGGTACCCTCTTTTTCCCACAAGGTACCCCCCTTGCATTCCTCAAGGTTGTGCCCCTCAAGGTTGCCCATTCGTCCATTCCTCCATACGTCGCGCAAGCTCCACGGGGTCGGTCAACAGGAGCGTTCCACGGTCGGGATCGGTGCGCAAATCCACTAGCATTCCATAAGTGATCAGCTCACCGTTGCGGCCCGTCATGCGCGACACGAACTCCAAGTCCTCAAGCTGCTTGAGCCCTTCGCGCACCTGCCAGTCCGACCAACCGCAAAAACTCCGCAGCTCACGACGCGTAAAGGAAATATCGCCACCCTTCGATTCTGCAAGTTTTGAAATTTCCTCGCCAAGCCTTCTGGTATGTGGCGCGAGCTCGTCGGTGGAGTTCGGAAAGAACGGCAACGCCAGGCGGTTCGCAAGCGCAATGTCTTCCACCGTCACTTCAATGTATGGATGAATCTCGCCTTCTACCGTATACGTTTTGACCTCGCGCTGGTGCTGGTGCAGCAAGGCCACAGAGTCGATGAGGCACGCATATTTTGCCTGCTCACGACGCATCTGCAACTTGCCAATGGAGTATTCAAGCCAGCGGGCATATGGGTTCACGACCTCGATAGGTTTGAGCAGTCGCTGCATGTTGTGGTGACGTTGCATGATCTTCTTGCGCCGTGAAAGTTCCATGCGGCCTTCCAGCGTATGCGCAAACATCGCTGCTTCCACAATGCGTTTCGTCTGCTCCTCGCTCTCGTCGATGGTCAATACCACAAAGCGATTGCGGGTCTCGCCACCCAACGCGTCAGGGTTCGTGGTGCTGATCATGATGAACACAGGCCCTTCCACCGTATAGCTCTCCTGCCTGATGCGGCCTGTCTTCGGGTCGTTGCGCGTAGTTCCGAGCATCAACTTTTGGCTCGACTGCAAAGTACGGATCGCATACATCGCACCTTCCATGCCGCCTTCCTCCTCGATCGCGAGAACCTTGTTCCGCAAGCTGTCATGGTCGCCATAGAATAAAGTCTGGCCGGTGATGCGCGTAAACTGCTTCAAAGATTCCGGCGGAACAAGCGAGCACACCACTTCCTGCAAAGTAGTCTTGCCGGCTCCCGACCTTGACACCACAAGGATTCCAAGGGGTTTGTCAAGCATGCGCGAAAGCGAGCCGAGGTAGCCTAATAGCTTTGTTTCTTCTTCGCCCACCATCAGTGTGTCAAGGTCTTTCAGGATGTCATTCACGAGAGTCGGCGAACGCAGCAGGCACATGGCCGCTTCCCGTTCCCCGTCCGTCATCTCGGGAACAGTATTCGCCTCGGTGCTCTCCATCATCTTCAACCGTTCAGCTTCAAGCAAGGTCACCAGCGCCTTGATATCGTTCTGCGCATCCTCTTCGCTGAGTCCAAGTTCTTCGCGGACCCCATCTACAAACAACGCGCGAGCCTTGCGACTGTAGAGTTCGGGAGTATCAAGGAAGAATGCAGAGGGATTGCAAGGAAGCGTCGCACGCACCACCACCTTCAAGCGGTCCATGCCCTGCGTGCCAAGACCCTTCACCACATACTCAGCCACGCCGCCTTTCGCCACAAGGGATCCACGATCCTCCACGAGTTTCATTTTCCGTTCCACCGGTTCTAAGCTATGAAGCTCTGAAGCAAGCCATGTGACATGCTCGGGATGGCTTGAGGCATGGAGAAGAAAACTATTTGGGTCCTCGTCATTTGGAAGTTCCACTACATGCACCTTCTTGCGAAGTTCGACAAGCCGTGGAGCCAGGCGGTGCGCGGCATCAAGCCCAGTGCGGTCACCATCAAGCAACAAGTACACACGACGATAATGGGAAAGAAAATCAGCATGCTCTGAGGTGAACCCATTCACGCCATGCAGGGCCACAACATCGTGCGGGAAATATTCCATCACTGTCAATGCGTCGATCACCGATTCCGTAACGACAACGGATTCCGCATCGGGCGATTTGCGATAGAACAAACCCTCGCGCTTGCCTGGCAAATAAAAGTGCGAACCTTGCCCTTTCACCTTGCGACCATAGATGCTAAACACCTCGCCGTCATGGCCACGAAGCGCGAACGTCACACAGTCTGCAAAATGGGCATGGCCTGTGGAGCCAATGAGGCCAAGGGATTGAAGGCGTTGCCGCATACTAGCATCGAGCTTCGAGCCGAAGTCCGCAGGACAAAAGCCAACCTCGATTCCGGACAGTTTCACAAGACCACGAACTTCCTCAAGGTAGCAGCGGCCATCACCCATGCGCTCATATGACGAGCGGAACGAGGCCCACACCTGCGCGAGAAGCTCTTTGCGTTCTGCTGGTGAAACGGCGGGAATTTCGTTTTGTGTGTTGTGCGAAATGGATGGAACAGAAGCCACGGGACCAGTATTCGCAAGGCGGCGCACGGCATCAGGGAAGCTCGTCTTCTCCATGTGCTGCACAAGCTGGATTACGTTGCCCTTTGCATCACACCCGAAGCAGTGATACACGCCCTTGGTGCGATTGATCGATAGCGATGCGTCCGCATCCTCATGGAATGGGCATTTGGCGAAATGGTCGCGGCCCTTCCGTGTGACCGTGAGACCTAGGGATTCGGCCACTGCCACGATATCAGAGTTTTCCTTAACGTCTTGAAGTTCTGCTTCCGCGATCATCTCTTGCCTCCCGGCCTCTCTCGAACATCTGGTCACGTAACTTGTTCAGGTGCAGCTTGAACTCTAGCGGATTGATACGGGCCTTGCCCGTGCGATAGTCCGCATCCGCGTCCGCAATGCCCGCACCCGTGAGCACGAACACGATGCCGTGCGACGACTGTTCAAGCCTCTCAAGCTTCGCTCCCTGGCAGATCAATGACGCAGACCGGAACAGGTCCGTTGTCGTCATCCTTTCTTGGTTTGCCGCGATCATGGGCGCTTCTCCTTCCGTTGCGTCTCTGGGACCCCTCTGGCGAAATGCCTGTCAAGGGGGAATTATGCATTATTTTAATACGAAATTGCGTATATTCATAATATACATAATTTCGTATATCTTCGAAAACCATCCCTATATTTTATGCATGCAAAAGGAAAACAGGGACGCCATCAGCCAAGAAGACTTGGCCACAATCCGCAGAAACATCGCCCTTCAACGCAAGAAGAAAGGAATGACGCAGGAAGAACTTGCCCAGAAAATGGGCGTTACACAACGCGTAATATCCTATTACGAAACACAGACAGCAACGATATCGCTTGATGCCATCGCCAAAATTGCACGAGCCTTGGACATTCCAAAGCGAAAGCTACTTGATACTGAAACCGAACCCGACCAGGCTACTGAGCTACCTAAAGCCATCCAGAAACAGGTCGACAAAATCCGTACACTGTCGCCGAAGGCACAAAAGACCGTAGCCGATATGATCGACGCTCTGGCAAAAGTTCAGGTGAGCACAGATAATCCCAGCAAATAGACAGGTTCATAATAGCCTTCTTATAAACTATTACTGGAAAGGGGGGTACCCCCCCCCTCCGTCATACATCAAAAAAGGAGACATTATGACCAGCACATGCCTACTCTGCCTCAAGAACAAGGAACTTCGCGATTCACACATCATCCCGAAGTTCGTCTACAAGCCCGTTGAAGACTCCATCAGGAAGTCGATTCCAATCTCGGAACAGGACGTATTCAAGGCCGTACAAAGCGGAATCAAGGAACCCATGCTCTGCGGTGACTGCGAGTTGAAGTTCTCGCAGTATGAAGGTGAATTGGCTCGCTTTCTGAAAGATGTCCAGGGCCAGAATCCAGCGACTGTCACAAACCAAGGGCAAGTGCTCTACACACAGGGTTTCGACTATGCGAAAATCAAGAAGGCCATCATCTCCATCGTGTGGAGACTGAGCCATACAAAACGCATAGAATTCAAGAGAACGCAGCTAGGTACATACCAGGAGCGGTTCCGTATTTTGCTCGACAACGATGAGACTATTCCTATGGAATGTTTCCCAATAATGGTGGACAAGCTAGCCAATCAAGGGCAATTTATTGACGGCATGATCATGAATTTCGACATGGGCAAGAACGAAAAATTTGATTTCAAGTTCCAATCGGTCTGCCTATACGGAACCATATTTGAAATCCTGATGAAAGAAGACATCACGAAGCATTTGCCTGCAAACCATTTGATGGTGCTCCACGGTACAACATATAGCCCGATCATGATCAAAGAAATCTCCAGCATATTCGACAAGAACAAGAAATTGCTGAAAAGGTTCTTCGATCCTGATGTTGAAACAGCTATGCGAAAACTTCGCCCGTAGTGCGTACATGCTCAGAAGCGCCACAGCGCAACTTCGTTGCGCTCCCTGCCTGGTCGGTTGGGCCATCGTGGCCGTCGCCGCATCCGGCGGCTTGCCGCGCCATATCGGGGTCTTAGGCCGACAACACGGCCAGCACCGGTGGCGCTGGCATGGCTCAGGTCCATTCGCGCAACCTCAATGCACCGTCCAGGCCTTTTGACGTCTTGTGTGTAATGAATCGGTCATTCTTGGGCTCTTTCGCTTCTGCCGGTGGTGATGGTCCTTGAATATTCTGCATGTTGATGATTGGATGGGGTAACGGGACAATTCAACTACCATAGTCCTTCCCATCCAACATAAATGGGATTATTTAATGCGAATACAACAATTAGCGGATAGCAAAATGCCACTACTCCGGCCAAAAAATAGCCTAATCTAAGTAGCATATTTTTGCCGCGCATTTTCACATTTCCATAAACAAAACTCGTCAAAAAAAACATTGAAAATACTATCCAATACCCTTTGGGATAGCAATAATAATGGATTCCGAAGGTAAATATTGCATGGTATGAAAATGCATTAACAATCATCAAGAAGATGAGAATACTCCAAGGAGATCGAATTAGTCGATATCTTGTCATTCTATTTCTTCCATCTTGTATTGTTAATCAATGCACTTCCCATGTAACCGATGCTATTGGGATCAGCATTGTAATACCCCGTTTTCCTATACTCTTCATTCACTAGGCTCCCCCCTTCGTAAGCATTTCGCAAAAACAAATTTTCAGATTGACTAAAATCGATGTTTTTATAACCGCTTATAAACTTGAAACCCAAAATTGTAAAGAACTTGTAATCAGCGAAATGATTAGTTTCATGTATAAGTACCGACAGAAGTTTGACCTCGGTTGTGAAGGTACCAGGCGCCAAAACAATGTCCGTTTTGTTAGTGCTTCCAGCCACATTTGCTTTAGTATCAGCTACACGCAATGATGGCCCAACACCCACCGGAAGTATATCCTTTTCAAAATCATACCCCATTTCCGCATACATTTTTAGTAAAGCCTTGTATGCTTCAGGCTTTTCGACTTTAAAATCCATAATGGCGGTATAAATCTGTTTTGTCTGGTCTTCACTTAATTGGCTCACATCATATAAACCATCAGGATCAAGATTTACCAACGGTCTAGATCCTGCATAAAGATAGGGATTGGCATATTGCTTGCGAGGATCAAGGGTGGTCCAGGCCCCGACCGTCGGGTCATACAGCCGCCTTCCAAAATCCATCCACCCGAGTTCCTCGACAAACTCCTTGCCGCCAGCGCCCCAGGTGTATCTGCTGCTTCGTGTCCCAGCATAACCTTCGAGTCTTCCATACGGCTCGTGCCGATACCATCCTACGCGGTTTCCAGTAGTGTCAAGCAACATCTCAAGGTTGCCTAAATGATCATTCAATCGATACAGAATTTCTCGGACATCGTTAGTATCGCGATGAACTTCAGCAACATGATTGATGCCGTCCACGGCAAAATATGTACGCTCGCCACTTAAGCGATCCCGTTCGTAGACAACTTGAACCCCATCCCACAGGTACTCTCGTTGCGGCGTCCAAACTTCTGCAACAAGCTTTTCCGACAAGATCTTACGATTGTTGTCATCGTAGGAATATCTGTATTGGATTGTATCTAGTTGCGGAATTCCGTTGCATTGAGGTTGTTCCGTACCCTGTCCACATCTCCGCGTGATTTTCTTGAGTTCAATTAATTCGTTCTCAGGACTCCACTTATAAGTCCGCTTCGAAAGCCACAACGAATCTGCTCCTGCAATTGTCATGGTAGAACTGTCAGCCCACACGGTCTCGCTTGATCTGTTTCCTCTAAAGTCGTAAGAGTGTATCGTCACCGGTCTTGCTGTATGAGCAGTAATCGCAACCTGATTTGTGCTATCAGGATAGCTATTTGTCTGTGTGCCAAAGTCATGGGTGAACTTGGTGGGGTTCCCGTTGTTGTCGTAGGCGTACTGGTAGTTATGTGGTCTGGTAAGGTTCATATTACCAGATGGATAATCGACACCGACCAACCGATCACTCTGGTCATAGGTGTAGCTTGCCTTTTCTCCATCAAAGTGGGTCCAGTTTGTGAGGTTGCCCGCCCGATCCCATGCAAATTTTTCCGTACTTGCAAATTTGGAGTTTGTTGCAGACATACCAAGGACTAGAGGTCTGGAATCTTCGTGCTCAATTTGAATGTCTGTATTTCCAAGTTTGTAACCTGTCCTAATGCCAAGCCCCCGATAGGTTGCATCAGATAACAAGCGGTTCGTTGCAGATCCTTGTACTAAATCAATACCCTGCAAACGATTGTAGTCATCGTACAAGTAATTCAGATTCGTGGAACCTGGTAAAGCCATGATACTCCGATTTCCACCGGTATTGTAGGCAAAAGCAGCGGCCATATTAGCACGAGTCGTTGAACCGTCTCTAACCTGAATTTGCCGCTGAGTCATGTTTCCATAGACATCATAGGAATATGTGACATCAACATGCCCCAAGACTTCCCCACGGCTGGCACGGGCGGGCAATCCGGCACGGGTACTATCATATTTCCACTCCCGGTTCCAAATGCTATCTAGACCAATCCACCGCTGGTATAGTATACGTCCAAGTCCGTCGTATTGAAAATGGACGGAATCCACACCACCAGGGCCGGCGGTCGAACGTCCAATCAGACTACCAAGCATATTCCATTCAGTTCCAACAATCTGTCCATCCGGATAATTCGTCCGTAGCGGATTGCCATGCCAACCGATCTCGGTTGATGTCCGCAATTGTCGTGGATCGATACGGAGTACCGGAGTTCCCATATTGTCAACGACGGTGCTATCCACCAACGTTACACCTGTTGAGACAGTACGGTGCGTTGAAATTGGATTGCCGAGCACATCGGATCGAGTTGTTGTCACATGCCCCATTGGATCAGTCACAACAATAGTCCGATTCTGATCTAGGTACTGGATCGTGGTTTCCAACCAACCTATGGCACCAGAACCAGTGGTTGTGCTGTCGGCCTTCGTCTTCATGATTGTAGCGACATGAAATTATGGTCACACATCGGCCTCAAAATCGGTTGACACCCGCTTCGGCTTTTTGATGGTGAGCAGACCATTGCTGGTTAGCCACCGTGTTACGGCCTGACGCCAGGCCGCCCGCCGGTCCGCTTCCGGACCCTTTTCCAGGAATATAGCTTCACAGATTTCATTTATCCAGTCAAGCATCGACCTTCTTTCGTTGCGACCAAAGTGCACCATGGAGGCGTTACGTGCATGGCAAGGGCATTGACCATGTAAAACGGGGCTTCCCCGGTGGTTGATGGTGTGCGAGGCGAGTTTCGAGTGGAGCGACACGTCAGCCGCGCTGCCGCCCCATTCGCCTAGTATGCGGTCTATTTCGGCCTTGAGCTGCCCCTGGGACCACTCGATGGCTCCGTTGTATTGAGGGTGGTGAGGCGGGCTCGTGAGTGGCAGGACCATCCACCGGGCGAGCACCTCGTCGACCTCATGGCTGCAAAGGTTGCTCCCGTTGTCCCGCTTGAGGAACAGTGGTGTCCCATGGGCCTTGAATAGCCGCTCCAGGTTGGCGGCGACTTGTGCACCCGAGGCTGGCGAGGTTTTCACCATGGGCTCCATGACGTATTGCGCTCCCAGGTCCCGCACATTCGTGATGTAATACTTTCCGGATTCTTGGCCATATTCCGTGTCGTCCATGGCCCATACGATGCCCGAGCCATGCCACGCCAGCCGTAGCTGGTTGCGGCGGTACTTCGCGTTGCTGTGTCTGCGGGCTTCGCGCACCTTCTGTTCCAGATCGCGCCTTGACACCTGGCCCCTGTATTTTTCGTATAACGCGCCTGATCCTTCACTGCGCTTGTTGCCATGGGCCTGGACTGTACATTCCGTTTCCAGCTTCTTCAGGGCTTCCGCGGTAGTGACACGCGGACCTGGCTGCCCCACTACCGGATGGCAGTTACTTTCTCGTCTAGCCTTCCAGCGCCTAGCGCTGTTGTAGGAAATTCCGGATTCGATGCAGGCCCGCCGGAGCGCAGTGCCCCGACGGGTGCAGATCCCGTCTAGGATTTGACAGAGCGCCTCCGCTCCGCGCGATTTCGACAGGTGTTTTTTTTAGCGGCCGGACCAGAGGAATGAGAAGATTCCTGTTCTCGGCGCAGCTCCTCCAGCGTTCGCTTGATGTCGAGCGCCGTGATCGCCTCCTCCAGTTCCGCCTTGGTCTGCGCAAGCTCCTTTTCCAGGCGCGCCTTCTCCTCGTCCTTCGCTTCCGCAGGGCGTCCCGCAGGACGGTCCGCCAGCGACATCATCATCGCCTCCCGTGCACGTTCCTGCCACTCGTAGAACGCTTGACGCGAGATCCCGAGCATCTGCGCGCCTGCGGTCGCCGTCATCAGGCCCGCTTCCACCTGCAGTATAACAGCCATCCGCCTGCGGGCCTTCTCTTCGTCCAGCTTGATCGTCATCGCTCACTCCATTTATTCCGTGTCCACCGCAGGGGTTGCCTTCTCCGTCCTGTTCCGGACACGCTTCGATAGTTTCGCTTCCATGGCCGCCACGCTCTTTTGCGACAGCAACGCCAGCAGGCGAGGACTCAGGCCACACGCATTCTCCAGCTCCGCGTATGGTTCCAGTGCCTGGAGCATCCCTTCCATCGCCCGCTTCTGCCACTGATCCAATATAGCCCATCGGATGCCCAGAGCGCGGCAGATATCCGCCGGTTTTTTCCGCTCCGTCCACACTTCCAGCACCGCCTGCGCCTTCTGCTGCGCCGTATGGCGAGAACGGGGCACACGATCCCTCTTCTTCGCTGTCGCTTCCATCTTCGTCTCCCACGGTGAACACCTTCTGCACCATTTCCGTCTTGTCGTCTCCGCCAACGCTTAGCTTCAGCTTGCCCTTCTCCGCCTGCAGCACAACCGACTGGCCGTCCATGCGGCCAACCAGATAGAAGGGTTCCCGGGGCTTGCCCCGCAGCGCGAGTTCCAGCGCGTTCTCCTCGATGGTGCGCTCGATTACCTTGCGCACTTCGTTGGCCACCTCGAAGTAGCGGTCCGCAGGGCATACGCCCTCGATGCCCTGGTGCGGCCTGCGGTGGTTGTAGTGTTTCACCCACATGGCTATGCGTTCCCGTGCATTGTCGAAACTGTCGAACTGCGCGCGCGACAGATACTCGTCCAGGATGGTCTTCCAGAAGCGCTCGATCTTGCCTAGAGTCTGGGGATGGTGGGGCTGGCTGCGTATGTGCTTCACCTTGTCTTTCTGAAGCTCCATCTCGAACCGCGTCTTTCCACGCCAGTTCGTGTACTGGCGACCATTGTCTGTCAGCATTTCCTTGGGGACGCCATACTCGGCGGTAGCCTTCCGGTAAGTCTCCAGCACATTCTCGGCGGACTGGCTCGTAAACAGGCCAAGCCCCACGATATAACGGCTGTAGTCGTCGATATAGCCTATCAGATACACCTGCCTGCCGCCCAGGCGGAAACACATGATGTCCGTCTGCCAGAGCTGGTTGGGAGTGCTGCGTTCGAAGAAGCGTGGCTTCACCATGTTCTTCGCACGGATCTTCTTAGGAGGCTCAATCAGGCCCTCTGCATTCAGCACTGTGCGGGCCTTTTCCCTGCTTCCAGGGAGTCCGAACCAGCGACCCAGCAGGTCGCCTATGCGCCGGACTCCGAACTCGGGATTCTCCTTCTTGATCTCTATGATCTTCTCGTCCACCGCCTTGGGAAGCTTGGCCCCGCAACCCGGCCTGGGCCGATGATTCAGGCCAGCTGGTCCTTCTTCTTGCCAGCGCATGCACCACGTATTGATCGTATTGACCGACACTCCGGTTTCCTTGGCAAGCAGCTTGACAGGAATCTGGTCCTCCAGCCGCATCCGCACGATTTTTTCACGGAATGCTGTGTCATACTTCTTGCGCGGCTCGCTTTTGCCACTACGCTTGACTCTTGGCTTTTTCGTTCTATTTGACTTGTCCATCTGGACACTCCTTGTTTAGCACAAAGAAGTGTCAACCAGTTTCAGAGGGGGACGTGCACCATTATCTGGTTGCTACGACAATTTTGACTACTCAATTTTGATGTCCAACCAATAAAGCGAAAGCCAGAATCAGGTTTTGCATCAATTGAAATTTCAGTCGGTGGATCTGCTAGACCTAACAATCCAGAAGGATTAGTTGTACCAC
>Ga0209373_10004216_pt1 | contig 12577 bp, 12 predicted proteins | sample Higcelweek5metaG_FD_187173 | JGI IMG/M metagenome (GOLD analysis project Ga0209373, IMG submission 187173) | Freshwater pond sediment microbial communities from the University of Edinburgh, under environmental carbon perturbations - High... | ecosystem: Environmental > Aquatic > Freshwater >... | reverse complement strand
TGTTTTTAATTTATTCTTTTCAACATCTTCTTCAGAAAAAATTTGAGGATAACTCATTACACTTCTAATAAAATTCATATCTTGCTCATTTTTATTATTAAGATAACCAAGTTCAGTTGCAGTTTTGACAGTTTCAATAAATTCTTTTTTATCCACTTCAGTGATTTCACTAAATTCAACTCTTGGATAAATTTCAATTGGATAATCTTCAAAATCAAAATTCCACTCTATAAGTGGTCTAATGATTTGTTCATTGCAAATTTCTGTCAAACATCTTTCAAGATAATTTGCATAAAGTTCTGTAATGCCCATGTGGACTTTACTTTGAGCATAACTACCACCACTTTGATTTTCATTTGTAGAAAGAGTATTTCCAATAATAGAAAGAGCAATTTGTGTATCAAGCCATTTCAAAATAGGCATATAAGGATTTTCACCTTTAGAGCCTTCATGAAGAAATTCAATTTGTAAATCAGAAGGAATGACAATTCCAGCACCACTTTGAACAGCATCAGCAATTTCTTTAGCTTTTTGAATAAGATTTTCATCACTATTATCATCAACCTTTACAGCTACAGAAGCAGAAGCAAATTTACCTGTGGAAACAAGCATCTGTTTAATAATTTCAGATTTTGCCCACCAAAATCTCCAAACACTATCAAAAATAGGATTTCCATAAGGATTGCTAAATGTTTTCATCCATGTAAAAATAACAAATTTATCAATGGGTAAATGCTCAAAAGTAATTAAATTGTGAATTGATAAAATATTATCAAACTCATCAGTTTCAAAAGCATAAAATCCCGGTCTTTTACCTTTTATATTTTGATAAATTCTTTTTCCTGCAAATTCACCATGTTTTGCATCTTTATAAATTTTTTCAGCAATTGCATAACCATAAAAAACACTAGAGCTAAGCTCAAAAAAAGTATCATAAATAGTTCCATCAATCTCTTTCAAAACAAACTCAACAAAACGTTTTAGTTCCAAAGCATTATCAGAATCATTTACAGGTTTTATAAGTATTTTTTTTCTCAAAACACTAAAAATTAAAGTTTCAAGTGCAGATTTCACTTCAGGGTCTCTTCTACATCTTTCAGCTTCAATAAACCCTTTCATCTGAAGTATTTCCGAACGGGTGGGATAACCATAAATTCCACCATCAATATTTTCTGTAACATAGTTGTAATACTTGTTTACTCCAATTTCAACAAAATAATCTTTTTCATTTTTAATTTTTTTGATTTCAGACTTTTCGAGAGGGTGAAATAAAGAAAAAATACTTTTAAATTGATTAGAAAAACTTTTTTTCATTTTGAACCAACCATTAGAGATAACTTAAAATATTAATGAATTCCTGAAATTTAGATATAGCTTAAATATATTTTTATAAAAATTTTTTAGAACTAAATTTTATTACAAAATAAAAAAATTAATAAAAATTCTTTTGACAAATCTATTAAAAAACAAATAAGATTGAGCTATATAACCAATTTAGGGCTTTATGAGCAGAGATATATATCAAAATATTTTTTATAAAAATTTTTCAATAATTAAACATTTCAAAAAATTTAAAGTTATAAAAACTTTTAGGATACAACCCTTTTGTAAAAATGTTATACAATTTTGAAAATTCATTTATATAAAAAATTTTTTCAATTCATTTTCTCAAATAAAGCTAATTTATTATTTGAAAAAATAAAAGGAATTAAGCTGTATGGAAAGGCTACCATTCAGAAAAACTTACAAAGTTACAATCACTGATAAAGAATCTAACGAAATTGAAGTTGATGAAGACTTAGACTTCTTTATAAATGCACTTAGAGAGATTAAAAAATTTCAAACAGAAAAAGAACAAATAATAGAAAATAGACAAATTAACGATTTAATAGGAGACAAAATAATATTAAGGTTACCCACTTTATTAAAAATGTTAGATAACATGAAATTTGAGGAAATAAGACTATTTATATATCTACTTGTAATTGCAAATAATCAAAATATGATAAAAGACTTAAGCCAAGAATATATAGCTATGACACTAAATACACACAATACAAATATATCAAAAAACTTTAAAAAACTAGAAAAAAGAGGATTTGTCGAAATCATAAAAAAAGGACGAATCAATAATTATAAAATTAAACCAAATGTTGTTTGGAAAGACTCTATTGAAAACTGGAGAAAATACATAAAAGAGCATATAGATACATTTGTTTAATAGAGGCTGAAATAAGCCTCTATTTTTTTTTGATTATCTTTCTTTTGCAATTAAACTAGTCCATTATAATTTTGAGGTTTTGATATAATATGAACATTGTTTAAATCTCCAGAAATAGGTCTATTCTCAAGTGTGTATATGCAATATCTCAAAGCATCGGGAGCATGATCCCATTTTTTTATAGGTTTATCTTCTCCTCTAGCTTGTGCTGATGTATCCCAACAATATGAAACAATTTCTTTTAAAAGATTTTTACAAGACTTTGAAATAATAATTCTCTTTTTGTTAAATAAAACAGATATTTTTTTTATTCCACTCAGGACAGTATTATCAGCCTTTTCAATTAATTTTTTTAATTTAGGATAATTTTTTAACTCTGTTATAAAAGATGATGCAGATGGATCTATAAATATCTTTTTTATTTCAAATTTATTAATGAAATTTAGTAAATCTTTTGCATATTCTTCATCAGTTTTTTGACTTAACTCTTTTGAACTATCATAATAATATTCACTTATTACATAATAGATATTATTCTTTTGTCCGATAAGAAGAAACACGCAAGGATTATTGGTTCCATAATCTATACCAATATAAAGGTTTTCATAGTTCTTAGGTATTTTGTAAACATCAATCGTATTTTTACTTTCATCAAAGTTATCATAAATAATTCCTTCAGCTAAAACCCATTTACCTTCAATCATTCTCTTATAAAGCAATGAACCTTCTTTATAAAGAGCTTTTAAAGAATTTTTATACTCCAAATCTAAAGATAAATTACTATCAAAATTAAATGAAAATTCTTTTAAAATCTTTTGTCCTTTTAAATCTTGATTAATGAGATATTCTTGATAAAGCCAATGATAAGGACTATCTGGATTTGTATCAATAAAACATTTTGCACCACCAACAGAAAGCCTAGCATTTAGTTCATCAAAAAAATTACGTTGACAAAGAGTTCCTTCTGTAAGTAATGCACCACCCAAAGTTGAACCTCTTAATGTTTTAAAATCATCAATATCTTTAAAACCAAATACATAAAAATCTCTACCAAAAATAGTACCCTTAGCTTTATTTTCTCTATAAGAATAATTATTTTTACCAATCAGTTTAAAAAGGTCTTGCAATATATTTCGATAAACAGCATTTTGAGAAACTCCTGCAAAAACAATGGGACTAAAAATATTTTCTTTTGGCTCTTGGAGGATATATTTATAAATTCTAATATTTTCAGCAAAATTTTTTCCAGAACGAACAGGACCATGAGCTATATTTATTTTTGCATTAGAAAAACAGATAAGTTCAAACTGCTCTTTTGAAAAGTCAGAAATATTCATATTTTTTTATTTTTTTGATTTTATATTTTGTATAGAACAATTTATAAATTGCCCGTTTAATATTTAATATCTTTATTGAAATTAACAAAAAAATTAATATATCAAATTAATATAATTATGTCTAATATTAAGTTTTTTTGTCTTATCCTTTTTGATATAAGTAATATAATTACTTATCTTCTTTATCAAGATTAATTGTATTTTCATTATTAACATCAATAATATCTATTTTTTTACCAGAAAGAAAATTTGTTATATCAAAACCAAAATATCTCATTGATGCAATTAATATTGCAATCGCTGTTGCTTCATCAAGATTACCAATTAATGGTATATTATCTGGAATAAGCTCAAGTATTCCAGCCGTTGGATTAAATATATAAATTACAGATACAATACCCAAAGCAGTAACAAATAAAGTCTTTCCAAAATTTTTTTTAGGATTTGAAGATTCTTTTTCCATAATTTATTTTTTTACCAAATAATAAAATTTAATACTTAAATTAATCTTAAAATAGATTAGCTATTAAATACAAGATTTTTATATAAATAATTTACTTATTACAAGAAGGATACATTTGTTTAACAATCATTCCGTATGTTACACACATTGCAAGTGCATCACTAGAATCTGTAGGATTCTTTTCAAGTTTTTCAATTTGCTCTTGATAAGCTTTTGAATTATATGTGTCTATCTTACTCAAACAAACTAATAAATTTTTGCAACTTTCTGATGTTATAGCCATCATTGAATTTTTATTTGTTTCAGTTGGAGTTGAACAACTTATAATTAATATAGAAAAAATAACTAAAATAGCTAAAATTGTTTTTTTCATATTTTTTTCATTAGTTATAAAAATAAAAGGGCAATTCTAAATTACCCTTTTATTTTTCAATAATTAATTACAACCGTATAATTTAGCAGCAACATCATAAACTTGACAAAGTGCATCAGCAGCTTGTTTTTCATCACCTGTAAGTTTTTTTAAATTGTCCATTGCTTCTTGATAATCTTTTGCATTAGTTGGGTCTTTTGATATCATGCAACTTAAAATCTTTTCACAACCATTTCCTGCTGTTGTAAGTGTTGTACCTGCTGGATTTGTTGTAGATGATGGTGTACAGCTTACTACAAAAAGAGAAATAGCAAAAATACTTGATAAAATTATTTTTTTCATGAGAAATCCTTTCAAAACTAATCTTAAAATAACATTGATATTACTAAATAATACATAATTTTTAAATATTGTAAATGTTTTTTAAGAAAAAATTTTTTTTACTCTAAAAAGTTATATTGATTTTGTGCCTTTTCAATTTTTTCATTTATTTTTTTCCACAAAACTATATTTTCATTATCAACATTTTCTTCTTTTGATGGAGTAATTTTACCCCATCTATTTTTAAATCTTTTTTCCAAAAATGTTTTACAAGCTGTCCAGCTATTGGGAGCAAGATCATACCAATTTTTTACAAAATAATTTTCAAGCATTGCTTCTGCAAGTTCAATTTCTGATAAAAACTTAGAATATTCACTTTCAATATTATTTAGCCTATCCTTTTTACCCAATCTAATCCACTCTTCATATAAAGTATTTTGAACACCAGCCAAAGAACAAGCTACATTTACAAAATTACCATTTATAATTTCTCTTAAAATCTTTTGTTTTATTTCTTTTGTGAATAGTAAATCTTCTTTATTTTCTGACATTTTTGAATCTTTTTTTGAACTCTTTTGATTTTTTTATTATTCTACAATTCTAATAATAACACAGCATTTTCCATATTCTATACAAAATACATTCAAAAATAAAACAAAAATTACTCTAAAAAATATCCCACAAAATACATCTAAAAATACGATAAATTAAAGAAAATATATATTCAATTTTTTAAAGAAAAATTTTTACTTATTTTTGTAAAATAGTAAAGTTTTGTAAATCTCTAAATTTACTAACTTTAATGTAACTACCTCATTTCAGTAAGATACACATTATAGTTGATTCAATTTTATATAAATATAAAAAAAGAACTCCTTAACTAATTAGGAAACATACCCAATGTTAAGAAGAAATGAGAAAAAATAGAAGATTTTTATTTTAAATGATTATGATTAGTAATCTTTTATACCATAAACATTATAGACATAATCATCAAATTCAAGTTTGCGTATTTGTCTTAATCTATCAGCCTCTTGATACTTTCTCAAGCTTTCAAGATTTTTATCAAAAAGTAATAATAATTGGTAAATTGGCTCCAATGTACCAAATGTTTTACCTTTTTCTTCTTCAACTTCTTCTTCTTGTTGTTTTATGTTATTTTCTATTTCATCAGTAATTTGTTGAAGTTTTTCTACTCCACCTTTACCAATAACTGCATCTACCCATCCAGAACTTATTTCCATAATTTATATCCAACTTTTTTATAAATATAGATATTATCATTATAAAAATTTTATTAGCTAAAATAAATACAAAAATGAAAAAAATAATCAAATCTTATGTTTGATGAACAAATTTTTAAAAAATAAAATAAAAACTTAATATTTTTGCATATCGTTAGTTAGCTAACAATATTTTTTTTACCCTAATGATATAATAACTTAACATTGAAAAATAAATATTTTCTCAAATATGTATTTTTAATCATTCTAAAAAAGAGGAGATTGTTATCGTGAAAAAAAATTATTCAATTTTCGCAAGTAGCCTATTATTATCATTATTTGTCTTTACTTCTGCTTGTGATAATAATAAAACCCCAACAACTATCAATACTGAAAAAACAACAGAAAATTTATCAACTACTACAAAAGTATCAAATGAATTACCAAATCCAAGCTCAATAAAACCACAAGATGGAGTAAGCATTGATTTGACAGGTGGAAAACTTTCCATTGGAGGTCAAATTTTAGACTCTACAACAGGAAAAATAATTGATAAAAAAATAAATATTAGTGTTACAGGAAAAGATATTTCAAAAGTTGATAAAACTGAATTTGTTGCAGAATCTGGTTTAATAACAGTTACACTGAAAAAAGGTAATAAACCATCATCAACAAATCCTCTTGATATAACAGTTGTTGCACAAACAGATGGATACTTTTCATCTAGTTCAAATATTAAATTAACCCAACCAGATGCAAGTTTATTTACTATAAAATTAGTTAGTATGACCACACCTCCAGAAGGTATAGCAACTGCTGAAGATACTGGACTCGCAGGAAATGATGGTAAATTACTAAAAACCCTTAGCATCCAACTAAAAGAAGGTAAAACAAATACAGAAGCAAACTTAAACTTTACCGAAGGTACTGTAATAACAGATAAAGATGGAAAACCTCTTTCAGGTGACCTAAAAGCAAATGTAGGCTTCTTTAGTAATGGAAATCAAAATGCATTGTCATCATTTCCGGGAGGCTTTTCTCCAACTGTAGAAAATAAAGATGGAAAAGATGAAAGCGGTTCTTTTGTAACAGGTGGTTTCATATCTGTTGATATCGAAGATAGTACAGGTAAAAAAGCAACTAATTTTAATAAACCTGTAGAGCTAACAATGCAAGTTCCAAAAGGAACAATGAACCCAGAAACAGGAAATGAAGTAAAAAATGGAGATAAAATTGATATTTGGAGTTATGAAAGTACTTCTGGACAATGGAAACATGAAGGTGCAGGAACAGCAAAAGCAGATACATCTGGTAACTTTAATGTAAACTATACTGTCACTCATCTATCATATTGGAACTTAGATTGGTTCTCTTCAGAAACTTGTAACCCAACTCTAAAATTTAATTGGAAAGATAAAATAAGCTACTACCCAGTAAAAGTAAAAGTTAATTTTTTAGGTGCAAACCAATGGTTACATGATGGAGACCTTTCAGATGAAATAAACCAACTATATAATTTCCCAACTGAAAAGAAAATACTTTTTACAGCATCTATATTTGGTGTTGAAGTTGGCAAAACTGAAATAGCTTTACACAAAGACCCATCAGCCAAAAAAGCACAATATTGGTGGGAAGAAGATAAATTATGTCTCGAAGATGTAGTAATTAATGCAGATGTTACAAATATAAAACTTCCAAAAGTTGTAAAACTCCCTGCTGATATAAGTTTTAAAATTCAAAACTTATTTGCAAAAGATGGATTAAAAACATTTTTAGAAAAATTTGTATTTATTGATGCAACAACAAGTAACCAAATATTAGATATTTTATATTCAAGTGACCCAAGTGCAAAAATAAAACTTACAGATGATATTTATAAAAAACTTGCTGATAATGGTATCCCAGCAAATAAAATTAGCATGATAAAACAAACAATAGATATTAAAATTTATCCATACATCCCATTTTGGTATAGAAATGCAACCCGTAATGAAGATTGGGCTTATGCATACCTATATTTTGGAGCAGACTTTACATTCTTTGATGGTGAAGAATATGAATTTAAAATTATATATCAAGGTAAAGAATATACAAAAAAGATTAAAATTTCAGAATCATTAAAATCTTTTGTAGAAAATATTGAGTTACCTATAAACGTTGCATCAGCAGTTCAATCAGGACAATTATTTTAATCTAATTTAAACTTATTATAGGAGCAATTTATGCTCCTATATAATATCTATTCATTTCTAATCTAAAATTATGTAAATTTACCTTATAAAAATTATTACAAGCTGTTGCCACAAAAAGGACAAATTGCCCATTCAGAATTACAATTTGAAAGACAACTTGGACACACAATAGAAGAATCACCTGTATTTTTTTGAGATGAATGAGATTCATTTTGTTGAAAGCTTTCTTGTTGTCCTTGTTCAGAATAGTAATTACGAAGTTTTATACAATATTCAATATGTTCAATATTACAATATCCCAATTCTAAATAAAGTTGAACAAGTGGTTTTCTAAGCTCTACTGCTTGTTCTTGTTGAAGTTGATGACAATAGTTATATTGCTCAGGCGTTATATATTCATTTTGTATTAGTAATTTTGAGATAGCAACAGTCATATTTTCCTAATTAACCTTTTTTATATTAATCCCAACTTTGTAACAAGCATCATCTAATTTTTTACATTAATCAAGAATATTATTACTAAGTAAAAAATAATTAAACAGTATAATTAGATGTATTATAAAATAAAATAAAAAAAAATGGTAGTAAAAGACCTTACTTTAAGAATTTTATATAATTAAGAAAACACAAAACAATACGGACTTATAACAAATTTTCTAACTTGATGCAAATTTATCAAGAATAATTCATAAAATTACTTTGTATTCATAAAAAAATAATAATAAGATATTATTAAAATTTATCGAAAAATTTGTTTAGGTAAGTTTAAGAAATAAAAGATTAATATTAATTTTGATATAATGTTTATTGAAAATATTATTAAATATAGGGGCAAAATTATGAAAAAAAAATTTGTAGCACTTGCTTTAAGTCTTTTATTTATAACCTCTTGTAATACATTAAATCAAGCACCCATACAATTAACAAAAAATAATAGTGATGTAGTTGCAAAAATTTCTTCAATTTCTCAAAATTCAACAAGTTCTTTTGATGATGAAATTATTTATACAACTGTTTATAAGTCTGTAATTGAATCAGTTGTAACTGTAAATGTAACATCAGTTACAAGAAGATTTTTTTCACTTGTACCAGTCCAAGGTAGTGGCTCTGGTTTTGTTATTGGTGAAGATGGCTATATCCTTACAAACTACCATGTCATAGAAGGTGCAAAAAAACTAGAAATTAAATTTTTGAATGATGAAACTTCTTATATTGCTACTTTTGTAGATGGCAATAAAGATAATGATGTTGCAGTTCTAAAAATAGATAGTCCCAAAAAATTAAAAACTCTACCTCTCGGAAACTCTGATGAACTTGAAGTTGGTAAAAAAGTTATGGCAATTGGTAATCCTTTTGGTCTTGATGGAACTTTAACAACAGGTATTATAAGTTTTTTAAATAGAACTCTCACTGCTGAAGATGGAACAGAATTAGAAAGTCTTATACAAACTGATACAGCCATGAATCCCGGTAATTCTGGAGGACCTCTTTTAAATTCAAAAGGCGAAGTAATAGGAATTAATACAGCAATTTTTTCAACTAGTGGTGGAAATATTGGTATAGGCTTTGCGGTTCCAATTAACAAAATAAAAGAAGTATTAAAAAAATTATCTTTAATCTAAATAAATAATGTTACAGTCTGAACTTATAAGTAAAATAAAAAATATACAGCTAAAAGCTCATTATCTTGTTACAGATATTTTGGCTGGTGAATATGAAAGTGCATTCAAAGGTCAAGGTATAGAATTTTCAGAAGTTAGAGAATACGTTTTTGGTGATGAAATAAGAAGTATAGACTGGAACGTAACAGCTAGAATGGATAATACTTACATCAAAAAATTTCACGAAGAACGTGAGTTAACTTTGATGATTCTTCTTGATTTGAGTTCTTCCCAAAATTTTGCATCTATCAATACTCTAAAATCAGAACTAGCTACAGAACTTTCTTCTGTATTGTGTTACCTTGCTTTAAAAAATAATGACAAAGTTGGTTTCATCTCTTTTACAGATAAAATTGAAAAATATATACCACCCAAAAAAGGTAACAAAAATATTTGGAAAATCATTCGAGAAATATTAACTTTTTCTCCAGAAGGTAATAAAACAAATATTTCTACAGCATTAGATTTTTTAATGGGTGTCACAAAAAGAAAATCTATCATTTTTCTTATTTCAGATTTTATTGATTCAAACTATGAAAAATCAATTAAAATTGCAAGTAAAAAACATGATCTCATTGCCATAAAAATAATTGACCCAAGAGAAACAATTTTACCCAAAGTAGGATTTATAGAATTTGAAGATGCAGAAACTGGTGAAAATATCTTAATTAATACTTATGATAAAAATTTTAGAGATTCCTATGAAAAAACAGCAAAAGAAAATCTTGAAAAAACAAAAAAATTTTTTAAATCAAATAAAATAGACTATTTGGAAATAAATACATCCATACCATATACAAAAACATTAATGGATTTCTTCAAGCTTAGAGATAAAAGAAAAAGATAAAATTTATTTATTAAAGGCATAGAAAAATTAGAAAATTTTTAATGCAGTTTATATTACCACTCTCTTTTACCTTTAAAACCATCAACAGTAATATGACGATTTATTTTTGACTGTAACATTGTCAAATCTTCACAAAGTTTTTTATTAGATGGATTTATTATATATGCAAGTTTTAACGCAAGTTCTGCATTTATATAATCACCAATTGCAATAAATTTTGCACCAACTTCCAAAAGTTCTGAAAAATTTATCAATTCTTTTATAGAAAGGTCTGGCGTAATTGTTTCTGATATATTTTGAGATTCTTTACTGATTTTTTCAATTTGCATTTCATCTTTCTTCTTTGCAATCTCAAGAAGAAGATTCATTGTAGGCTTATTTATATTCTTTGTTGGTAAAGATGTAATTGGATCAACATTAAATCTACCTGTTTTTGCCAAAAGCATTTCTACAAAAGCTCTCTCTCCGTTTAATTCCTCAAAAACAGCATTATATGCCTCTCCTTTTAAAATAAATATTTGTCCATGCTTATTCAAATCATCAAAATATAAACTTATCAAAGCACTATATTTAAATGATGAAAAAAATTGAATAAGATCAAAAATATCTATATCAAAAAGAGTCCCATAAAACTGTTGAAGGTTTTTGGATGTAGCCTCAGCCATTTTACCTCAGTTTTTTTTAACAAAGATATTATATTTATTTCTTATTAGTAATTTTTCTAAAAATCTTGTGATTATTAACATTAATTTAACAAAAATGAAATTGTTTTTTATTAATCTATCAAAAGGGGCTTAAATATACTGAAATCTAAAGTTTTATTAAGTTAATCTTGTGTCAATAATGCCACTTTTTATTTATATTTTTTATCTGGAATAATATTTTCTGCATTTGTAAATATTTTTTTACAATAGTATATAATAAATTTCACTCACTTTTTAGTATAATCTATAAAGTTACAATTATTAGAATAGTTTTACTTTGGGTTATTATGGGCTTAATCGAAAAAATAATAGAAATAGAAAATAAATTTAATGAATTAGGAGAATTACTTTCCAATCCTAATATTCTTTCAGATCAACAACTTGTAAGAAAATATTCAAAAGCAAGATCAGATATGGAAAGTAAAGTATTGACATACCATGAAATACAAAAGGTCGAAAAAGACCTTAGTGGTGCAAAAGAATTACAAAAAACAGATACCGATACAGATTCTGATATGAAAGAATTGATTGATTTGGAAGTTATGGAGCTTGAAACAAAATTGGCAACTCTAAAAGAACAATTAGAATTAATGTTAGTTCCCACAGACCCAAATGATGATAAAAATATAATCCTTGAAATAAGAGCTGGTACAGGTGGAGATGAAGCTGCATTATTTGCTGGTGACTTGATGCGTATGTACACAAGATATGCAGAAAAAAGAAACTGGAAAGTTAAATTACTTGATATAAACGATACTGGCTTAGGTGGTTGTAAAGAAGCTATCATGTCTATAAACCAGCTTCAAGTTTATAGCCGTCTAAAATATGAAGCTGGTGTTCATAGAGTTCAAAGAGTCCCTGTCACTGAATCATCTGGACGTATTCATACAAGTGCTGCAACTGTTGTTGTTATGCCAGAAATTGAAGAAGTTGAACTTCAAATTGATGCAAAAGATTTAGACATCTCCACAATGCGTTCTGGTGGAGCTGGTGGACAAAATGTAAACAAAGTAGAAACAGCAGTAAGAATAATTCATAAACCTAGTGGAATCATGGTTGCTTGTTCAGAAGAAAGAAGCCAACTTCAAAATAAAGAAAGAGGTATGGAAATCTTAAGAGCAAAATTATATGACAAAATGATAAGAGAACAACATGATGCACATGCTGAATTGAAAAGTGCAATGGTTGGTTCTGGAGATCGTTCCGAAAGAATTAGAACTTTCAATTTTCCAGAA
>Ga0209373_10004215_pt1 | contig 12587 bp, 12 predicted proteins | sample Higcelweek5metaG_FD_187173 | JGI IMG/M metagenome (GOLD analysis project Ga0209373, IMG submission 187173) | Freshwater pond sediment microbial communities from the University of Edinburgh, under environmental carbon perturbations - High... | ecosystem: Environmental > Aquatic > Freshwater >... | reverse complement strand
TAAGATTGTCGGGATGCTCGAGGGCAATATTATCGGGCAGGAAATCGTAAAGGCAACCGATCCGGTTACTTCTGCATTTGGCGCTTTAGGCAAATTGATCGATGTTAATCATCTTCAAATCTCAGATATATCAAGATTAATGATCACCGGTGTAGGATCGTCGTTTCCCACCGGTGATCTTCTTGGTATTAAGACAATTCGCGTCCAGGAATTTCTTGCAACCGGCTTAGGCGGATTATATTTATCCGGTCTGGATCACGCAGTCGTTGTAAGCCTCGGAACAGGAACTGCTTTTGTGGATGCGAGAAAAGATCGCGTAAAGCACATTATCGGATCCGGAATCGGTGGCGGTACCGTATTGGGTTTATCCAACAGTCTCCTAAACGTCCGTGATTTTGATCATTTGACTGAGCTTGCTGCCGGCGGAGTACTCAGTAAAGTGGATTTATCCATTGGCGATATCACGAAAATAGAAATTCCGGGCTTGCCTATGAGCACAACTGCCTCGAACTTCGGCAAGATGGAAGATGATGTCTCGCGTGAGGATCTGGCGCTTGGTATTTTCAATCTGGTATTTCAGTCGATTGGAACCATGGCCGTGCTTGCAGCCCGTGCAGTCGGCTTAAATGATGTTGTATTCACGGGTCAGATGACGCATGTCAGCCAGTGTGTGGAGCTGTTAAAAGTATTCTCACAACTTTATCAGGTTCATTTTGTTATTCCCGAGCTATCCGAATTTGCAACCGCAATTGGCGCTGCCAAGTATACGGAGTAGAAATGACGAAAAACATGCGCGCCTTTGAGTTGGATGCCCTTCGCGGCCTATCGATCGTAATGATGCTTTGCCATCATTTTATTTTTGATGTCAGATATCTTCTTGAAATTGATATGTTCGCATTTCAGGAGTCGGATATATTCGGCTATCTCGCACAGCCGTTATTCATAAGCGTTTTTCTCAGCGTATCGGGAATTTGTTGCCAGTTTTCAAAAAACAATCTAAAACGAGCTGTTCGTATGGGAATTGCTGCATTGACACTATCTGTAATGATGGGTGTTTTTTCTCTTGTATTTGACGAAGGACTATTTGTCTTTTTTAATATTCTGCATTTGCTGACGGTGGGTACGCTCATTTACTGGCTGATCGACAAGCTTGAATCTCGAAAAGCGCTGAAGGAGTCCATGCAGCCAAAGGATAATATCATTATTCAATCTCGAAATAATGTGTATTTCCTCGTTGCAGCCATGGTTTTTCTGCTTGGAATTCAGGTAGTTCCGGAAATCAGCGGAAATGTGAGCACATATCTTTTTCTGCCGCTTGGCATCCTGCCGAAAAACTATCTTCCGATGGGTGATTATCTCCCGATGATACCGTGGCTCGGCATATTTCTGATCGGTATTGTTATCGGACGGTCAGCGTATCGCGACAAAAAATCACTTTTCCCGGGGGCCCCGCCGATGCTGTTAAAACTGACAAAGCCCTTTGAATGGGTAGGAAGAAATTCGCTCGTTGTATATCTTCTGCATCAACCGGTTATGCTTGCAATATTGTTTGGCGGGCGTTATTTTGGATGGTGGTAGGGTAGAACGGTCGGACATTATCCAGGTGAGGGAACAAGGTTGAAAATTTCGAAAAAGGGATTCCTTAAAATCCTTCCAATACTCCTGATAGTCCTTGTCGGTGTATGCTTTCTTGTTGTGCAGGAGATCCTTGCACACAGTCCTAAAGCTGCCGAATGGTATGCTATACACATCTTTCCGATCGTGTCGCTTCCTGCGGTATTCCTGAGTTCTCTTTTTCCGATTTCGCTCACCGAATTTGCACTAATTGCAGGCCTCATGACGTTGCCTCTATTTTTTGCCTGGTTTATTTTTCGAGCGGTTTGCAGTAAAAAGAAAGGTAAGTTTTTCTACCGTACGGTACTGATTGTTGCCATTACTTTTTCACTGCTAACCGGTTCATTTAGTCTTATGCACGGTATCAATTATTCCAGAAAACCTTTGGATGAAACGCTTGATATAGTTCCGGCGGTAAGATCAAAGGAAGAACTCGCGGAAGTGATGAGATGGCTTATTGCAGCAATTTCTGAGGAACAAAATAATCTATCCATCGATGAAGCAGGATGCACAATGCTACTAACGGATATGAATCAAACGCTTGCAGACGGTTCTGCGGCGTTGGATCTGGCGAGCAACCGTTTTCCAGTACTTGCCGGAAACGACGCACTCCCTAAGCCGGTCGTTCTTTCACATTACTGGTCGTATACCGGAATTGTCGGTATGTATTTTCCGTTTTTCGGAGAGGCCAATATCAATATTGACGTTCCTGTATACAGTATTCCGATGTCTATCTGCCACGAACTTGCCCATATACGTGGTATTGCCCGTGAGCAGGACGCAAATCTTGCGGCATTTATTGCCTGTATATCCAGCGATCGGGCTGACTTCCGATATAGCGGGTACATTTTTGCACTTGGATATATTGCCGGGGACCTCGCAGCTGCTGACCTCGAAACGTATTTAGAATTGATGGAGACCATTCCGGAGACCGTTTGGAAGGACTGGCAGTCAGACGGGGAGTACTGGTCTCAGTTTGTGGGACCGGTCAAGGAAGTTTCCTCCCAGGTCAACGATACTTACCTCAAAGCAAACAATCAAGATGAGGGGATCGTTAGCTATTCGATGGTCAGCGGTCAGATCATTGAGTATTATTTTAAAAATGAAGACGGTGCAATAGAATGATCAGGGTCATTCTGGTCGGACACCATTATCATTTCCCGGTTTCGGATGTACTTCGATTGTTTTTCGGGCATGCAGATCAAATCTCTGACGACGAAATTACAGCACCGTATCCCAAAGATATAACCATATTCAGTTGCCTATCGAAAAACGGAGATGTTGACACGCGGGATGATGCCGGTACGCATGGTGAGCATCCTTCAAAAACGCACCCGCTTCCTGCAAACAGGGAGGTGAAAAGGCAACTCTATCTTCTTCTTTCCGAATTGACCGGAAAGATATTCCCCTGGGGATCCCTAACCGGAATCCGACCGACACTGATCGCACGCGAATCAAATCAACTTTCGGATATGATCGAAATATACGGTGTCAGGCCGGACAAGGCGGAACTTGCTTTTAAGACGGCAATTGCCGAGGATGAGATCTTGTCGCGCATTCCACTCGAGGGAAAAGCAGTATATATCGGTGTTCCTTTTTGCCCCGGCCGCTGCTCATACTGTTCATTCATTTCTGAAAATCATTCCGGAGACGGGGAGACGCTCCTCGAAAAATACGCAGATGCTGTAATCAAAGAAATCCACTCCCTACGCAGTGTGCTTGAAAATGTCAGCTCACTTTATATCGGTGGCGGTACGCCGACAGTGATGGGAGATGAGCTGTTCATGCGTTTTATCAAGGGCTGCCTTTCGGAACTCTGTCTGACATCTCAAATCGAAATCACGGTCGAAGCGGGGAGACCGGATACCATTACCGAAAGCAAACTTAAGACGCTTCGAAGTGCCGGGATCAATCGAATTTGTATCAATCCGCAGACACTTTCGGATAAAACACTCTCCGTCATCGGACGCAACCATACATCGGAACAGTTCATGGAGGCATACCGGCTGGCCAGAACCGTTGGTTTTTCGAGCATCAACACCGATTTGATTGCGGGACTGCCCGGAGAGGGCATCGATGATTTCAGAAATACGCTCAATACCATAGTCTCATTGTCTCCGGAAAATATTACGATCCATACTCTGTCAAAGAAGCGAACCTCGCGGATGAGCAGCGAGGAGCAAGTATTGAACGATGAAACTGCTGTGCATGCGGCAGACGAGATGCTGCGGTATGCTTCGGACCTGCTTCGTGAAAAGGGCTATCATCCCTATTACCTGTACCGACAGAAAGATACGGTCGGCGGACATGAGAATACGGGGTATTCGATTCCGGGGAAAGAGTGTTTGTATAATGTTTCCATGATGAGTGACAGCAGGTCTGTCATTGCGATCGGAGCGGGCGGGATAGGCAAGAAATTGACTGAATCCGGACACCTTGAAAGGTGTCCGTGTGTTCGCAATCCGCGCGATTACATTGAACGACAAGAAGAGCTAATCTCGCGAAAACTGAAATTTTTCAATTAACGATAATTAGCAATTTGCTTAATCTCTATAGCACTTTGTTATGTTCCCGTTACTGTCAGTCAATTCTATTATGTCGTCGGTAACCGAAAAAGATGAAGGCGAGTTGTCAAGAGAAATCGTTCCCGTATTGCTAACAGGATCATAAGTGTAAAATTTGTATAGCATAATATCGGGTTCAATGCCATAAAGACATGAATTTGAATTAATAAATTCAATGTCAAGGCTGCGATTATTGCCCGGATAATATGACCATATACCTTCTATTTCTGAATTAACATATGCCGGTGTAGGTCCGAAGCCTTCCACTGAATAAAAGCCTTCGATAAAATATACATCTGCCCCGTCATATTTCAATTTGAGATCACCGCTTTTAAGTACGGTAAGCTCAATTACTTTATTGTTAATTGTTATTTCCCCCGTTCTGTTGATCGGATTGTTTACTACCCATTTTCCCCGATACTTTCCGGCAGAAGAACTTAGCAGAACTTGACCCGACGGGGAAAAATAATATTCTTCCTGAAGTTGGGTGTTGAAGTACGTGCCGTCAACGGAAGGCACATTATTTGCCAGAAAAGATTGGAACAACAAAAAAAGCAATGCAATAATTACAAGTCCGTACTTTAAGATGTTCATCAATAACTTGAGTTTGGGGTTTTTGTGTGTACCCGCTTTCGATTTCACCAACCAAGTTCCCATTTGATTTCACCATCCAAGTTTCTAAGTAATAAATTATAATTATCTTCAATGTTATCATAAAAAATAATGGATCTGCTGATCATATGAGGAATCTTTGTAATTACATAAAGCGATGAGATGCTTTTTTGAAGTATAATGATTCGGTAAGTATTATACACAATAGAAAAATAGGTGATTTTCACAAGGAGACCATTCATGAAGTGCCCCAAATGTGAGACCGAAAACGAGCAGAGATCTGTATGTAAGAAGTGCGGAATGTTCCTATATAATACCAATTACCGGAACGGGCCGAAATTAACCGAAGCTCAACTGAAACAAAGAGAGCGCGGAAAGATTATCGGCTTTTTTAAGAGGATAGGTAAGGGTGTTTGGATTATTTTGGGAATTATCGTTATTTCCTTCTGGGTATTTATCTTGATAAACTATCTTTTCCAGCTTGTCGGATGGAAGTAAAATTGTAACGGTTATTTTAGCGTTGCATGCGCTCGGGTTTTATTGTATTTGCGGCGATGTTTAGGTATAATCAATTCTGTTGCGTAAATTATTTATCGAGGTGTAGCGCAGTTGGTAGCGCGCCTGCTTTGGGAGCAGGACGTCGGGAGTTCGAGTCTCTTCACCTCGACCACTTCAAGGTCGTACGCAGAACAGATGTTATTGAATAACAGACACCGAAAAGAATTGAAATTACTTTTGGCTTAAGTAACAAGGCAAAAAGGATGTGAAGAATTGTCAGTTCAGCTAGTTGTAATTGTCGCATTGATTCTGGGCGTTATTTTTGTTAACGGTTGGACGGATGCCCCGAATGCGATAGCGACGGCGGTTTCGACACGTGTTCTTCGACCCCGAACGGCCGTCATCATGGCCGTCATCATGAATTTTCTCGGTGTTTTGATTTCAATGATCTTTTTTGCCAAGATTGCCGATGAAATCAGCAAAATGGTCAGTCTCGAATCTTTCAGCAGAGAAGATTCCTTAGTCGTTCTGATGGCAGGAATGATATCCATTGTCATCTGGGCAACGGCCGCATGGTACTTTGGAATCCCGACCAGTGAAAGTCACGCTTTGATTGCAGGTGTTACCGGTGCCGTGTTGGCTCTCGGCAAGCTGGGCGCCGTCAATAGCGATTTTTGGGTTAAAGTAATCTTTGGCTTGTTGATATCTTCCGTAGTCGGATTCTTTACCGGTTTTGGTTTTACAAAGCTTATAGAAACTTTGTTTAAGCGCCAAAAGCGAGCGCAAACAAACAAGTTTTTTGCATATGGCCAGGCCGGTGCCGCCGGTTTCATGGCTTTTATGCACGGAGCGCAGGACGGACAGAAATTTATCGGCGTATTTATTATCTGCCTGTCAACATATAATAATTCATGGTTTGTCGCCGGAGAAGATGTGCACCTGTGGCTCATCGTCCTTGTGTCCGCGGTTATGGGTCTTGGAACATCCGTCGGAGGATACAAGATCATCAAAGCCGTCGGAATGGATATGGTTAAGCTCGAAAAATACCAGGGCTTTTCGGCGGACTTCGTTGCAGCAGGCGTTCTCCTGATCGCAACGTTCTTCAAAATACCCATGAGCACAACACACACAAAGACTACGGCAATCATGGGCGTCGGCGCATCGAGGCGCATCAGTGCAGTCAATTGGGGCGTTGTTAAAGAGATGTTTACGGCATGGTTTCTTACATTTCCCGGATGCGGGTTGATCGCTTTCTTAATGGCGAAGTTATTTCTGGCAATTTTCTAAGTGACTTGATGCAGTGGTGAGGTGAAAGTATGGCGATTAAATCGAAAGAAGCAGACTATTTTGATCTATTTATTAAAGCTGCGGCGATCAGCAATCGAACCGCTGAAGCGTTAGACGAATTAATGGACAATCTCGACGATTCACGCGTTAAATCCGATGCGATTCATCTCCTTGAGCACGAGGGGGACGATTTGTATCACGAGGTGTATTACCACCTGAACCGTTCCTTTATAACGCCAATTGAGCGGGAAGATATTATCGAAATCTCGCGTTATATTGAAGGAACCATTGATGTGATCGACGATGTGGCAATTATGATGGACATGATGTCAATTAAATGTGCTACACCACGCGCAAAAGAAATGGTGAACCTGATTACAAAATGCTGCTCGGCGCTGGTTGCGGCTGCTGTCGAATTTAAGAATTTCAGAAAATCGAAGACCCTTTCTTCTCTCATTGTTGAAATCAACCACATTGAAGAGGAGGGCGACGAGTTATATCGTTGTTCCATGAAGGAGCTTTTTGCAGAAGAAAAAGATGTTCTTGAGGTCGTGAAGTGGCAGGAAATTTACAAGTCACTCGAAAACGTCCTTGACTCATGCGAAGACGTCGCGGATGCGATGGAGCGAGTTATCATTAAAAACAGCTGACAAGCATACAAACGGTTATTTAATAAGTGTCACCGATGGTGGCACTTATTTTTTGTGATTTTTTAGCTGTTCTTTCCGGATCGCCCGGAAGTCTTTCACTGCCTGGATTCCGATTCGAAAAATTCTACGTAGATTGATGGAGTTTTTGCCGCCTTGTCTTGGTCTAAATGTGATCGGCAGGAAAAGAATATCTTCTTTGGCATCTGCCATCAGGACAGCCAGCAGGACATTGGTCAGATTGAAATTTTGCGGAATTTTCGGGAGATACTTCTGCATTGTGGCCCGCGGAATCAGGCGAAACGGTGTATTTGCATCCGTGATTCTGACCCTGAAAATCATAAGTATGACCAGTTTAAGCACTTTGGTGACGAACACTCTGGAAAATCCGTCCTGACGACGATTCCGGTGCCCTATTATAGCAGCGTGATCAGCCCTTTTTTCCCAGAAACTCGAAAATTCCTCCGGTAATGTCTGTCCGTCGCTATCGGTCTGAAAAATATAATCGGCACCTGCATCCAATGCGTACCGGTATGCATAGCGGACCGTTGCACCGTGACCGGAATTGGGCTTGTCGACAGGTATCAAATAGGGCAACTCTTCTTTAAGGGATAATAGCTTCGCATAGGTTTGATCCTTGCTGCCATCGTTAAAAATGACCAGTCGGGAACATCCGCCGATGCCGGATACAATACTGTGCCATGACCGCGCGACCTCCAAAATATTGACTTCCTCGTTATACGCAGGCATTACGATGTATAGAGTGTCCTGTTTTGTCGTAGGCATTTCTGTCATCTCCTATTCGTATTTTCCGGAAGAGAGTATTTTCTCGGTTAAAGACAATGCTTTGTCAATAACGGCGTCCATATTGAAATAAGTGTACTCCGCCAGGCGACCGCAAAGATAGAGGTCTTCATATTTGCGACTCAGGTTCAAATAGTCCAAATATTTCTTCCGGCTCGACTCGGATTGAATCGGGTAAAAAGGAACCATATTGCTTCCCGGTTGGTAGGCGAGGGGGTATTCCTTCAAAATAGTAGTCTCTTCGGGAACGTCCTGAAGAGTAATGTGCTTAAATTCGGTAATCCGTGTAAAGAACTCATCATTCGGGTAATTTACAACCGGGCCGGGCTGATAACAGTCTACGTGATGATCCTCAAAGCGAAGATCCAGGCTGCGATAGGGAAGAGACCCCAGCACAGAATCAAAAAGTTCATCAATAGCGCCGGTATAGCAGACCGGACCATCAAACGGCACCCCGTCCAGTAAGATTTTATCTGCGTCTGCGTGAAGGCGAATCCGTGAAAAAGCATCTGTATTTAAATTAATATGGATATTCGGATGCTCGAGCATTCTCTCGAAAAGCATCGTAAATCCGTACAATGGCATCATCTGAATGGAGTCGGAGAAGTAGCGATCGTCGGTGCCGATCACAACAGGCACACGGTTAATCACACTCTTATCAATCATTTCGATCGGGATACCCCATTGCTTGCAGGAATAATTGACGAAAACTTTCTCATAAATGAAACACCCGAGGTTATTTATATCCGGGTCCTTATTTTCCAGCAAATCGGAAATCTGAATTCTCTCCCTGCCCGGGAAGGCGGCAGTAAGTAAACTCTTAAGATATTGGGCCCTCTTGGGGAGGAAAAGTTCATCGATGGAAGTAAAATTGAAGGGGATAGGAACCAGTTTGCCGTCAATCTTCCCGAGTACTCGATGAGAATATGGGTAAAAGCCTGAAAATTTCGAAAGATAATCATATACACGCGTTATATTAGTGTGGAATAAATGCGGTCCGTACAAATGAACGCGTACGCCATTGGCTCTTTCATATTCAAACATATTCCCGGCGATATGGGCTCGCTTTTCGATTGCTGTGACTGAAAAACCGGCGTCTGCCAAAGTCCTTGCGATTACGCTGCCGGCAAAACCAAGGCCAATCACTAAGGCTTTCCTGCTCATTTAGTTCCTCCGCAACCGATTATTTATATCAGAAATATTATACATATTTCATAACAAATTGTAAAAGGAATCCGAAAACAATTCTATTTTGAAAACATATGATAAAATGCTTAATGATGGTGAAATCATATAAAGGGAGAATATTATTTCGAATGCAAAAGCACAGCCCTAAAAAGCGAAAACAAGTACTCAGGCGACAGGGTACAATTATACTCATACTGATTATTGCCGTTATTGTGTGCCTGTTAGCTATTCTGGCACTTGTGATTGCGGACCAGTTTTCCGGGAAATCCGACAATACTCAATCGAGTCTGAGTTCGGGGAGTATCGAATCAGAAACCTCATCGCAGGAAATCAATTCGGATACAACTCCGACATCGGAAACAACTTTGCCATCTACATCAAGCGATACAACGACTTCGACATCAGAATCCACCGTTGCTTCAAGTGAAACGACAGAGGTAACCGAAACCACCGTCGACACCGGAAATACGTCGCTTCCGACATTGCCACCGAATATAACCGGTCCGGATCTGACCGGTTATGTGGTTGTACTCGACCCCGGCCATCAGCAGACCCCGAATCGAGATCAAGAGCCACTTTCGCCGACGATGTCAGGCTCTAAAGATAAAGTTTCATCCGGAACACAGGGGGTCGAGACAGGCAGACCGGAATATGAAGTAAATTTAGAAATCGGACTTTTGGTACGGGCATATCTTGAAGAGCTCGGCTGCACGGTATATATGACGCGCACCGAAAATGATGTCGACATCTCAAACATTGAGCGTGCTGAGTTTGCACTTAGTTACAGTCCGGATGCGTACATTCGACTTCACTGTGACGGAAACAATGATTCCAGCCGAAAGGGAATCGGCGTTTTTGTAGCGGATTCCGGGAAGCATGAAAGCAGCATGGTCGGATGGGCGGATCTTCTCGGTCAGGCGCTGTCTGCTGCGACCGGTTCAACCTATCGCGGCTGTAACGCAAGCAGCAGATACAGCGGCCTTAACTGGGCAACAGATATTCCGAGTTTCCTTCTGGAGATGGGTTATATGTCCAATCCAACCGAAGACGTTTTGCTTTCCGATCCCGATTACCAACTCAAAATATGCAAAGGGATCGCCGATTTTATCATACAGATGCCCATCAATCCGGACCGTGTACAGGCTGAGACCTGATGCGTTATTTGGATGATCTACTCGCCCCAGCGATAGGTCTTATTTGACCGGTACGTTTCCAGGTCACAGCTCATGCAAAGGCCGTTATGGCAGCATATGTCGCCTCCACAACTTGGACAGCGCCACTTTGCTGCTTCTTTTTCAAGGAAACGCTCAATTCCGTTATCCCGGATGAAGATCTGATTTTCGATCATACTCATGTGGTATTTGGTGCTGTAACGCTTATCAAGCGATTTCAGCCGTTCACAGGGAAAATCATCACACTCATAACAAAAGCGTATTAAACCGTTACCAATGAGCTTACAGTGGCTTTTCAGAAAGACGCAGTTCTTGCCGCGCGGGATGCAGCCAGGGCAGGTTTTTTTATTAAAGCCTTTATGATTTAAGTCAGCCTTTTCGGTCTGGTAGCTGATACAAAGAGCGCAATTCATTCCGCAAGGAGCAATCAACTTTTCTTCCATAGGATTCACCCGATCTCCGGATAGTAGCGTTTTGAAGATTAGTAATAGTAAGCATCATTTTATGCATTGCTAATTTATCAATCAGCGTTTGCTACTGTCTTTACTAAAGAATAGAATTCTTCTTTGTATTCATCGGCGTTAACGCAATAGAGGCCCGACAGTGTTTGCAAAATGGATTCATAGGTTGCGGTTCCTTTATATTCGCTGTCGCGTAGAAGCATTCCAAATTGGGCAACGCATGCGGCAAATTTTAAATTCTCTGACGGATCGCCGGAATATTGTTCTTCGGTTACAGGGTAGGACTCAAGAAGGCTCGTATCTTCGTCCGGTAATTTGTATCGAATGCTGACGGTCAGCCATTCATCCGAGCTCTCGATCAAAGAATCACCCTGATACTTGAGATCCGTTTCGGGGATATCAATTTCACTATCCGGCAGCACAATCTCATATAGGACTGTAACGCGAAGACCTGCACCTATTTCTCCGGCATCCTTTGTATCGTCCGTAAAATCTTCCGCATTCAGAAGTCGATTCTCATATCCGACCAAGCGGTATCCTTTCACCTGTTCAGGATTAAATTCCACCTGGAATTTTACATCCTTTGCAATGGTGAAAAGCGTTCCACCCATCTCTTCCACCAACACTTTTTTGGCTTCAGTAATTGAATCTATGTAGGAGAAATTACCATTACCGTTGTCAGCCAGCGCTTCCATCTTGTTATCCTTGATATTACCCGTTCCGAAGCCCAGAACGGAAAGAAATACTCCTGTCTCAGCCTTCTCGACAATAAGGTCAGTCAAATCAGCTTCACTGGTAATCCCCACATTCATATCTCCATCCGTTGCAAGAATCACCCGGTTATTGCCGCCTTCAATAAAATGCTTCTCTGCAAGCTCATAAGCAGTCTGAATACCGGCCGAACCTTGTGTAGAGCCTCCTGCTTCAAGACTATCGAGAATGGCAGTAATTTCTAATTTGTTAGCTCCACTTGCACCGTCCAGAAGAATAGAATCACTTCCGGCATATGTAACGATTGAAATCCGGTCTTCTTCCCGCAAGTTTTCCGTGAGTAGTTTCATAGCCTCTACCACCAGAGGGAGTTTGTTGCTGTCGTACATGGATCCGGACACGTCCAGTAAGAAAACAAAGTTCGAGGCAGGAAGTTCGTCATAATCAATATTTAGAGCTTGAACACCAATCATAAGAAGTTTGCTTTGGTCATTCCACGGGCAGTCAGTAAGTTCTCTGGTTACGGTAAACAGAGCATCACCTTCCGGTTCGGGATAATCATAACTGAAGTAATTAATCATTTCTTCAATTCGAACGGCATCAGGGGATATCGCGGTTCCATCATTGATCATTCTTCTGACATTTGCGTAGGATGCCGTATCAACATCTGCGGAAAAAGTGGATAGAGGCGCATTTGCGACGGACATATATGAGTTTTCTACAATTGTGTTATATTCTTCCGTATTGAATTCAGGATCGGCCACGGTTGCCCCTGCAACAGTTGTTGCATAATAAGTGTTTGGGTTTTGTGTAGTAGACATTTTTTCTTGCTTCGAAGCGCACGATGTTAGCATAGGAATCAATACGGCACATGTGACTAAAATAGCTATAATCTTGTTTCTCATATTTCACCTCTTTGTGCGTCGTTTTATTTCTGATCGATATATTCGATCATTATTATTACATTTTACCATGAAAACTTATTATTTTATATCGTAATAGACCGCATGCTCTTGCCATTGCACATGA
>Ga0209373_10004214_pt1 | contig 12587 bp, 7 predicted proteins | sample Higcelweek5metaG_FD_187173 | JGI IMG/M metagenome (GOLD analysis project Ga0209373, IMG submission 187173) | Freshwater pond sediment microbial communities from the University of Edinburgh, under environmental carbon perturbations - High... | ecosystem: Environmental > Aquatic > Freshwater >... | reverse complement strand
AGTATTTTTTAATAAAAATTTTTTTTCAATGGTTATTTTTTTGAAAAAGGGTATAAATGAAAAAAACTCCGCCAGTTGGACTTGAACCAACGACCAGACGGTTAACAGCCGTCTGCTCTACCAACTGAGCTATAGCGGAATGATATGTATATATTACCCCAAAAAAATATACACGTCAAGGTCTATTTAATTTTACATATTGTGAATTTTTATTTTTGAAACTAAGCCATCTTCAAAGTAAAGAGTAAAATTACCCCAACTAAAGGAATCATCTTGCTTTATCTTTGGTTCACCATATATTTTTATAACAGTTTCGGTATTATCACCTATTCTTAATGCTTTACTTGTTTGACCTTTAAAATTGGAGCCTAATGCAATTTCTTTTACTAGGTCATTATCATCAAAACTAACTTCAAGTGATAAATCTTCATAAAAATAAGTTTTAATTGAATGGTCTGCTGGAAATTTATAATCACTAAATTCATCAAGAATTTCTATAGTTTTTTTTCTATCTGTTTTACCAATAATTATCCCAAGATACATTCCAGCTTCATAAATATCAAATTTACGAGCAAATGTATTACCCATTCCTAAGTTTGTTAGAAATTTTTCTACATAATCAGAATTGGTTTTTATAAAATCTTGAGTAGAAATAAGTTGAGTTTTATTTATATCAAAATCTCTTTTATTAGGTGATTCACCTTTTTCTGGTTTAATGTTTTCAAGCAAATGCATTATATCCTTTTCAGGAAGTTCATCAAGTTGTTCACCATTAACTTTATTTTTTCTTTTTGAAAAATCAAACATATTATAACCTGCTAAAATCAGCTAATAACATTAATTAAATGTCAATAAATATAAGAGTATAGATTATTCTAGCAATTTAAATCAACCTAATCAATATTAATATTAACATAAGGCTGAATTTTGTTGTCAGAAGACTTGCCAATACCTAGAAAACTATTGTTTTCATCAAAAACTTTTATAAAGTTATTATAGCTATTAATTTGGTAAATTGCTTGTCCTTGTAAATATTTCACAGAATCTTCATCGTTTAATAATATTTTTTCAAGATGATTTAAAGGATAGTCAAGATTTAATAAATTTTCTTTTTTAATCTGTGAAATTTCTATTAAGTTTGATGAATTGAAACATTCATTTGATTCTGTTCTTTCCAATTCTATTAGATGAGCACCACAACCCAATTCTTTGCCAATATCATCAGCCAAAACTCTGATATATGTACCACTTTGACATTTTACATCTATTTCAATTATGGGTATATCTAAATTTAATATATCTATTGAATATATTTCTATATCTCTACTTTTTCTTTCAACTTCAATGCCTTTACGAGCAAGATCATATAATCTAACACCATTATGATGTAAAGCTGAAACCATAGGAGGGACTTGTTTTATTTTACCAACAAAATTTTTTATAACTGATTCCACTTGAGATTTTTCGACATTTACTTCAGATGTTTTTAAAATCACTCCTTCTGCGTCTAATGTACTTGTGGTAACGCCAAGAAGTATTTTTGCTCTATACCTTTTTGTTTCTTGCAAAAATTGAATTAATCTTGTTGCTTTTCCAACTGCAACAACCATTACACCCGTTGCCATTGGGTCAAGTGTACCAGCATGACCAATTTTTTTGAAACCTAATGCTTTTCTAACTTTATAGACTACATCATGAGATGTAATCCCTTTTTCTTTGTAAACGTTTAGCCAACCTATCATTTAGTAAATCTTTTAATAAAAAAATATTGAAAAAAGGAAATATAGCATTATTTATATTTTTAATCAAATTGGAGATGTCTTACCAATGCAGGAGGAATATTAAAATAGGATTTATCCAAATCTTTTACAAATTTTTCTATATTTTCATCATAATATTTCATGATTTTTTTGACTTTTTCTTTTTCATTCATGATGTAATATAGGACTTTTTTACCACCCATATATTCAAAGTAAGAAACATAACCTTTATTCAAAAGTAATTTTTTAAATTTTTGGAATATTTGAGTAGTAAGCTCAATTGGGAAACTATTAAATGGTAAACAGCAGATAATATTATCAAATGAATCAATTTCATCTAAATCTAAGATGTTACCTTCAAATAATTTAATATTTGGACAATTTTCAGAGCTTTCCCATTTTTTTATTTTATTTTTTAAAACTTCACAAAATTCTTTGTCCAATTCAACCAAAACTAAATTATCATTTTTATCTAATATTTTCACTAATTCTTCTGTAATAGAGCCTGTACCAGAACCAACTTCTAATATGTTTTTAGGTTTTGAAGATTCTTTTTTTACTTTTGAAGAAAGTTTTTTTGCCAAATCCTTTGAGCTTGGAATAATGCTACCAATTTGTTTACTTTTTTTTGTAAAATTTGTGAAAAAGACTAAAGAATCTGTAAAACTAGAATTAAAACTCATTTTATTAAAAAACCTTTCTTAATGATGACCTATACTAAATGAAATGAATTGTCCTATGAAAACATATAATGCACAAATAGGTAACTCACCTAAAAATATAGCTATAATAAATCTACCAAATTTCATTTTTATTGTTCCAGCTACATAGCAGACTATATCTGTTGGAACCATTGGTAAGATACACCATAGCACTATAAAAAAGAATCCTCTTTTACCATTAATATGATTTTTTACATAATCTATTTTTTTAGGATATTTTTTCTCAAAGTACTCTCCAAATTTCATAAAATGAGAAAAATAATAAATTATTGTGGAAGAAAACATAATACTTGCCACAGAAATAAATAATATTAAAGGTAATCTATGAGGAAAAAGCATTGTTCCAGCTATTACAAAAGGTGTACTTGGAACTAATGTAAAACCTCTTAACATCGATATTGCAATATAAGTATAAAGGATATGATCGCTAAATTCTGTTATAAAATTTGCAAGATTTTGTGCTGTTATGATTGAAGGATTGGAAATATAGATTATTACACCAATCAAAATACATAATAGCCATATTATAAGTATCGACCATTTTAATTTTGTCATATATCTACTAAGTAAATGCTATAAAAATTATTACCAAATTATAATTCTCTATTATATATAATAAAAAACAAAAAAGTGTCTTTTGAAAAACCTAAGACACTTTTTTGTAAAATAAAATTTTAATTTTAAAATTTTATAAACTATTCGTTATCACCGACTTCAAGTCTGCTCGCAACGGTTTCAGCTTGTAAAGCTGACAAAATAACATGGTTACTATCTGTTATAATAACAGCTCTTGTTTTTCTTCCATAGGTTGCATCAATTAATTTGTGATCTGTTTTTGCATCTTGAATAATTCTTTTTATTGGTGCTGAGCTAGGAGCCACAATTGCAATAACTTTATCTGCTGAAACTGCGTTTCCATAACCAATATTTACTAAATTCATTAATTATCTCCTTAAATTAAATTTTCTTATAAAAAACATTTTTATTTTTGAATTATAATAACCTAACAAAAGTAAAAATGCAATAGCTTTATTAAAATAGTAAAAATAAACTTTTAACCATCTTGAATTAGATATTTTAAAAAAATTTCAGAGATTTTTGCTTGTTTAGAAATAAAAATTAATTTAAAGTATCTTTTTTTAATCTATTGAAATCTTTTTTATTGTCATTTCGTCACTTATCCACAAATTATCTTGTTCATCTAATGTAAAGTTTTTTATGTTGGGATAATCAGTCAATAAATACTCTTTCCAAAATGTACCAGTCGGATCATATATTCCAAGTTTATTTATTTCATTTTCTTTATAAAGAATATATGTAAAGCCTGTTTTACCTTCAAAAATATTTATAACTTCACCATTAACGTTTCCAAAAAACTTTTTTTCTAGTTTTCCTTGAGCATTTGGATGCATTTCACTGAAAAAGTCAACATCAAACGTTTTTGATATTTTACCTTTACCATTTGTAGAGACTTCTATTTTTGTCATTTTATAATTATTTTTTTCATCCAAATGAATTAAATAAATAAATGCATTTTGGTCAAAACCTAAAAATTTGAAATCTTTTACTTGTGTATTATCTTTTGATTTGAATGGATAAAATTTTACAAAATCTGTCTCATGAGACCAAGAATTTATTAAATGACCATATTCATTAAACATATAAAGAACAGCATTTTTATTATAAAATTTACCATCAGCAAAGATAAAAATTTCTTTATTATCATTTATTGCAACTTTAATTTTAGAATTATCTTTGACAGAAATGAGCCATTTATCAAAAATTTTATTTAGTTTGTAATCATATATTTCCAAACCTAATTTTTTTTCTTCTTCACTTATTGTTTTTAGAACAAGGATTTTATCTTTTGAATAAAATGTATCAGGTATATTAAAAAAACCTATTCCTTGATCTTCATATTTTACTTTGATTGCATCACCATTTAAATCATATTCTCCAAAAGAATAATTTCCCAAGTCTGAAATATATATCCTATTTTTGTTAATAGATAATTTATCAGGTATATTAAATTTGTGAGGGCTTACTCTTCCAATATATTCTTTTAATACACCATTTTCATTTAAAATACTTATATAATTTCTTGAATTTACATAATAATAATCTTTTTCTAATGATGAAAAAGCTAATGTAGAATCATTATTTATAAATACTTGTTCACTAATTTTATAGTTATTATTTTTTGTATCGATATAATAAAAATTTAAGCTTGGTGAATCTTTGGGTTTGGGTTTTGAAATTACAGGTATTATTAATCTATTTTCTTCATCGACAAAAATATCTTTCATTTGTCTTGTCACTTCCAAATCTCCATAATCTCTATGTCTATCTGGTGAATTAAGTATAAGTTTTTGATTTAGTGAAAATGAGCTTACAAAATCACCTTTTAATTTATATGTGTCAATTTTGCCAATGACAGAAACTTTTTTTACATTTTCTTTTACTCCATAAAGAGCTTCTTTACCTTTTTCAACAATATCTGATTCTCTAAACTCAATCCAATTGGATTCTTTTACTTTTGTAGAATCGTTATTTAGAAACGATTTACTTTTAAAAGTTTTAAAATTTTCATCATATCTAAGAATAGAACCTTTTGAAATATTTTCTATTACTTCTGATTCCATATCATATTTTTTTAGAAGAGAAAAATCAAAAGAATTTACATAATATACATTGTATAAATTATCTTCAGAGTAGTCTAAAACATAAATATTATTATTTTTTATTGTAAAAGATTTTGGACTGATTGTTTCAGCAAGAAAAATATCATTCTTTTTATTACCATTTTTATCAAAAGAATTTATCATTTTTCTGCTTTTATCCAAACCATATAATAGCCCATCTGATTCATTGGAAACCAACATAGAAATATTTTGCATTGCTTCCATATTTTTGATTTTTTTGCCATTTATATCATATTTTGTAATAATATTTCTTTTTTCATTGTTTGTATAAAAATTCATATCTTTATCAACAGCCAAAATTGCATAATCTCTTTCTTTTTTATCTCTAATCCATGAATAATTTAGGCTATAACTATTTACAAAATTATTATTTAAATCATATCTTTTCAAAGAAATATTAAATAATCCATCTAAAACATAAGAATATTTTGAATTTGAAGTTATTTTGAAAGCATCTTGCAAAATACCCATTTCTTTTTGTGAACCAAGAATAGATGCAATTTTATAATCTTTTACATCACCTTTTATAGTTGTTTTTAAATATTCCAATGATACCCAACCAGTGGAAAGACTACTAGGCTGAATGACTTTATACCATTTTTTTTCTGAATCTATATCTAAAATATTTACCAATGTATTTCTTTCCAAGGAGCTAACAATTTTAGATTTTTGATTGGGTTCATCTCTAAGATTTAGATAATCTGCTATTACAGTTCCTTCCATAGTAAAAGGCGTTGCTTTTGCAACATTATTAATTCCAGAGATAAATAATAAAACAGAAAAATAAAGACTACTTACTTTAAAAAATTTATTCATTTAAAAAAACCTATTCCTAAAATTTAAGTAAAACATTTATAGAATAAAAAATTGCTATTATAATATTAAAACATATCTCTGTTCTAGTAAAAAAAATAAATACTAATTTTACTTTGTTTAATGGGTTAATATATGGATTTTTTAAAACAAGCAAATAAAAAGAATGAATTGTTACAAGCCGTAAAAGATATTCAACAAATGTTTATTAGCGGAAATTGTAATATTACATGTTTATTTGAGAACTTATTAAAAAATTTTATTGAAATAACCGAAAGTAAAATTGGAATAATTGGTAAAGTTATTTATGAAAATGGTAAAAAACCATATATCAAATTAGTTACTCTTGAAGATATAACTCATGATGAAGAAATAAAAAAATTTTATAAAGATAAAAATATAGAAGATATTGAAATACGCAATATAGAAAGATTTTTTGGAAAATCATTAAAAAAGTCAGAACCTTTCATTGGTAATGAAATTGATTCTGATATAAAGACTTTTTTACCAAAAGGACATCCAAAAATCAAAAATTTTCTTACAATTCCATTTAATTATGGGGGTAATGTAATAGGTATTTTGGCACTTGCAAACCGTAAACATGGTTATTTTGAAGAATTTATTGATTTTTTAGAACCTCTCATTGTTACAGGGAATTCAATTATTGCTACATTAATGCATATAGAAGAAAATGAAAAAAAAGAAATTGAACTAAAACAAAAAGATAAACATTTTTCTCTCATTGCAGAAAATATTTCAGAAGTTTTATTTTTGATAGAATCAGGAAAATTTATTTATGTTAGTCCATCCTATGAAAAAGTTTGGAATAGACCAGCAAAAGATTTGTTGGATACTCCAAATGTCTTTATAAAATCAGTTTTTAGTGAAGATAAAGATGTTGTTATAGATAAACTTAAATTGTATCTAAAAGGTAAAGAAGACCCAGAAGATGTTGAGTATAGAATATTGCTCAATAACAATAAAATAAAATGGATAAAAACAAAATTTTCTCTCATAAAAAATGAATATGATAAATCATTTAAAGTTTCTTGTGTTAGTCAAGATATTACAGAGAAAAAAAACATAGAAAAAAAAATAAAAGAATCTCAATATTATATAAATACTCTTTCTAATAGTGTTGTTGAAATGTTTTTTACGATTGATAGAGACTATAAAATAATCAATTTTAACAAAACAACTCAAAAATATTTGAAGGAGTTTTTTAATATAAATGTTTATAGTGGAATGAATATGCTTCAATTAGTTAAAGAATATAGCCAAAAAGAAGTTGAAATATTTAAAAAAGATGTTATGACTGCTTTTAATGGCAAAGAAGTTTCAGTCGAGCATAAATTTGAATTTAATAATAACATTGTAAAATGGGCTGAAATCCAATATTTCCCAGTATTAGATTGTGATGGAAACATCTATGCAGTTGCATTTAGTGGTTTGGATGTAACAGAAAAAAAATATTCTAATGATATTTTTAAATTATTATTTGAATCATCTTCTGATACTTATATTATTTATGATGAAAAAGGAATTATTGATTGCAACCCAGCTACATTAAAAATGTTGAAAGTTAAACATAAAGATGATATTATCTCAAAGCATCCAGCCTATTTTTCACCCAAATATCAACAAGATGGTCGTCTTTCCGAAGAAAAATCAGTAATAATGGATGAACTTGCAAAAAGAAAAGGTTTTCATCGTTTTGAGTGGAAAATGCAAAAAGTAGATAAAGACATTTTTCCAGCAGAAGTATCTCTAAAACCTCTCATGTTAGGGACAAAAGAAGTTTTATTTGCAGTAATTCATGATCTTACAGAAAGAAAAAAAGCAGAAAGAGAATTGATTATTGCAAAAGAAAAAGCAGAACAAGCATCAATTTCAATAAAAGGTATAGCAGAAGCAACAAAACAATTACTTGTCAATCAAAATATAGATATTGCCATAAATAAAAGTTTGGATATTTTGGGAAGAACAACAAAAGTTGATAGAGCATATCTATTTCAAAATAGTAATATAAATGAAAAAACGAAAGATATTTTATTTAGTCAAAAATATGAATGGGTGAGAGATGGTATTACACCTCAAATTGATAACCCAACTCTTCAAAATATTTCTTATGAAAAAGATGAATGTAAACGTTGGTATGAAATTCTTTCTGATAATGAACCTATTATGGGTTTGATAAAAGATTTTCCCGAAAATGAAAGAAAATTTTTAGATAATCAAGATATAAAATCATTGCTTATTTTGCCTATAATCATAAAAGGTAAATTTTGGGGATTTATTGGATTTGATGATTGCACAAAAGAAAGAATTTGGACAGAAGATGAGATTTCACTTCTTCTTGCAATGTGTGGAAATATTGCATCAGCTGTAGAAAAATCAATAATTGAAGAATCAATAAAACAAAATGAAGAAAAATATAAATTAGTTGTAAATAATATTAAAGAGGCAATATTTCAAACTGATTTGGCAGGAAATATATTCTTTTTAAATAGAGCATGGAATGAAATAACAGGATTTAATTTTCGTGAAAGTATAGGGACTTCATTTTTTGACTATATTCATGATGAAGATAAGTATCAAATAATACAATACTATATGTCTTTAATAAAAAAAGAAAAAGAATTTTTTAGATATACAGCACGTTGTATTACATCAAATGATGATAATAGATGGATAGATATTTATATAAGATGTCTTAATGATAATAATGATACACCTATAGGTATTCTTGGAACTTTAAATGATATAACAGAAAGAAAAAATGTAGAAGATTTAATTTTGAGAAAAAATACAGAGCTTGAGTCTATATTTTATGCTCTACCTGATTTATATTTTAGATTATATAAAGATGGTCGAATTATTGATACAAAATCGGGAAAATATTCTTATTTTTATATATCCAAAGAAGAAATAATTGGAATGAATATAAGTGATGTATTCCCAAGTCATGTTACTCAAAAACTTTACAAAGGAATGAAAGAAGTTATAGAAACACGTTCACTTGTAAAAATAGAATATTCTATATCTATTGATAATGATGAAAAATTTTACGAAGTAAGAATGTTGCCTCTTCTTGATGATGAAATTGTTTCTGTGACAAGAAATATAACATTACAAAAAATGTCTGAAAATGCATTACTTGATGCAAAAGAAAAAGCTGAAGAGGCTGTAAGTGCAAAATCAGAATTTTTGGCAACAATGAGCCATGAAATTAGAACTCCTATGAATGGAGTTATTGGAATGACAGGATTATTATTGGAAACAAGCCTTACAAAAGAACAAAAAGAATTTGTAGAAACAATTAGAATAAGTGGAGAAACATTACTAACTATTATCAATGATATACTTGATTTTTCCAAGATAGAGTCAGGTAAAATGGCATTTGAAGAACAACCATTTGAACTAAACAAATGTATAGAAGAAGCGTATAATTTATTTGTATCAAAAGCCCTTGAAAAAAAACTTGAATTACTTTACTTTGTAGAAAAAAATGTTCCTGTTGTAATAGATGGTGATATAACTAGAATAAGACAAATTTTGGTAAATCTTATAGGAAATGCGATAAAATTTACCGAAAAAGGCGAAATTTACACATCTGTAAAACTTTTATTAAAAGAAAAAGATGATATTACTTTGGAATTTTGTGTAAAAGATACGGGAATAGGAATACCTAAAGATAAAATAGATAGACTATTTAAAGCTTTTTCTCAAGCAGATTCTTCTACTACTAGAAAATATGGAGGTTCTGGTCTAGGTCTTGTGATATGTAGCAGACTTGTAAATATGATGAATGGCAAAATTTGGGTAAAAAGTGATGCAAATAAAGGCTCATCTTTCTATTTTACAATTAAAGTTAAACAATCAAAAAATGAAATTCCACAAGAAAATTTTAATAAAACAATTCCAGAACTAAAAAATAAGACTGTTTTGATTATTGATGATAATGAAACAAACTGTAGGATACTTGAGTTACAATCAAAAAAATGGGGTTTTATTCCTCATGTTACAAATGGTGCTTTTGATGCACTAAAATTAATAAGAGAAAATAAAAACTTAGATTTGGCAATAATTGATATGCAGATGCCAGAAATGGATGGATTTCAGCTCAGTAATGAAATTAGAAAAATTCGTTCTAAAAATTCACTCCCAATAATTTTACTCACATCTCTAAATATTTCTGAAAAAGAAAAAGAAGAACATAGTAATAATATTTCAGCTTTTTTAATTAAACCAGTAAAACAATTAGAATTACTTGGAAATATATTAGATTTAACTTCAAAAAGTTCAAATAAAATTGAGCTAAAAGAAGATAAACATCATAAAATTAATCATGAATTGAATAAAAAATTCCCTCTAAGAATTTTAATAGCAGAAGATAACCAAACAAATCAAAAATTAGTTGTTAGTATGCTTAGTTATATGGGATATTTACCAGATGTTGCCAATGATGGTTTTGAGGTTATACAAGCACTAGATCGCCAATATTATGATTTAATCTTTATGGATGTCCAAATGCCAGAAATGGATGGTTTTGAAGCAACAAAATTAATTATTGAAAACTATAAAAATAGACCCAAAATAATTGCAATGACTGCAAACGCTATGTATGGTGATAGAGAAAAATGTCTAAACTCTGGAATGGATGATTATATTAGTAAACCTCTAAAGATTCAAGATATAGAAGCATTACTTGAATATTGGGGCGAAATTATTAATGAATCACCTCAAAAAAAATCACAAAGACCTATCAACAAAACTGATAATTATATAAATAATATGGTTTTTGATAAATCTGTACTTACAGAATTGGCAGAAACACTTGGAGAAAATGAAATCGAATTTATTAAAGAAGTTACAAAAGATTTTATTGAAACATTGGATTATAATATAGAAAAAATAAAAACAGCTATTTCAAAAGATGATTTGGAAACAGTGGCATTTATTGCTCATACAATAAAAGGAGCTAGTTTTAATTTTGGAGTAAATAAACTTGGTAATATATCAAAGAATTTGGAACTTAAAGCAAAAGAAAATGATTCAAGTAAAATGAATCAACTATTTAATGAATTAAAATTTTCAGTAGATGAATTTCTTAAAGAGTATAATAAACTAATAAACTCTTGAGGTCTATAATCGTTAATTAAGAGGGAATTAGAGTGTTTTTAAATAATTATGAAATAATTGAAGAAGTCGGTAGAGGTGGCATGGGTATTGTTTACCGTGCCAAAGATAAAAGACTTGGAAGAATTATTGCCATAAAAGAATTGCTCATAGATAAAGGAATAACAGGTAAAGAAAGAACTAAAATCATAGAGCGATTTCACCGTGAAGCTCAAACGGCTGCAAGTCTTAGTCATCCAAATATAGTAACAATTTTTGATATAGGTGAAAGCGAAAATAGACATTTTATTGCTATGGAATTTTTGCATGGTAAAACTCTAAAAGATTTTTTGGAAGGTGAAATTTCATACAATTTAAATGAATTAATTAATATATTTATTCAAATAGCAGAAGGTTTAGACCATGCTCATTCTATGAAAGTAATACATAGAGATATAAAACCTGCAAATATAACTATATTGCCAAAAAATAATACAGTAAAAATTATGGATTTTGGTTTAGCTCGTTCTGAATACACATCTTCTTTGACTCAAGATGGTGAAATGTTTGGAACATTGGGTTATATTTCCCCAGAACAATTGACTAATACAAAAAATGTTGATTCTAGGGCAGATATTTTTTCTTTTGGATGTATGATGTATGAACTTTTGACAAATAAATTACCTTTTTATGGTGATAATATTGGTGCAATTGTTTTAAATATTTTGAAAAAAGAGCCCAAATCAATATGTGAAATTAAACCAGATATTCCCAAAGATTTGGAAAATATAATTTTAAAATGCTTGATAAAAGACCCTAATATGCGTTATCAAAAAGCCGAAGAGATTTTAAAGGATTTGGAAAATGTAAAAAATTATTTAAACAAGCAACAAAATGTTGATTTATTACATTCAATACAAGAAACAAAACCAAGTATTTTGGATGGCAAAACAGAAATAATGGACAGTAGAAGTTTTGATACAAATAAAACAATGTTTGATAATACAGTTCGTTTTGAAGATATAAAAATAACATCTCCATCTTTGGAAAAACAGGTGAAAAAACTTTTGAAAGGACAAAAAGTTTTCATTGAAGAAGAGTTGAAAGAAAAAACTTTTTTTGCAACAATAAATTGGGAAACAATCGAAAAATGTGAACCTGAAGTTTATATAATGCTTTTATCTGAAACAGGAAAAATGGAAAAAGAAGAAGATTTTATATTTTATAATAATTCAAAAAGTCTTTGTGGTAGCCTTGAAATAATTTCTGAAGAATTTGAAAATTACAAAAGAAAAATTAATATAGACCTAAACAAAATAGAGCCAAATATTTCAAAAATAAAATTTATTTTATCTGTAAATAAAGATGCTCCTATATTTTCTGTATCATCATTAAAAAATCTCAACATAAATATTTTTAGTGAATTAAATAGAAATTTAATTTTCCAAATTGAAGATTTAGGCATAGAAACA
>Ga0209373_10004212_pt1 | contig 12588 bp, 10 predicted proteins | sample Higcelweek5metaG_FD_187173 | JGI IMG/M metagenome (GOLD analysis project Ga0209373, IMG submission 187173) | Freshwater pond sediment microbial communities from the University of Edinburgh, under environmental carbon perturbations - High... | ecosystem: Environmental > Aquatic > Freshwater >... | reverse complement strand
AAAAGCTCTGCATCCTCCTCTCCCTCTGCCTGCTCCTGCCCACCTGGGCCAGGGCGGAATACCCGCGCGTGGACGACGACCTCGCTGTGCGCGTGTTCTGCTTCGCCGAGATCAAACCATTTTGGTACGGGTGCGGCAAACACGCAGTGCGCATTTTCAGCGTACCAGGAGCCGAAGGCACAGGGGAACTGCTTCTGGCGGGCCGGGTTGAAAACATCTCCTCCCCCGACTCCGCCTACATGCTCCTGCGCGGACCGGTCGCCGCGCGCTGGGACAACCTGCGGCCCGCGCCAGGATATTCCAAGGACCGGAATGCGAGCGACACCTGCCGCTATTGGGCCGACGGCCTCACGGTCAAGCCGGGCGGGCGGATGCATAACGCCACGGTGGAGCTTGACCTCGGCGCAAACCTGCCCGTGCTGCGCAGCCTGGACAGCCTCGGGCGCGAAAGGGTGGAGCCGCTTGCGCCAATCCCCCAGTCCGAAACCGCCAGGATGGTGTCCCGAAGCTATGTTATTACCAGTCGTGAAACCCGAGCCATGAGCTTCCGCGTTCTTGAGGCCAACATGGGCGACGGGGGGCTGCGCATGAGCGAGGTCAGGGCGAGCAGACTGCCAAGGAGTCCCCTGCTGGCGGCCCTGGCGCAGAAGGGCGCGGACGGGCGGCGCGTGGTGCGCGTGCTGGAAGCCAGCCAGTGGTGGAGCGCCGTGCGCATCCTCTCCGCTCCGGCCCAGGACGATCCGGACGGGGCCTTCGTCTTCGAGGCCATGTCCGTGGATCCGCACCCGGAACTCGGCAAGCCCGAGGAGCGACGGGCGGACCTGTACCGCTACGAGGTGACGCTGGACACGGTCGCCAGAACCCTGGTGTCCAGCGGCTGGAGGCTCGATGTGGAAGAGGACGTCTGGAAACGCGGCCAGGAGTTCCGCAACAGGGAGCCATGAGCAGGCTCACTGCCCGTTGCCTCTGACGCAATCCTGGCCGTGAACGGGCTGCTTCTGATGCCCGCCGCCCGCCTTGACAGAATCGCCCCCTGAGGCGAATATCCGCAGGTACGCCGGAGCGCCGGGCCTTTTCGCCCGCGCCCGCGCCAGTTGTTTCCCCGGAGGTTCCGCCATGTCCAAGCACGACGCCACCAAGGCCGCTTTCGCCAGCCAGCCGGCCTGCCCCACGGGCCTGCCCCGCGACCGTGAGCACGAGGCCGAGCGCGCGCGCATGATCATCGAGACCCTGCCCTACATCCGCGAGTTCGCGGGGCAGACCGTGGTCATCAAGTACGGCGGCAACGCCATGATCGACGAGAAGCTCAAACAGAGCTTCGCGCGCAGCGTGGTGCTGCTCAAATATGTCGGGGTCAACCCCATCATCGTGCACGGCGGCGGCCCGCAGATCGGGCTGATGCTGAAGGCGCTGAACATCGAGAGCCATTTCCGCCAGGGCCTGCGCGTCACCGACGGCCCCACCATGGACGTGGTGGAGATGGTGCTGGTGGGCAAGGTCAACAAGGAGATCGTGAACCTGATCAACCTGGCCGGGGGCCGCGCCGTGGGCCTGTCCGGCAAGGACGGCATGCTCATCCGCGCGGAGAAGAAGGAGCTGGCCGTCGAAAAGAGCGCCAGCGCGCCGCCGGAGATCATCGACCTCGGCATGGTCGGCGAGGTGCTGAGCATCGAGACCGGCGTCTTGAAGTCGCTCATGGGTATCGGCATCATCCCGGTCATCGCGCCGGTCGGCGTGGACGACCTTGGCAACACATACAACATCAACGCCGACTCCGTGGCCGGGGCCGTGGCCGCGGCCATCCGCGCCAAGCGCCTGCACCTGCTCACCGACGTGCCCGGCGTGCTGGACAAGGGCAAGAACCTCATCCCCAGCATGACCAGCACCCAGGCCTTCGAGGCCATCGAGCGCGGCGTGGTGGTGGGCGGCATGATCCCCAAGCTCCAGTGCTGCCTGGAGGCGGTGCTGGGCGGTGTGGAAAAGGTCCACATCATCGACGGCCGCGTGGAGAACTGCGTCTTGCTGGAGATGTTCACCCCCTGCGGCATCGGCACCGAAATCACCCGTTAGCACGAGGAGTCCCCATGCGCGCCATCGCCGTCGTCGGCTACAAGAAATCCGGCAAGACCACCCTGGCCATGGAGCTGGCCCAGGCCCTGAAGGGAATGGGCCTCTCGGTCACCCTGGTCAAGCACTCGCACCACGGCTTTGACGAGAAGCCGGACACCGACACCGCGCGCTTCCGCGAGAGCGCGGACATGGTCATGGGCTTCTCGCCCGGCGGCAGCTTCGTCTCCTGGCCCGGGGAGCGCCCGTTCTCCGAGCTCGCCCCCCTGGTCAACACCGACATGCTGGTGCTGGAGGGCGGCAAGACCCTGGGCGTCATGCCGCGCATCATCATCGCCCCGGACGAGGCCACGGCGGCCGACCTGGACCCGGAGCTGGCCCTGGCCGCCTACGGCGACGCGGCCCTGGAAGGGGTCATGGCCACCCGCGACATCGCGGGCCTGGCGCGCATCGCGGCCAACGCGGGCTTTTTGCTGCCCGGGCTCGACTGCGGCGGCTGCGGACGCGAGAACTGCCGCGCCCTGGCTGCGGAGATCGTGGCCGGAGACGCCACCACGGCCGACTGCGTGGCCATGAACGGCGACCTCAAGATCAACATCAACGGCCAGCCCCTGGCGCTCAACCCGTTCATTGAGCGCATGCTGCGCGGCGGCATCCTGGGCATGCTGCGCGAGCTCAAGGGCTTCGGCCCCGGCCCCGTGGACATCCGGCTGGGCTGAGGCCCGGCTGCGGCGCCTGACCGGATACGCATGACTGTTCCCGCCAAGACCCTGGACGGACACGGCTTTCTGAGCGTGGTCAGCCGCGCGCAGTTCGCCGCGCTGCTGTCCTCCTTCGCGTCTTTGCCGACTGAGGACACCCCCCTGGAGCTGGCCCTGGGCCGCGTGCTGGCCTGTGCCGTCGCCTCGCCCGAGGACCTGCCCGCCACCGCGCGGGCCTGCATGGACGGCTACGCGCTCTCCGCGCGCGACGTGTTCGGCGCCACCGAGACCAACCCGGCCTATGTGGACTGCGTGGCCGACCTGCGCATTGACTGGCATCAGGGTGGGCATCAGGCTGGGCATGGCCTCGGCGCGGGCCGGGACGTGCGCCTCGCCCCTGGCCAGGCCGCGCGCATCCCCACGGGCGGCAGCCTGCCCCACGGGGCCGACGCCGTGGTCATGGTCGAATATACTGGCCAACTCGGCGCGGCAAACCCTGAGCGCACCGAAACCATCATCGAAACCATCGAAGTGCGCCGGAGCGCAGCGCCCGGCGAGAACGTCATGCTGCCCGGCGAGGACGTGCGCCGGGGCGCAACGGCCCTGCCTGCGGGCCGCACCCTGCGCGCCCAGGACATCGGGCTGCTTTCCGCCCTGGGCCTCACGGCCGTCCAGACGGGCCGCAAACCGCGCGTGGCCGTGCTCTCCACCGGCGACGAGCTGGTTCCGGCCCAGGCCAGCCCGCGCCCCGGCCAGATCCGCGACGTGAACTCGGCCGCGCTGTGCTGCCTGGCCGCAGAGGCCGGAGCCGAGGCCAAGGCGCTCGGCATCATCCCCGACGATCTGGCGCGCCTCACCGAGGCCCTGGCGTCCGCCCTGGCCGAGAACGACGTGGTGCTCCTGTCCGGCGGCAGCTCGCTCGGCGCGCGCGACCACACGGGCGCCGCCATCCTGGCCCAGGCGGGCGCGGAAATCCTGGCCCACGGCATCGCCATGAGCCCCGGCAAGCCCACCATCCTGGCCAGGGTGGGGGCCAAGGCGGTTATTGGCCTGCCCGGCCAGGTGACCTCGGCCCAGGTGGTCATGGCCGTGCTGGTGAAACCCTTCCTGCGGCACCTGGCGGGAGACGCCAGCGCCCTGTCCGCCGCGCCGCCGCTTTTTGCGGCCGAGCTCGCGCGCAACATCGCCAGCAAGCCCGGACGCGAGGACTTCGTGCGCGTGCGCCTGGAGGCCAGGGACGGCGCGGTGCCACTGGCGCATCCGGTGCTGGGCAAGTCCGGCCTCTTGAAGACCCTGCTGGAGGCCGACGGGCTCATAGCCGTGCCCGCCAACGCCGAGGGCCTGTACAAGGGCGCGCTCTGCCCGGTCTGGCCGCTGTAGGGGCCGCGTTCTCGCCAGGCGGGAAGCGTTGCCTTTTGGCACAGGCGAGGGTAGTCTTTCGGCAGGGAGAGGGTTGCCCGGAACGCTTCTCCCTTCCTGTTTTCGGAGCACCCTTCGCGCTGGCCTCAAGGCCCTTCGCAGCCCCCTTGACTGGACGGGCCGTGCGGCTCTACTTTCCACCCCTGCCCGCGAAGGCGGGCCCGCCAAGACCAATCCCTCAGGACCAACGCGAGGAACGCCATGCCGAAGAAACAGCTCACCGCGCCGGACATCCTGGCCGCCAAGGGCCAGCGCAAGCTCGCCGTGCTCACGGCCTACGACTACCCCACCGGCCTGCTCGCCGATGAGGCCGGGGCCGACGTCATCCTGGTGGGCGACTCGCTTGGCAACGTCTGCCTGGGCCTGCCGGACACCCTGGGCGTGACCATGGCCGACATGCTGCACCACACCAAGGCCACGGCCCGCGCCGTGAAAAGCGCGCTGCTCGTGGCGGACATGCCCTTTCTGTCCTACCAGACCTCTGTTGCCGAGGCCGTGGCCAACGCCGGGCGCTTTTTGCAGGAGGCCGGGGCCCGCGCCGTGAAGCTGGAGGGCGGGGCCGACTTTGTGCCGCACGTGCGCGCCATGCTGGCGGCGGGCATTCCGGTCATGGGCCACCTCGGCCTGACCCCGCAGCAGCTGGCGGTGCTTGGCGGGTTCAAGGCCCAGGGCAAGACCGCCCGGGCGGCCAAGAAGCTCGTGGAGGACGCCCGCGCCCTGGCCCAGGCCGGGTGCTTCAGCCTGGTGCTGGAGGCCGTGCCCGCCGAAGTCGCCGCGCGCATCACGGCCGAGATCGAGATTCCGACCATCGGCATCGGGGCCGGGCCGGACTGCGACGGCCAGGTGCTGGTGTTCCACGACGTGCTGGGCCTGTGCCCCGGCCTGCGGCCGAGCTTCGTCAAGCAGTACGTGGACCTCTGGACCCCGGCCCGCGAGGCGCTTGGCGCCTACTGCGCCGAGGTGCGCCAGGGCGCGTTCCCGGCCGAGGCCCAGACCCGGCGCATGGCCCCGGCCGAGCTGGCGGAGTTCCTGGCCTCTCCGGAATACGGGGACGCCTAGCCGACCATGCCCATGCACGCCGCTTCCGAGACCCTGACCCTGGCCGCGCTCTGGCACGGCCTGGCCCTGCCGCTGTCGCGCCTGCTCGTGTCCGTCAGCATCGGCCTGTTCGTGGGCACGCTCATCGAGGCCCTGCACTGGACCCGCGCCGTGGCCAAGGTCGCCCAGCCCCTGGTGCGCCTGGGCCGCCTCAGCGACGTGGCCGGGGCCAGCTTCTCGCTGGCGTTCTTTTCCGGCGCGGCGGCCAACGCCATGCTGGCCGAGGCCCACGAAAAGGGCGGCATGACCCGGCGCGAGGTGGTGCTCTCGAACCTCTTCAACAGCCTGCCCACCTACTTCCTGCACCTGCCCACGCTGTTTTTCATCGCCGCGCCCTTCATCGGCCCGGCTGCGGTGTTGTACGTCAGCCTGACCGTGGCGGCGGCGCTTTTGCGCACCACCGGCATCGTGATCCTGGGGCGGCTGACCCTGCCGCCCTTGCCCGAGGGTTGCGTGGCCTGCCTTTTGTCCGAGGACCCCAAGTGGGACTGGCGCGCGGCGCTGAAAAAAACCTGGAAGCGCTTCACGCGCCGCCTGCCGCGCATGATCTGGTACACCATCCCCATCTACGTCGCCATGTTCTTCCTCAAACGCTGGGGCGCGTTCGACGTCATGGAGACCTGGATGGCCGAGAACATCGCGTTTCTGTCCTGGCTGCCGCCCCAGGCCATGGGCATCATCGGCTTCCACATGGCGGCGGAGACCACGGCCGGGTACGCCGCCGCAGGCGCGCTGGTGGCCACCGGCGGGCTGACCACCAAGCAGCTGGTGCTGGCGCTCCTGGTGGGCAACGTCCTGTCCTCCCCGGTGCGGGCCATCCGCCACCAGTTTCCGTACTACGCGGGCATCTTCAAGCCCGGCCTGGCGTTCAACCTCATCATCAGCAACCAGTGCCTGCGCGTGGCCAGCATCCTGCTGGTGACCCTGGGCTACGCCCTCTGGGGCTAGCGGCAAGGGCCTTCGGCTTTATTCCGGCGGGCGCTATCATCCCTGTCCGTCCTTGACCTTTCCGGTCGGCTTCCCTATTCTCCGCAAAGCTTGACCACTGTCCCCCACCGCCAACTTCCGGAGGGACCATGACCCGCCGCGCCGCCACAATCCTGTTGAGCCTCATCGCCCTCTGCGTCCTGGCCCTGCCCGCCTGGGCCGCAGGCAGGCACGTCCCCAGCAAAAACGCGGCAGAACTGCGCGACGTGGGCGACCTCGTGCCCTTTGCTCCGCAAAAGGCCGTGCTCTCGGCCCTGTTCACCGCCGACGAGGACGCGCCCCGCAGCGTGTACGGCCCAGTGTCGGCCTTTGTGGCGACCCGCTCCTGCCCCACCTCCTGGCTCATCGAGAAGGGCGAGCTGGCGCGCACCGAGCGCCTGTCCGCGCTGAAGGATGTCCCGCCCTATGAGTTCAGCCTGACCCTGGAGGAGGACTGCCCAGGGGCGGTGACGCACACGGTGTTCGTGACCTCGCCCGGCAGCACGCCCGAGGCCTGGCTCAAGTGGCGCCGCCAGTTCCATGGCAGCAAGGCCGCAGGCCACTACGGCGCGGCCCTGGAAGGCCTGAAGAAGGCCGAGGCCGCCGGGCTGGCCCCCACGGCGGAGCTGCGCTTCGTGTCCGTGAACGGCGAGCTGGTGACGCAGAATCTTGAGGACAGGCTGCGCGCCGAGGGCAGGTTCGCGCCCGTGTTCGACCTCGTGCGGGGCGAGCGCACGGGCAGGTAGGCCCGCTCAAGCAAAGGACGCGACAGTCATGGCCGGACGCAAGAAAGACATCGACGCCGGGCAGCGCCTGGCCTCCGGGGCCGTGCTGGCCGTGCTCTGCGCCATCGCCGCGTACCTGCTGGTCCAGCAGACGCGCCTGAACCCGGCGGTGCTGGTGAGCCTGCGCGCGCCCGCGCCCAAGGCCGGGGTCGCCTCGACCTCCGGCGCGGCAACAACCGGATCAGCCGGGGCCGCCTCGCCTGCTGCGGAAGCCCTTGCGACGTCCGCCGCGCCCGTGGCCAAGGCCGCCACCCTGGCCGACCTCTTGCCCGACGCCGCACCCGGCGCAAAGGCCCTGGCCCCGGCCGAGGCGTTCAACCCCGCCACCCTTTCGGACAAGATCGACGGCAAGGCCGAGCTGTACCTGGCCGCCGGATTCGCGGCCATGGCCTGCCGCAGCTACCAGGCCGGGCCGGGCAGGGTGGAGGTCTACCTCTACCGCATGAAGTCGCCGGACGCGGCCTTTGCCGCGTTCAGCGGCCAGCGCAGGCAGGGCGCGGCCCAGAGCGGGCTGGCCAAGAATGGCTACCTCACCGAGAACGCCCTGTTTCTGACCAGCGGCCGCGACTACCTGGAGGTCATCGGCGACCGCGCGGGCGCGCGCCCGGTGCTGGAGGCCCTGGCCAAGGCCGTGCTGGCGGGCCTGGAGCCTGCGCGTGAAGTTGGCGCGGGTCCGCTGCCCGGTGGCAAGTCCGACGGCAAGCCCGGCGACAAGCCCGGCGCCAAGGCCGTGGCCGCCGCAGACCTCCAGCCCGTGGACCTGTTCCCCAAGGCCGGGCTCAAGGCCGACAGCATCCGCCTGGCCGTGGCCGACGCCTTCGGCTGCCAGGGCCTGACCAGCGTGTACACGGCGGAGTACGACGCCAGCAGGTCCGGGGCCGCAGCCCTGCTTTCGCGCCGCGCCAGCGCGGCCGAGGCCGTGGCGCAGATGAAGTTGTACCAGCGCTTCCTCACGGACAATGGCTTTGCGGTCCAGGCCGCGCCGGGCGCTTCGGCCAAAGCCCCCAGTGGGGCCGTGGTGCTGGTGCTTGAGGGCATCGGCGTGGAGGTCTTGTTCACGCGCGGGCAGTTCCTGGCCGGAGTGCACGAGGCCCCGACCCTGGGCGCGGCGCTTGCGCTGGCCGCTGAACTTGATGCAACGCTGCAAGCCAAGGGGCTCACGCCATGAGCGGTCCGCAGGCAGAGGGGAAAGGGGGCGGGATGCCGCCGGAAATGCCACCCGAGACGACGCCCGGAAACGGGCGGGAGCTCTCCCGCCGGGACTTTTTGCGCCGTGCGGCCGGGGCCTCGGCCATCGCGCTCACCGGCGTGGGCCTGGCCGCAGCCCTGCTGGACACAAGCGGGCCTCCGGCCTCGGACGTCGGGACCTCGGCCAAGGGCCTGGGCGACTTCTCCCTGGCCGAGCTGCGCGGCAAGCCCGGGCGCATGGCCATTGTCCGGGGGCTGGCCGACCCCAAGGCCGCAACGCCTGACCGCAGGGCCATGCTGGAGCGCGCCCTGGCGGCGCTGGGAGGCCTGGGCGCGTTCATCAAGCCCGGCGACCGCGTGCTGCTCAAGGTCAACGCGGCCTTCGCCACCTCGCCCGCGCTGGGGGCCACCACCCACCCGGACCTGGTGGCCGCCGTGGCTGATCTCTGCCTCAAGGCCGGGGCCGCGTCCGTGGCCCTCACCGACAACCCCATCCACAGCCCGGAGAGCTGCTTCGCGCTCACCGGCATTGCCGAGGCGGCAGCCAGGTCCGGGGCCAAGGTCATCCTGCCCAGCGAGAACCTGTTCGCGCCGGTGAGCGTGCCCGCGTCCGGCGCTGTCGGCGGTCGTCTCATCCGCGACTGGCCCGCCCTGGCCGGGGCCTTCAAGGGTGTGACCAAGCTTATCGCGCTTTCGCCCGTGAAGGACCACCACCGCGCCGGGGCCTCCATGACCCTGAAGAATTTCTACGGCTTCCTGGGCGGTCGGCGCAACGTGTTCCACCAGGACATCAACGGGATCATCGCCGAGCTGGCGCTGCTCGTCCGGCCCACCCTCTGCGTGCTCGACGGGGTGAGCGTGATGCTGACCAACGGCCCCACGGGCGGCTCGCTCTCGGACCTCAAGGCCATGCACGTGCTGGCCGTGACCACGGACCCCGTGGCCGCCGACGCCTTCGGCATGGAGCTGCTCGGCCGCGCCCTCACCGAGGCCCCGTACATCCGGCTGGCCGAGACCGCAGGCGCGGGCAGCGCGGACTACACGTCGCTGACCCCGCAGTTCCTGGACCTGGGGGCCTGAGCCATGCGTCTTGTCCTCAACATCGTCGCGGCCCGCCGCCTCTCCCAGGTCTTCTTCGTGCTGCTGACCCTCTGGCTCTGCGCCGTGGCCACCCTGGGCGCGTCCTTCTGGCGGCTGTCCGGCTGGCCGGTGAACTTCATCCTCCAGCTCTCCCCGCTCACCGCCCTGGGCACGCTGCTCACCACGCACACCTGGTACGCGCCGCTCCTCTGGGCCGTGCCCGTGGTCCTCCTCACGGCCTTCCTGGGCCGGGTGTTCTGCGGCTTCGCCTGCCCGCTGGGCGCGCTGAACCAGGCTGTGGGCTGGCTGGCCCGGCGCGTGACGGTCAACTTCCCAGGCTCACGCGGGGCGGCCCTGCGCGCGCGACTGGCCGACAACCGCCACAGCCCCTGGCAGGCCGCCAAGTACTACCTGCTGGCCTTCCTGCTGGCTGCGGCCTGCTTCGGCAGCCTGCAGACCGGGCTCTTCGACCCCCTGCCGCTGCTCTTCCGCTCGCTGAACATGACCATCGCCCCGGTGCTGGACGCCGGGTTCCAGGCCCTGTTCCTCAAGCCCCGGCACTATGCCTCGGCCTGGCTGCTCTTCGCCGTGTTCGCCGCAGTCCTCGGCCTGAACATGCTGCGGCCGCGCTTCTTCTGCCGCTACCTCTGCCCCCTGGGCGCGCTGTTCGGGTTCCTGAACCGCTTCGCGCCCTGGCGCATGGGCAAGACCGACGACTCGGCCCACGGCGAGTGCGGCAACTGCACCCTGTGCGACACCTCTTGCGAGGGCGCGTGCCGTCCTTCCGGTGTGCTTGTCGCCAGCGAGTGCCTGATGTGCATGAACTGCCTGGACGCCTGCCCGAAAGGGCGCATGACCTTTGCCGGGCGCGCCTCCGCGGGCGGGGAGGAGCACCTGCCCGAGCCCTCGCGCCGGGGCTTCCTGTTCGCCGCCGCCGCAGGCGCGCTGTCCGCGCCCTTGTGGACCATCGGCGGCCTGGCTGGTCAGGACGCCGGCACAGGCAGGAACCCGCTCCTCATCCGCCCGCCCGGCGCGCTGGACGAGGCCCGCTTCCTGGCGCGTTGCCTGCGCTGCGGCCAGTGTATGCGCGTGTGCCCCACCAACGTCATCCAGCCGGCCCTGAGCGAGGCCGGGCTGCAGGGCCTGTGGACCCCGGTGCTCAACTACCGCCTGGGCTCCAGCGGCTGCCAGGTGCAGTGCGTGGCCTGCGGCAACGTCTGCCCCACCGCCGCCATCCGGCCGCTGACCCTGGACGAGAAGCTGGGCCAGGGGAAGTTCGCGGCCAAGGGCCCGGTGCGCCTGGGCACGGCCTTCTTCGACCGCTCGCGCTGCCTGCCCTGGGCCCTGGAGCGGCCCTGCCTGGTCTGCCAGGAGCTGTGCCCGGTCTCCCCCAAGGCCATCCACACGCGCACCAGCTTCGAGCCCATCCGCTTCGGCCTGGCTTCCCTGGTCGGCGTGGAAGGCCGCAGGCTCTCCCTTTCGGGCCTGCCCAAGCCCACCGTGAACCTGGGCAGCGGCGACTACTACCTGCGCCCGGCCGGGCTTGTGTCCATGAACTCCCCGGAGGCGGGCCTGAAACGCATCAACGCCGCTGTCTGGGCCGAAGCCGGCCAGGGGTTCACCCTGGACGCCGAGCCCGACCCCAGGCAGGGCTGGAAGCTCGCGCCCGGCGCGGATGTGGAGGTCCTGGTGCGCCTGCAGAAGCCCTACCTGGACGCCGCGCGCTGCATCGGCTGCGGGGTCTGCGAACACGAATGCCCCATCGCGGGGCTGCGCGGCATCCGCGTCAGCTTCGAGAACGAATCGCGCTCCGGCCCGGGGCGCATGCTGGTCTGATAAAACCCGCCAAAGGAGGCGAGCCATGGCCAAAAAGACTCCGCACGCTGACCTGTCCCGCAGGAGCTTCCTCAAGACCCTGGGCCTGGGCGCCGCCGCCCTGTCCGTTGTCGGGGGCGCCGTTCCGGCCCTGGCCGCGCCCGCCGCCTCCCCGCAGGCTCCCGGACCCATGCCCCTGCGCACCCTGGGCAAGACCGGCGTGCAGGTGCCCACCCTGGCGCTCGGCGGCATGTTCGACACCATCAACAACCAGCTCCTGCTGCGCCAGGCCCTCAACTGGGGCGTGACCTACTGGGACACCGCCGAGTACTACGGCCGGGGCCAGTCCGAGGAAGGCTTCGGCCGCTTCTTCGCCAAGAACCCGGACCGCCGCAAGGAGGTCTTCCTCGTCACCAAGCTGACCCCGCGCGAGGGCCTGGACACCTTCCCCGAACGCTTCGAGAAGTCCCTGAAGCGCCTGAACACCAGCTATGTGGACGCCTTCTTCGTGCACGGCATCGACACCATGGGCCCGCTCACGCCGAAGATCCGCGCCTGGGCCGCAGACATGAAAAAGGCCGGGAAGATGCGCTTCTTCGGCTTCAGCACCCACTCCAACATGGAGGACCTGCTCATGAGCGCCGCCAGGGAGGGCGGACCCGCCGCCGGGCTCGACGTCGTCATGTTCACCTACAACATCCACGTCATGCACAAGCCCGCCATGCAGGCCGCGCTGGACGCCTGCGCCAAGGCCGGCATCGGCCTGGTGGCCATGAAGACCCAGGGCATGGGACCGGCCAGCAGCCCCAGCGAGGCCGAACTCAAGGTCGCCCAGCAGTTCCTCAAGCGCGGCTTCACCGAAAAACAGGCCAAGCTCAAGGCCGTGTGGGAAAACAACCAGATCGCCAGCATCTGCTCCCAGATGCCGAGCATCCACATCCTCGCGGCCAACGTGGCCGCCGCCCGCGACAAAACCGCCCTCACCGAAGCCGAAACCGGCGCGCTCTACGCCCTGGCCTGCGCCGAAACCGGCGGCTACTGCGCGGGCTGCGCCAGCATCTGCCAGAACGCCACAGGCGGCCTGCCCGTGCGCGACGTCATGCGCGGACTCATGTACCAGCGCGGCTACGCCGAACCCGGCCTGGGCCAAAGCCTCTTCGCCGAACTGCCCGCCGACGTGCGCCAACGCCTCGCCACCACCAACTACAGCCAGGCCGAGGCCGCCTGCCCGCACAAACTGGAGATAGCCAGACTCATGCGCGAGGCCGTGGAGACCCTGGCCTAGGGCGGGAGAGAGGAGAGAGGGGGGAGAAGAGCCTCCGGCGGCCAAAGGGCCTGAGGCCCTTTGGAATCCCCGTAGGGCCTGGGTCGGAGTGGCCTGGGCAGAGGCGTCGGCTGGGCTGGCCACAAACAGGCGCGCGGGTTTTTGAGCGCAGACGCTCAAAAGCCCCGCGCGCGGTTGCCCCGTT
>Ga0209373_10004211_pt1 | contig 12589 bp, 11 predicted proteins | sample Higcelweek5metaG_FD_187173 | JGI IMG/M metagenome (GOLD analysis project Ga0209373, IMG submission 187173) | Freshwater pond sediment microbial communities from the University of Edinburgh, under environmental carbon perturbations - High... | ecosystem: Environmental > Aquatic > Freshwater >... | reverse complement strand
ATAATAACTACTGGAAGATTTACGCAGGATGCAAAGAACGAGGCGGTTCGAGATGGCGTTCCGCCGATTGAACTAGTTGATGGTGATAAATTAGTAACCATGTTTGAGAAGTTAGAATTCGGCTTAATTCCGCGTACTGTCTATGATATTGATTTGAACTTCTTCAAGGAATTTCAAGAAAAGGAAAATGGCTAACAATTACTTTAACGAAACTTGTCAATGTGTTACAGGTTGATCAAGTGTTATAAAGGCGTTACGTGATGAGGTAAAAAATGAAATATAAAAACGTAATCATTCTTTGTATGGCTTTCTCGATCATGTTTTATTCAGGCTGCGCTTCAACCACGCGAAATCAAGCGCCTTTCTCCTTTGCTGAATTGAATGCTGAGCCGCGAATATCAATCATTGCTCCAAACTACTTTAAGGCGTCGGATGATACTAACCTTGCCTATTATGATTATCAAACGAATGATGCGCCTGGCCAAACGTTGATCTTTATTCATGGCGGCGGCGCGTGCAGTGGGTTGGGGTATCAGTATCTAGCGGATGCTTTATCAAAAAAATATGACACACGGGTGATTCTGTTTGATATGCGCGGGCATGGATTGTCGGAAGGGGAAAGGGGCGATGCTCCGTCGAAGGAGCGGGTCTGGCAGGATATCTCCGAGCTGATCTTATTGCTAAAAAATGAAGGCGCGGGGCCTATATTCCTTGGCGGGCATTCTTCCGGCGGAGGGCTTGTGCTCAACTACGCGGCATGGAAACAGCGCGAGGACGTAAGCGGGTATATCCTCATCTCGCCGAAACTGGGGTATAAATCAAATGCCGATCGGCATCCCTTTACCGATGATCCCTTTGCCAAAGCGTATGTACCAACGATTATCATTAATAAAATGACGAATGAATCGCTGAATGCGCATGCGATCGCCGTCGAGATGAATTATCCCAAGGAAGCGATGGCCGCCGAACCCCTTCTGGTCGATAAGTATACCTGCGCGGTCGTTAACGCGATAACCCCATATAATCCGGACGAACAGTTCAAGACAATTGATAAACCTTATTATCTGATCGTCGGCGAGAACGATGAACTGATGTTGCCCGATAACACCATTCGGTATTCCTCGTTTTCGCCTGAAGAAGTTATGAATAAGTCGAAATCCGAAGTGATCGCCGATCAAACTCACTTGGGTATCTTAAGAGTCGCCGGCGATTTAATCGGTAGATATATACGGGAGTGAAATGTTAGGTCTACGCCGCATACGCGGCGATGTAATCAAATAATATCAAAGGCGCTTTCATAATGCAGACCTATTCTGAAAACGCGACCATTGATATTACGGCAGAAAATAGACAAGTCATTATGCGTAAACGTAGATTTGATTTTTCCGTACCCCCCCCCATTCCGGAAATTATCTTCAGGTGTATACAACAGGAGGTTTTACCATCAATGGCTGGTATATAGTTCCTCATAATTAAGGAGGAACTTGATGAAAGGAAAATTTATATGTGCTTTGTTCTGTATTTATGCTTTGTTCACCGCATGTTCGCAGAATGCGCCCGTTGACACTGCTGATACACCTGGAACCAACGAGAAATACTCCGGGACCATTGACGGGGTTCAAGTGAGCAAAATAACACTGGATAAAACTTTTAACCCCAATACCCGGGACTACTCGGGTGCCTGTTCCTATAGCACCCAGTCTGTTGAAATAACCATAACCCTGACCGACCCTGACGCAACTGCGGGAATTGGGTCTATCCTGGCCTATTCCGGTCAAAGCGTACGGTATCCCCTTGTGGTAGGAGACAATGTTTTGGTTATTTCCGACAAGAACACTGACTATACATACAAGATCAAACGCAAGACCGTGGCGGAAGAAATGAACACGCCCTGTCCCAACTATCCCCTGCCCAATGAATCTGATTTGGAGATTAACTCCGGGACCCTTTCGAAAGAACTGATTGTGGAAGAAGGTGCCTTGAAGGATTATCATCCCTATCTCACCGGAACCAAAGCTGACTCCTGGGACTATGACATAAAGCTCGATGAGGATAAACTCGAGCACTTTATTAGCGATCCATTCATTGTGAATTATGGATACAATGTAGTTACACTGCCTATAGTTGGTGATCTTTGTAAAGATTCAAATCCGGTAACTCTTCTCCCCGGCACCAGTATGTGCCCTGGGGGGTATTTACTTCCTTTACCACTGATAAAAGATGGGCAACGAATCCCTTACGCAGGGTTTACCGTCCACACGCATACGCAACTATTTGAGGGTATGGGTTTTAAAGATGAATACAGTCTGTATTCAAGACTCTACTCGGATTTTTCAGAATCGACACCGTATATGTTAGAGAATAAGACCATTCCGGTGTATGACACTCCCCGACTGCAGAGAGTGCGGTACTGGAAGTGTATTTCGTCGGCTAATATCAATAGCGGCAGTCATACTTTTTCAGAGACTAGGACGGTAGGCGTTACAAAGACCAACATGGAACTGTTCCTGAAGGCGGAGCTTGATGCTTCTTTGGATTTGAGTGAATTAAGCTTTACTAATCTTTCCGCGAAGCTTATGGAGGTTACCGTTGAAGGAACCATAAGCTCAGTCAGTATGACTAAAGAGACTTCGTATACCTTTCAACAACAGGCGTCCGCTATAGAAGGTGCGACAACTACCACCGCCGCGCTCTGGCAATTGGTAGAAGAATTCAGAATTGTGGATAGCGACGGGAAACTGTTCGACGATCCTTTCTACAGGATAAATAACGAAAAAAACCCGGTGCGCATCATGGATGAGAAAAAGGATTATGTCATTTCCACGACCGCGACTTACTAATAGAGTTACGTAAGCCGTGCCTTCCGGAATTTTGACGGGGAAAGCCCTGTCTGACGCTGGAAGGCCGCGTAAAACGCCGAAGACGACTCAAATCCGACAGTAAAGGCGATGTCCAACACGGACATCGCCTTGTTTTCCATCAATAGATATATTGCCTCTTCGATTCGATACTGATTAATGAACGAGTAAAAATTCCTTTTATAGTGGCAATTGAGTAATTCGGAGAGTTGTTGCGCGGTGATATTTAGTCTTTTGGCCAAAAGAGGCATGCTGAGCGACTCTTCGCTATAGATCTTCTCGTCTTTCATCAAGCTTTCCAACGTGAGGGTTATCTTGTGAATATTCAGGCCATGCAAACGGGACGCCTCATACTTGATACGTTTGCGTTCCTCGCGCAATAGCCGTAAATATACGGGATATTTGTTTCCCATAAGAAAATACACCACTATCAGAAACGTGACGCAGGCGTTCATGAGGGTATTCAGTTGCCAGTGAAAAATCCTGTTTGCTATATCAATTCCGCTAAAAATGAAGATAAAAAAATAACAGAGAAAACCCGGGAAGAGTTCTTTCCTTTTTTCCTGCGGCATAGTCTTGAGTAAATAGACGGTATGTCCATACGCCAGCAGTATATAGATCATCGTTGAAGCAGAGGATGCGCCAGCCAGAATACGAACGCCATAGGGAGGACGATCAAGGGGCAACGATACCCCCCGGGAGAGCAACAATAACACCATGGCGGAAAGGGGCGTCGATAAAAAGTGTATTAAATACCGTTTTTTGAAAAGAAAGGATTCTTCTAACATACTCAAAAAGAACAGGTATAAAATCGGACCAAGGCAGAACCATGTGGAAATGCTGATACCATGCAGAATTTGGTAGGTTTTGGTATACATCCCATGCTTGTACACGCCGTTAAGAATTAGCGTAAACCCGGTACAGAAAAGCAATCCTGCCAATAAGTAATTACCAGTATCTTTAGGGGATTTCAATAACTGTCCAAAAGTGAGTACCAGGGCGAAAAACCCTCCAAACAACACAACAAGATCAAGAATCGTGTATTCCGACAAAGTACGTCCCCCTTTGTTTTGGAATGAACTTTCTCTATAGTGTGCTTTACTGCGCCCTTTTGGCAACACACTTTCTTCAGTTGTTTAAGGTGTATCATGCCACCTGACTTTCGGGGAGTCGATTTAGGCGCGGGCCGCATCCTGCGCGGCGGCTGATGGTGTGACGGTTGCACCGTCACTTACGGGTATGTCTCTTATCCGGACATTCATGACTCAGGTATCGGATTTTGCGCTTGGTTGCTTTTTGCTTAAATAAGGAAGGGACCGTTTTTTTTATTGATATCGGGTTTATACTGTGGGAACGTTTGTTTCCGCTCAGGAACATGGGAGATAATAATTATGGGAAAAATCAAAAGGTTCGTCTTTCTTTTCGCATGCGGCCTTCTCGCCCTCGTGCTTACCGGGTGCGGGGATTCATCGCCAACGAGTCCAACGGGACCAACGGGGTTAACGGTAATCTACGATGGCAATGGCGCCACCGGCGGAACCGCGCCCGAGGACGCCACTTCGTATGCCACAGGCGCCACGGTAACCGTACTGGACAACGTGTCCCTGGTAAAAACGGGAAAAACCTTTGCCGGTTGGTTGGTCGCTGGAGGATCGGTTGCCCTTACTTACACCGCGGGAACCCGGTTCACCATCGAGAAAGCCACGACCTTGTCGGCTATATGGGCCGATACCGTCGTCGTCATCTCGTATGAAATCGGCGGCGAGACGAAGGTGAGCCAAACCGTCGCCGCCGGCGCGACAACCCTGGTTCTACCGCAAAAGCCGACAAAGGAAGGTTATACCTTCTTGGGCTGGGCGTTGGACGCGGAAGCCACGACGCCGACCTACACGGCGGACGCCGAGATAGCCGTAGGTTCCTCAAATCTCGCCCTCTATCCGGTCTGGAAATCGACAACCACACCGACCGATCCCACGACGCCGACCGAAACCTCCGCGCAAGGGGTGACGGCAACCGTGTCGTATCCTTCCGACGCGAGTATCACGCTTACTGGAACGACCAGCGTAGCCAAGGGTGGTTCCCTCCAAATTACGGTTACGGAAACGTTCGACTCGTATCGCTGGTATCTCGACGGCAAGGATGCCGGAAAAACGGGTAATCCCGTGACGCTCGAAACGACGGGGCTGACCGCAGGTAACCATCGCCTTACGGTTATCGCCTCAAATGGAGCCGGCGTTTTTTCCGCCGATCTCACAATAACCATTTCGAATTAAGGACAGAAAAATGAAACTATCTGGCTGGTTACGGCTATCCGCGCTTTTTTTGACGTTAACCTGCGTGGGACTATCTGGTTGCGTACAATCGCCTATGGGAGAGAATGACGGAAAAGACGTCGGTTCGGCGGAAATAGTGACGCTGAAGCTCAACGCGGCGTATGAGGAAGATAGCCGGTCGGTGACGGTTAGCGCGCCGGCGATTAAGCAATACGAGCTATATGGGTCAGTCTCGGGCGATCAAACCCTCCTCGGGTCATGGACCGATTTAGCGAGCGCAAGCGTATCGCTCGTGACGGGAAACTGGAACTTCACGCTGAAGGCGTTTTCGTCGACCGACTCCAGCGCGCAAGTGCTGGAAGGCACTCTGGCGAATCAAGCGATCTCGGCGGCCGGGACGCTCAGTTTCGCCCTTTCGACGATAACGGGCGGAACGGGTTCCGTCGCGGTTACGCTACGGTGGCCCGTCGCCGGGAATTCCGTGCAAAGCGTCCTTATCTCGTACGGCGACGCGACCTTGAAGGTAAACGCCGCAAGCTTTGCGACCGTGGATGGAACCTACTCCGTCTCCTACGAAAACGCCTCGGCGGCGGCCGGAAACACGGTGCTGGTGTTCAGCCTGATGGACGCGGCGGACGGGGCCGGAAACCTCGTTTCGTCGGTCACCGAGGTGGTTTGCGTCCGGAAAAACCTGACCAGCGCAAAGACGGTTACGCTGACCGCGGCCGACATGAATTGCGCGCCGACCGCGCCGACCGGATTCGGCGCGGCGAGCGTCGCCAATTCGACGGCATCGGCCGCGACGACCGTAACCCTCTCTTGGACGGATGCCTCGAACAACGAGACCGGTTTCGCCCTGCAATACTCGGACGACGCCCGCGCTACTTGGACCGACCTACCCGCGGCCTCTGCCGCCGCCACGAGCGCGTCCGACTCCGTCGCCCGAGGCGTAACCCGCGTGTATCGCATCCGTTCCGCGAATAGCCTTGGCGCCTCGGCCTGGGTAGAGACCAGCGCGACGATTCCCTACCTCGTAACCTTCGACAGTAAGGACGGAAGCGCCGTCGCGGCGCAGGAAGTCGCCCCAACCGGCTTAGTAACCGCGCCCAGCGCCCCGACTCGGGCCAATTATGCCTTCGGCGGGTGGTACAAAGAATCGGCTTGCGCCAACGCCTGGGTTTTCGCCACCGACGCGATATCGGCCAATACCACGCTGTTCGCCAAGTGGTCGGATACCACGGCGCCGACGGTTGGCACGGGAATTAGCTTCACCGGTACCGGAGAGAACGGGACGACGGTAAACTGGGGCGCCGCCTCCGATGCCATAACCGCGCCGGCATCCCTATCCTATAAAATCGTCCGGGCATCCACCGCCGGCGCGATCGATACCGTTATCGAAGCGAACGCGATAACGACGAGCGGCGCGGGCATGGCGATGGATTGGACGGCGAACGCGACGACGAAGGCAGTGACCGCGCTTACGGCTAGCACAGCGTACTACTTCGCCGTTCTCGTCAAGGACGGAGCCGGGAATATGGCCCTTTACGCGCCAGCCTTGGTTACCACCTCGGCTACCGCGGACATCACCGCACCGACGCTCTCTAGCGTGTCAGTCTTGTCCGTCGCCGACACCAACGCAAGCCTTACAGCCACGTCGAATGAGGCGGGCATGGTGTATTACGTGATCACCGGCAGCGCCACAGCTCCCTCAAAAGCGCAAATTATCGCGGGCAAAAACGAGTTCGGCGCGGCGCCCTTCACCTTCGGCTACGCCACCGCTACCGCCGCCAGCGCGAGAAACTTCGCCGTGACCGGGCTGAGCGCTTTCGCCAAATACTATTATCACGTAGTCGCGACGGACGCCGCGGCCAACCAAAGCGACATCGTGAGCGGGAGCTTTGCCACCATCGGTTCCGGCTGCCTCGCCCGATACGGGTTTGACAGCGCCATGACGGATTCCGTTGGAGCCCACGATCTGACGGGAACCGCGTCGTACTCGACCACGACGACAAAGCACGGTACGGCCGCGGCGTATCTGGATGGAACAAAGTGCCTATCGACCTCGATTTTGCTGACAAGCACCGGGGTATCGGTTAGCGCTTGGGTGAATCTTGACGATGACGTGGGTTATGGCCTTTACCCTGAAGTTTTCAAAATCGCCAAGGACAATGGAAACTACCTTGAGCTATACGATATAGCCGACACGGCACCGCACACTTTCGCGACTGGTGCATCTATCGGTAGTAGTGGTTCTAGCACCGTAACTAAGACCACAGCGGAGTTTTCAACCGGAATCTGGGCGTTCGTTACCGTTACGTATAACGCAAGTGGGGACTATATTCTGTATGTTAATGGCGTATATTCCGATACGAATAACGGAGGCGCGAATCCCCTCGCCGGCGTATGTACCCTCTTGATCGGTTCCGATAGCGCAGACCCGGGTGCAGCCTTTTGTTACTGGAAAGGGCATATCGACGACGTGCAGGTATACAATCGCGCGTTAGCGGCGAGCGAAATTAGCGCTCTCTACGCAACGTATTGATCGGGAGGAGATCAAAGCCCATCATTCCGGAGGGAACTGAGACCCTCGCCCGCTTCCTTGGCGTGCATACCTGAGATGAAGTATCGTTCGTCTAGAGAGAACCGTGTATAGTTCATTGTTTAGTCCTTTTTCTTGGTCGGAAATGGACTTTACGACTATCGCAGTTCTCTCTTTTTTTTAGAACAATATTGTTGCACTTAGTATAAGCATCCAAGTCAAAGGGCGATCATTCGTTCGGTCGTCACGAAGATCGGATGAGGCGCGAAAAAGAAAACTTGGAGACGGTAGAGTATGCGACCCTGGAATGGGTTAATTGTTTCAACAATGTACGATCATTCGAGCTGATTGGAAGCATTCCTCCTGCAGAACTTGAAAAAGCATATTACACTGATCTGCATTATCTGCCAGTGATCCCTTGGCTTATAGATACCACGCGAAAGCAAGCACCGTTCTCCTTTACGGAATTGAGCGCCGAACCCCTTCTTGTCGATAAGTATACCTGCGCGGTCGTTAACGCGATCACGCCATATAATCCAGACGAACAGTTCAAGACAATCGATAAACCCTATTACCTAATCGTCGGCGAGAAACGATGAACTGATGTTACCCGATAACACCATACGGTATTTCTCGTTTTCGCCTGAAGGAGTTATGGATAAGTCTAAAGCCGAAGTGATCGCCAATTAAACTCACTTGGGTATCTTAAGAGTCGCGAGCGATTTAATCGGTAGTTATATACGGGGACTAATATATAGTAACTAATGGTCCGTGTTTACGATGGAACATGAAAGGCGTCGCTAGACATTGATTTCTGCCTGTATTGACGAAATAATGGGGGTAGGATAACAATTTTGTACTTGATGTTCATAAATGTATCATCGATAGGAGTATGAATGATGACGAAAAGAAGAGATGTAAGAAACAGTTTTACTATGATTATCTCAGCGCTATTGGTGTTGTTGGCAATCGCTTGCGATATTGATTTTGACGACCATAAGAGCGCGGAAGAACTTCCATCCGTTCCGGAGATATCCGTAAGCATTGAGACTATTTCAAGTATTGGGGTAAGTTGGGCGCTGGATTATAAGGCAACCGGTTATGAGGTGGAGTGTTACGATTCGACCAACGCTCTTCTCGATTCAAGTAAAGTAGGGTGTTCAAGCTCTTATACGTTTACGGGGCTTGATAAAAATAAAACGTACAGTTTCAGGGCAAGAGCCGTTAAGAATGATAAGACCACGGGTTGGTCTGAATACAAGACATGTACGCTGAATGAAGAATCCGTGCCTTTCAAAATTAGTTACGTAAACTTAACTTCTTCCGGGGTCACGCTATCGTGGCCGGCAAGATCAAACGCGCCTTGTTATTACATTGTGTTTAGTGACTGTATTGGAGGGCATGAGAAAACGATAAATTGCGGAAGTAATACCTCGTATACCCTCACGAATCTAAGCCAAAATGTAGAATATACGTTTTCTGTAATGTGGCCGTATGGGAATGATGATATGTATGCCATTGGGGGGACCCTCGGTCTTATGACGAGTGCTGGAACGGCATACATTGATAGACCGGATAATGTAAATGCGAATACGGGGGGGTATTCGATAACGGTCTCATGGGATGCCGTCTCAGGGGCCAGAGCGTACTATGTATCTATTTATGACTCTTCTTATAGGCTAATTAAGACTAATTCCACTACCTTAACGGAAGTAACGTTTTATTCATTATCCAGCGACAGTACCTTTCATTTCTCGGTACGAGTATACGGTACTAACGGCTATTACTCCGCGCCATCGTACATGGTTAGTGCTACTACTTTTTAGTTTATTACGACTTAACATTTGAATATAAAACATGTAATGACAAACCCGGATGGTCAGACCCTTTGGGTTTGTCGGGTTGAGTGCAAATTCAATAGGCGCTTGAATTCCATCTCCGAAAGCACGGTAACATTCAATTGATGTTATCGCGCCTTGAGTTAGCCCGGGTTAGGAATTATGCTTAACCTTATGGACTGGAGAAAAAAGAACCCGAGCCGGGGACCGGTTTCGCTCGCGGCGGCTTTAGCGATCATTGTCTCGGTGGGAAGCGCGATTTCCGGGTGCGCCAGCGTCGACGTCACGGGGAACGCGCTCATCGCTCACCAGGAAGCGATCGCGCGAGAGGCAGGCCCGCTTGAGACAGCCTCGCCGTGGCAATCAGGCCCCCTTGTGAACGAGTACTTCGCCAGCGCAGACGCGCTCGAGCCCTCATACCAATTCCCGGGATCCCGCGTCTTCGGCATGGTTGACTGCGAGCTATGTCGACTCGGATGCGTCATTCTTCGCGGTCACGACTCGCCGCCGCGCGGAACTATCGTCGCGCTTCATGGGTACAACTCCTATAGCGCGTTAAACCTATCCGCGCTCTACCGGCTGGCCGAGGAAGGCTGGGTCGTCGTCGCCGTCGACCTTCCCGGGCACGGAAACTCGGGCGGCGAACGCGGCTATATCGGCGATTTCTCGGAGTACGCGGATTCCGTACGCGACGTCGTAGCATGGATAGACAGCCAAAAAAACTATGCCCTTCCTCGGCCGCTCACGCTACTCGGACACAGTACCGGCGGCGCCGCCGTGCTCGAGGCTCTCTGGGATCATCCTGAGGGTATTGACCGCGCCGTTCTGCTCGCCCCTCTTCTCGAGCCCCGGCGATTCGCGTTCACCGCTTCGTTCGCGAGTATTTCATCCGCGTTTTCACCTTATGGTCCAATACCCGGCCCGCGACAGGGGTATCTTTGCTTCGATCGCATGCCCTTTAAATGGGTGAAAGCCCTCGCCCGTTGGCGTTCCGCTCTTAAAGTCCGGCCGGCTATCGCGATCCCGCTTCTCGTCGTGCAGGGAGACGCGGACAGGGCCATAGACTGTGACGCGAACCTCCGCGCGCTCTCCGCGATCGCGCCAAAGGCCGAGGTCTGCGTCCTTTTAGGAAGAGGCCACGTGCTTCTCGACCGATCGGCCGCGCAGGAAGAGACACTCGCGGCTGTCGAGGCGTTTCTCGACGGGCGGAGTCACGTAGACGGAATAGTTACGGGGTTGACGTTCCGTACAAAAAGAATACGATAAATAAATAAGTGGTGAATGATGATGGCTGGCAGGAAATTTTCGGATATCTTAAAAAAAGAATCTTTTCTCCTTGATTTCCTGTTCTTCGGGTTTAAGGAGCTTCGCGCATGCGTGTTCGCGGGTTCTTTTTTCATCATTCTTTTTTTGTCGAATCATATCAACCTCGGAGCGATTCCAAGATACGATTTTCTTTTTATTTGCGCTTTAGGGATTCAGATACTAATGGTCATCCTTAAATTCGAGGACATGAAAGAAGTATTGGCGATATCAATCTTCCATATAGTTGGCTTAGTGTTAGAGCTTTATAAAACTAGCCCGTTAATAGGCTCATGGAGCTATCCGGATCAAACGAATAGATGGAATCTAGTCTCGGTGAGCAAGATTTCTAGCTGGTCCCTGCTTGTCATTGTTAGTTTTCTTATAGTGGCCATCGTCAAGCAAAAAAGGCGTAGCGATTAGCGCCAATGCGAATTTGATGATACAATGATGACGGTCGTATGCCTTCAACGCGCGGGGGAATAACATGAAGACAAAAGAGCTCATCGGTAAAAAGCAAGCTTCGTTTATCGAGAATCGGATTTGTGACGCGCGTCGATTTATCGATTCATTCGATAAGACGAACATTCAAACCATCTTGCTCTCCGGCAGCGTGGCGAGAGGGGACTTTTATCCGGGTAAGTATGGCGGAATGACCGACCTGACCGTAATGAAGAAACCCGGAACCGACATAACGGCGGAATCGCTGTTTGGGCCGGACGATGAACCGGAGATCCCGTATCATTGCGTTACCGTGAACGATACCCATTATCAAATACTTTTTCTGGATGTCGTCGATCGTGAAACCTTTCAGCAATATAACGAATCGAGGAAATACGCGTTCTTGGAATCAAAAATCCTTTGGGATGAAGGCGACAAGTACGCCAAGGAACTCGTGGCGATCGAAGAGTACTCGCGGGTAGATCAAACTAAACTATTGGATAGCTGCTTGGGTTATATAGGCTACCTGCTCTCGGACTACAAAAAAGACCGCTGGTATAGAAGGGAAGCCTTTTGCCAGATGCATGAAAACCTCAACACGTCCATCCGTATGATTCTTCAGTGTATGTATTACGTAAACGGCAAGTATTCCCCGGCTGAAGACAGGCGATTGTATTACAGCTACTCCCTGGATAAACTGCCGGTGAATTATGAAGAAACCATGAGTGAGATCTATAGACAGGATATTACGTCCGAGGATGATTACTTCAGAAGGGAATCCTTATTTAACGAAGCGTTGCTGGACTTCGTGGCGAAAAACCGTCCGCGATAGGTGGATCGATCGCTTGGATACAAATATCAGAAAGTGTCGATTATCTAATGATTTTTGTAGGTGGTGTTTTTTTGAGCGAAAGCAAATGTGACAAATGACAACGCAAACATACGGAAAACCACAGGTGCCAAGGGAACAACTTTGTACAAAGATCGCTATTGTTTATAGTGTTTCGATTATGACGAATTAACAAAAAAATAGATAAATAACCACCATTACCGAAAACTAATGATATAATCACGCAATAGTTATAACAGAATTAATACTACTCCTTTTTTACTTCTAATCGTGTGCATTGTGTCTGATGCTTTTTTAGTCAAAGGCTTAAGGCTATGAATTTTGAAATTCATGCGGCAGGATTAAATAACGGTAGTCATCGAGAATCCATGTAGGGATCTTTTGTTCATGGCATAGGAATGAAACGCTAATTAAGACAGTTGTTAACTGTTTTGAAGAATGAAGGTTTATTAGGAGTGTTTAAATATGACGAATATGAAGGCATTATC
>Ga0209373_10004209_pt1 | contig 12592 bp, 5 predicted proteins | sample Higcelweek5metaG_FD_187173 | JGI IMG/M metagenome (GOLD analysis project Ga0209373, IMG submission 187173) | Freshwater pond sediment microbial communities from the University of Edinburgh, under environmental carbon perturbations - High... | ecosystem: Environmental > Aquatic > Freshwater >... | reverse complement strand
TTCTTCTTATACTTATAAGTTATATGATGGAGCTAATCTTGTTGAAGAATTTTCTGCTGCAACCAGTTTTGCAAATTTCAGTCCCTTATCACCATCATCGTATACATTGAAGTTTTGGAGCGACATTACTTGCGACTCCGTGAGTGTTCCATTTACGGTTGTTAGTCGGAAAAAACTGGTTGTGACGAATGTCAGTGACTCTATTATGGTAAATTGTCCGGGAGTTGTTCCATCTTACACTTTAACTGTTACTGGCGAAGGTGGTTACAGCTACTCCTTAGATAATGGAGTAACGTTTGTTTCTTTTGCGGGAAATTCGGTTTTAGTGAATTCGGGATTAATTGCATCGGCAAATGGTGAAGTTAATCGGTTTTTGATTAAAGATAAGTATGAATGTGCGGCAGAATACTCTGTAACGATATATGAACCAACTCCAATACAAATTTCTGATTTTGTAAAAACAGACAATACATGTTCAAACAAAACGTTGGGTAAAATCTCATTTAATTTGAGTGGAGGTATTCCAGGTTATACAATTAGATTATTAGATGCTTCAACTTCGGCTGTAATTAAAACAAAAACCGATAACGATGGTGTCAATGTTAATTTAACAAGTATTCCAGGCGGTAAATACACCCTTGATATAAAAGATAATAATGGTTGTCCTTTAACAGCTGATCTTGGTGAAATAGAGATTGCATCTCCTGATGAATTTTTAATTGAGACCCCAATATACGATCCTATATTGTGTTATAATGGAACTACCGATGTCCAACTTTCTGTTATTGGAGGTTGGGCTGTTGATAAAACAATTAATGTTGTTGGTGGTACTGTAAACGTTGATATTGCTCCCGGAATCATAGAGCTTCATGCTGGTACTTATACTTTAACTGCAACAAACACTGATGGTTGTCGTGCAAAAACTAAATTTACAATTAGTCAACCCGATTCGTTGATTCTTAATAGCGTTGTTCCAAAAGACGTAAGCTGTAATAATGCAAACGATGCAACAATAACTTTTGCAATTAAGGGAGGAGACGGCAATTATTCTTATGGTCTTGAAGGAACAGGTTCAGCTGGAACATCTTTTTCAGGAAATTTATATACTATTCCGAATGTTGAAGTAGGCGAATATAATTTAGTAGTTGCTGATGGAAATTTATGTTCTTCAAACGTTGTTCCGGTTACTATTGATGAGCCTGATTCAGTAACGTTTACATATAAAACAGATTCAGTTTCTTGTTTTGGTTTGGCCGATGGTGTTATTACACTTACAATTAAGGGTGGCTCTGAATTAGGGTTTAGACCTTTCTTGAATGGAGTTGAAAAAACTAATCCTATTCGCAACTTAGCTGCGGGCACTTATCAAGTTCAGGTAAAAGATAGTAAGGATTGTGTTTCGAAAATTGAGAATATTACTGTTGGCGAGCCCAATGATATTTTGATTATATCTACAATTGTTTCAGATAGTGTTAGTTGTAATAACGTTTCCGACGGATCTATTACAATTGATGCATCCGGAGGTTTACCTTATGCACTACAATATAATGCTATTGGTACAACAACTAATGGTACAGTTATTAAGAGGGGTTACCAGAATGAAAACCTCTTTGAAGATCTGCCGGGAGGAGAGTACACTGTTTATGCAACTATTGTAAAGAATGGACGAAATTATTGTTCTACTCCCTCTTCGAAGATTGTAATTGTAAATCCTGATCCTGTTAAGGTCGATAATATCGTTTTAACCAATGTTACCTGTCATAACGATCAAGATGGTAAAGCCGTAATTACTGCCGGAGGAGGAACTGGAGGTTTAGTTTTCTCTTTAATTGGCGAGGCTGATAATCAAGCCAATAATACAGGAGTATTCACTCAGTTAGGACATTTTGGCGAAACTTCTACAACATACAATTACTCTGTTGTAGACCAAAATACTTGTACATTAGAAAAATCATTCACAATTATTAACCCCGATGAATTGACAATTGATTATCTCGATCATTTTCAGGTACGTTGTAACGACGAAAAGAATGGTTGGATTCAAGTTAAAGTTGACGGCGGAAATAGTGGTTATACATTTAAAAAAGATATAGGCGAAGCTATTACTGCTGATATTGAAGCAATAACAGCCAATACATACAAGATTGTTAAGTACGATGGTGGAGTTTTTACCCCTGTTGTAGTTGATTCAAAAGGTTGTTCAGATACCCTTCCTGCTCCTGTCACTATCGTCAATCCTGATTTATTAGTTATTGATAATATAGAATGGGGCGAAAAGGATTGCTATGGTTACATGACAGATACTACAATTATTCATGTAGCTGGTGGAACTCCTGGTTATTTCTACAGTTTAGACAAAGGTTCAACTTACAGCAGTAAAAATGATAGTCTATTTATAGGCGAACTAGTTGGAAACAAATATGCTGTTGTAAAAGATAGTAATGGTTGCGTTTCTGCAATTGAAGATGTGTTCTTGCTTACTGAACCTGAATTGTTTAGCGTTGATTACGAATTTACAGGTCTAAAATGTTATTATGACGAGCATGGAGACATGAAGGTTGATATTCAGGGAGGAACAGGACCTTATACATTTAGTTTTAACGACCCAACTTTTGTTGATCCTTTGCTTATTTCTAAATCTTTAACTTCAGATGTTACTTCAATAAAGTTATCTGATCAGGGAATTGATTTGATTCCTAATGTTACGTATAAATTTTATTTGAAAGATGATAATGGTTGTCATGTTCAGAATGTTACTGGTTTGAGAGAATTCACAGAACCATTTGCTGATACATTGTTCCTGACTCCAGAGAAAATAGAATTGAAGAACATTAAACCTTACGACCTTAAGTGTCAGAATCAACAAACTGGAGTTATAGAATATAATGTTACTATTGGCGATGTAGATCATACTATAAGCATGCCTTTAGGATATACCTTCACTGCATATAATAAAACACACGATTATTCTAAGACGAGTGAGCCTGGCTCAATGTTGGTTAATGGCCTTTTAGAAGGTGATTATGAACTGAGTTTGGTTGATATCAACGGTTGTTTAGCAGCAACTAAAATGACTGGATTCCAATATGAACCTGAAAATATTTATTGGGGAATTGATACTACTTCAATCAGAGCTAAGTTCGATTCAATAAAAGTGACAGTTTCTGAAATCGTTCAGCCACATTGTGATTATTGGTTCGATGGATCTATTGAAGTAGACATTCAAAATTATAGAGATCAGGGTGTTGTATATATTGTTGAGTTATATGATAGTACTGAATCGCGTTGGGATCAAGAGTATGAAGATTGGAGTGACTCCATAAAAGCAGATCCTGCATTTATGATTGATAAGACTTCTGGTCATGAATTGTACTATGCAAACAAACAGAAGATTGTTGAAGAAATAGGCATTGGTAAATATAAAATTACAGTACGTGATGTATACTCAGAATGTACTGCTGAAGTTATACAAGATATTTTCTCTATTGAGGGTGATTCTTGTCCTCCTATCGATTATTATAATGTATTTACACCACTTAATGGTGATGGGCAGAACGATGTTTGGGAAATATATGGATCACAATACCAAAGTTATACATTGCAGATTTACACTGCATTTGGTGAACTCGTTTACAGTAAGAAAGGAATATCCGATAAAACTGGTATTAAGTGGGATGGTGTAGATTTTAAAGGACGACCTGTTCCTGTTGGCACTTACATTTATTTATTAAGAAAGTTTGAAGGTACACCTCAGGAAATTCTCATTGATGGTAATGTTACAATATTAAGGGCTAACGGAAGGTAAAATGAGTAATATGAAAAAGATACTAGCTGGTATAATATTTTGTTTGTTGATCTTTAAGTTAGAAGCTCAGCAAACTACTCAATACAACTATCATTTATTTGATGATTATCTATTGAACCCTGCCTATGTGGGGACACAGAATTATTATTCCGTTTTGCTTGGTCGTGATCAGCGGTTTTATGGTCTCACGAATTCAACACCTCAAACCTATTTTTTGAGTGTTCATTCCAGAATTGGACAGGGTTATGTCTTTAAAAAAGACGGCAAGGTGAATGAGTTTTTTAAGAAATTTGGTAATGCAGCCCTAGGTTTTCAGTTTTATCAATACGTTTATGGTCCTCAAAGGGAAACTAATATTGGTTTAACTTACGGTTATCATCTCGATTTAGCTCCAAATCTTCTGAATAAGAATCCTAGGAAACTGATTCTTGCATTTTCCCCTCGTTTACAAGGTATGTGGTATGTTGCTGATGATTTGCACTTAATTTCGGATGCTTTAGGTTCAGAAGATAAGAATTTTCATGACCCCGCTTTAGGCGAATATCAGAGCTATAGATCTTGGTTTTTTACTACAGATGTTGCAGCATTATACCAAACTGTTCATCTTGATGCAGGTGCAGGTGCTATAAACGCTATTCAAACGCACAATAAACTCGACCAAGAAAATTATCACATAGCAGACTCTTCTTATAACACTTACGATACTTTGTATCCAACAAAGTTTTTTGTAAATACTAAATTGAAGTTTCTTGACCTTTATACTTCTGATAGGTTTGATGTTTATTTTATTCCAACGATTGCGGTTTTATACTATACAAAGAGAAATTGTACTGAATATTTTGCAGATTTAATGCTCGAAGGTACGTTTAAGAAAACAATTGTTGGTGTAAGGAAGGAGATTGAATTTGTTGGTCAACTCGGCTTGAATGTTAATCATAAACGTGAATATCATCCGTCAACTTTACTGCAACCTTATTTTACGCTCGACTTTAGAAACTATACAATTACTTATGCTCATAGTTTTTATCTGGAGAATGATTTAGTTCAAGCGAGCCCCAAAATTATGGGTGGTAATCAGATTAGTGTGTTGTTTAAAATAAATCGGGACAGAACTATTCGTGAAGGAAGGTTTTCGAATAAATTCCTTAGTAAATAATCAATTTTTAAATTGATTTTGGAACAGCTTATTCTTCCTCATAAAGGAATAATAAGCTGTTTTAATTGGTAAATATTGGTTCTTTTTGTATTTTTTTAAAGTGTTTTTTCATCAAATTAACTCTTCTCTTTTTAGATACTACTGCAAATAAATTACTTTTGTTTTTCAATATTAATTAGAGTTGAACATCAATTAATCGATAATAAATAATTAAGATATGGGTATTGCAAATTTTTTAAGTGGATTATTTGGCAATAAATCAGATAGGGACATAAAGGAATTAATGCCTTTAGTTGATGCTATTAAGGCTGAATATCCCCGAATCAAAGAACTGTCGAACGATGAATTACGTGCAGAATCGGCATTGCTAAAGAAACGAATCAGCGATTACATTAAAGAGGAAGAAGATGACATTGCTCAAATGAAAATTAGGGCAGAAGAAGTTGAATTAGAGGAAAGTGAACAATTATATGATAAGATTGATAAGCTTGTTGAAGTTATTGACGAAAAACTTGAAAAAGTTTTAGAGGATGTTCTTCCGATTGCGTTCTCAATCGTTAAAGAAACAGCGCGTCGCTTTTCTACCAATCCAGCAATAGAGGTTAGTGCAAATGATTTCGATCGGAATTTGGCTGCAAAGTACTCTAATGTTGAAATTTCAGGAGACAAAGCCATTTGGCATAACCACTGGTTTGCTGGCGGCAACGAAATTACATGGGATATGGTGCATTACGATGTCCAGCTTATTGGTGGCGTTGTTCTTCATAAAGGTAATATCTCTGAAATGGCAACTGGCGAGGGTAAAACTCTTGTAGCTACTCTTCCTGTATTTCTTAATGCATTGACTGGCAAAGGTGTTCATGTTGTAACTGTGAACGATTATCTTGCAAAACGAGATTCCGAATGGATGGGGCCAATTTATCAGTTTCATGGTCTTTCTGTTGATTGCATTGACAAACACCAACCGAACTCTGAAGCACGCAGAAATGCTTATTTAGCCGACATTACCTTTGGTACAAACAATGAATTCGGCTTTGATTATCTGCGTGATAATATGGCAATTAACCCCGAAGATCTTGTTCAGCGCAAACATCATTACGCAATTGTCGATGAGGTTGACTCAGTTTTGATCGATGACGCTCGTACTCCTTTAATCATTTCGGGACCTGTTAAGCAAGTTTCGGGAGACGAGCTTTTTGCTGAATATCGTCCTAAGGTTGAACGTTTGGTAGCTGAGCAACGTAAGCTTGTTAACCAATTGCTTGCCGATGCTAAAAAGCTTTTGACAAAGCCCGATGCGACTAAAAAAGAGCTTGAAGATGGTGCTTTACTACTTTTTCGTGCCCACAAAGGGTTACCTAAGAATTCGGCCATTATTAAATTCTTGAGCGAAGAAGGAAACAAAGCCTTAATGCACAAAACCGAGAATTTTTATATGCAAGATAACAGTAAGAACATGTGTGTTGTTACTGATCCACTGTATTTTATTATTGAAGAGCAACACAATTCTATTGAACTTACTGATAAAGGTATTGATTTAATTTCGGGTGATACTAGTGACCCTGATTTCTTTGTAATGCCAGATATGGGCTCTGAAATTGCTTTGCTCGAAAGCAATACTGTACTTACACCTGAAGAGAAAGTAGCTAAAAAAGATATTCTGCTTGAAAACTATAGCATTAAATCGGAGCGTGTTCATACCTTGAATCAGTTGCTTAAAGCATATACTCTTTTTGAGAAAGATGATGAATATGTTGTGATTGATGGGAAGGTTAAGATTGTTGACGAACAAACTGGTCGTATAATGGAAGGCCGTCGTTATTCCGACGGTTTGCATCAGGCTATTGAAGCAAAAGAACAGGTTCATGTTGAAGCTGCAACACAAACTTTTGCTACTGTTACGTTACAGAACTATTTCCGCATGTACCATAAACTTTCGGGTATGACAGGTACTGCCGAAACAGAAGCAGGCGAGTTGTGGAATATTTATAAGCTAGATGTTGTTGTAATACCAACAAATACTAAGATTATCCGCGACGACCGCGAAGATTTGGTTTACAAGACTAAACGCGAAAAATACAATGCAATTATTCTAGAAATAGTTGAGTTAAATAAAATAGGCCGCCCTGTTTTGGTCGGAACAACTTCTGTCGAAATATCAGAGTTGTTAAGCCGTATGCTTAAAATGAAAGGCATTAAGCACAACGTTTTAAATGCGAAGTTGCACCAACGTGAAGCCGAAATTGTTGCAGAAGCAGGTACATGGGGCGCGGTTACTATTGCAACCAACATGGCAGGCCGTGGTACCGACATTAAGCTTACTCCTGAAGTTCGAAAGGCAGGAGGGTTGGCTATTATTGGTTCAGAACGCCATGATTCCCGTCGTGTCGACCGCCAGTTAAGAGGTCGTGCAGGCCGCCAGGGAGACCCGGGTTCTTCTCAGTTCTTTGTGTCTCTCGAAGACGATTTAATGCGTTTGTTCGGTTCTGAAAGGATTACTGGCATTATGGATAAATTAGGCCTTAAAGAGGGCGAAGTTATTCAGCATTCAATGATTTCGAAATCTATTGAGCGTGCGCAGAAGAAGGTTGAAGAAAACAATTTCGGAATTCGTAAACGTTTGCTCGAATATGACGATGTAATGAATTCGCAGCGCGAAGTGGTTTACAAACGTCGTCGTCATGCTTTGTTTGGAGATAGGCTTGAGGTTGATATCATGAATAACATGTACGACTCTGTTGAAGAGCTTGTAAATCAATATTACGAAGGCGATTATGATGATTTCAATCTTGAATTATTGCGTGTTGCTTCTATTGAGTCTTCGGTTAATGCCGATGATTTCAAACGAAAAAGTGCTTCTGACATTACAGAGGTTATTTATAAACAATTGCTTGACACATACCTTCGGAAGATTGATAACATTGCCAAACAGGCAAATCCTGTAATTAGGAATGTGTATGAAAATCAGTCACATCAGTACAAAAATATTGTTGTTCCTTTTACCGATGGCAAACGTTTTTATCAGGTAGTTGCGAATCTTGAGAAAGCATATAACAACAACAGTAAGGAAGTTGCCCGTTCGTTCGAAAAACAGGTAATTCTTTCAACAATAGATGAAGCTTGGAAAGAGCAACTTCGCGAACTTGACGATTTGCGCCAGTCGGTTCAAAATGCAGCCTACGAACAGAAGGATCCGCTTTTGATTTACAAACTTGAATCATTTAACCTCTTTAAAGAGATGATGAACAAGGTTAACAGAAAGATTGTATCTATTTTGGCCAAGAGTCATATACCTATTAGCGATGCATCTGAAGTGCGCGAAGCTGCAGAACAAAAACGTACCGACATGAGCCGTATGCAAACTGGCAGGTTAGGGGCTGAACCTAACAATCCGGGAGCTCAGCAAGAACCACAGAAAGTTCAACCTGTAAGAATTGAAAAAAGGGTAGGACGCAATGATCCTTGTCCTTGCGGAAGTGGTAAGAAATACAAAAACTGTCACGGTGTTGGCCTGCCCGAATAATCTTAAAGAAATCAGAATATGATTGATGCATTAAGCTTTATACACTGGAATTTTGATCCCGATATCTTTGTGGTCTTTAATCGACCCATTCGTTGGTATGGGCTGATGTTTGCCATTGGTTTCATTTTTGGTTATTCGTACGTTGAAAAACAATTTAAACACGAAAAAGAGAACCTGAAATGGCTTGAAAGCTTATTCATGTTTATAATTGTTGGAACAGTTGTTGGAGCTAGGTTGGGGCATGTTTTCTTTTATGCATGGGACTATTACTCGCAGCATCCATGGGAAATTCTCAAAACTTGGGAAGGTGGTTTGGCCAGTCATGGTGGTGTTGTTGGTATTTTCCTTGCTTTGTTGATTCATTCGAAATACTATACCAAACGGAATGTTTTCTGGACTATTGATCGTGTGGTTATCCCGACGGCAATTGTTGCCATGCTTATCAGATTAGGAAATTTGTTCAATTCTGAAATTTATGGTGTAGAAACTTCACTTCCTTGGGGTATTATTTTTGAACGAAACGATGAAATTGTACCAAAGCATCCTACCCAAATTTATGAAGCTCTCGCTTATCTGGTCACCTTTATTGTTGTTCACCGGATGTATTGGAAGACTGAAGCAAAATCGAAAACCGGATTAATATCTGGCGTGTTCTTTATTATGGTGTTTTTAGCCCGTTTCCTGATCGAATTTGTAAAAGAAGATCAAGAGGCATTTGAAGCTACTATGATGCTGAATATGGGGCAATGGTTAAGTGTTCCGTTTATTTTGGGTGGAATAGCATTGATTGTTTTGGCAAGAAAAGGCAAGTTAAACTCTAAAGTGGCTACTGCTAAAAAATAGTTTGATTCATATTTATAACTGAGGTCGGAATAGATAACTTTCTATTCCGACCTTTTTTGTTTCGCTCAAACCCAAAGTTCTATGTTTAAGGATTTTGGTTGGGTGTTTAGAATTTTGTAACTATTTAGTATCAAGTATCAAGACCAAAACTGATTAGATCGTTGAAATATTACGATTTCTGTAATCAATTATTATTCAAAGCATATCTTGATTCTTGATACTTGTGTCTTGCGACTGAATAGTTACAGAATTTTTGTTTGTTTACCAGTGATGCGAATATGGCACTTTGGTACATTCTTTATCTATTTTTAACAAACACTTTATTCCTTTTTAACAAACGCAAACGGATTTGATAGTGGCAAAAGGCATTTGAATAAAACCTTTTTTTGAAACTTGTCAATTTATTTTTGATGAATAATGCTCTAGTATTCAATTTATTATGAATTGATGTTGGGGCATTTTTTATTTTACTCAAAATCGGAAATTGTATATCTAAAATTGAATCAGAGAAAGAAAGTCTACCTCTACTTTTATTCCAGAATAATTACCAATTCATGGCAGTTCAATATGAGAAAAAAACGGTTACAACGATGTTTAGATTTTGCTCCAAAATTGTTCATTCTGGCTGGTGCAATTACATTTTTTAGTTCATGCAATTCGTCTGTTCGAAGCAAATCGAATCAGATACCAACTGGCAAATCGGTTGCTAGTTTTGATTTCTTCAATTATAAAGGTGAAGATGATTATTACAAAAATAACGCTTTGCCCGACGAAGAAAGTTTTTATAATCCAATCCTTCCCGGATGGTATTCAGATCCAAGTATCTGTAGAAATGGGGACGATTATTTTATGGTATTGTCAACATTCTCGTATTACCCGGGAGTACCAATTTTTCATAGCAAAGATTTGGTCAACTGGAAACAAATTGGAAATGTACTCGACCGTCCAACACAGTTAGTTAACCTCGAAGGAAACGATATCAGCAGAGGTGTTTTTGCGCCAGCAATCAATTATAATCCTCACAATCAGACTTATTACATGATTACAACCAATGTTTGTGCAGGAAACTTTTTTGTAAAAACTAAAGATCCGTTTGGCTCATGGTCCGAACCAATTATGTTGCCCAATGTTCAAGGTATTGACCCTTCGTTCTTTTTTGATGAAGATGGCAAAGCTTACATTGTAAATAACGATGCACCTGACGGTCCTGCAGAATATGATGGACATCGTGCTATCAGAATTCATGAGTTTGATATTACTACCGATAAAACAGTTAGTGAAAGCAAGGTGCTCGTAAATAAAGGTGTTCATCCTGAAGAGAAACCTATCTGGATTGAAGGTCCGCACATGTACAAAATTAACGGGAAATACTTCCTTATGTCGGCCGAAGGCGGTACTAGCATAAATCATTCAGAGGTTATTCTTCGTGGAGAATCTCCAATGGGTGAATTTAAGGCTTGGGATAAAAACCCTATTCTTACGCAGAGGCATCTTGATCCGAACCGTCCGAATCCTATTACATGTGCCGGTCATGCCGATTTGGTACAAACAAAAGAGGGCGACTGGTGGGCTGTCTTTTTAGCTTGCCGACCAATAAATGGTAAGTTCGAAAATCTAGGTCGCGAAACATTTCTTATGCCAGTGAAATGGAGTGACGATGGTTTTCCATACATGACTCAGGGCGACGACCTGATTCCAATGATCGGCAAAAAAGTTGGAGTGAAACGCGATGCTGACGTTACGTTCGGCAATTTCGAGCGAAACGAAAATTTTGATTCGACAAAACTTGGACTCGAATGGATGACTTTAAGAGCTCCTGCGACCGATCTCTATTCGTTGACTGAAAACTCAGGATATCTGACGCTAAAATGTTCCGATGTAAATGCATCCGAAATGAAGACGCCTTCGTTTGTTTGCCGCCGCATGCAACACCACAAGTTTGAATGCCAGACCAAGATGTATTTTGAGCCTGTTGGAGATTCAGAATCAGCCGGAATTTTGCTTTTCAAAGACGAAAAACATCAATACTTCTTCGCAGTCAGCAAATCGGAGACTGGAAGGAAAATTAGCCTTAACAAGATATCCGATTCTGGTTCTCAGATTTTGGCTAGCAGGATAGAAGATTCTGAAAATGACCCAATAACAATGAAAGTCGTGTCGAAAGGAACTCATTACGACTTTTATTATGCAATAGGCGAGGGGCAATTAGAAGAGTTATGTCAAAATATCGACGCAATGTATTTGTCAACAGCTAACTCATTTGGCTTTACCGGTACTACAATTGGTATGTACGCAACTAAGTCATTAGGAGTTGTAAGTAAATAATTCCAGGGAGAGATAAACATTCTATTTTTTAACCTAACAATTTATTTTATGATCAAAATTAGAGGAGACGAAAGTTTGTATTTAGATGTGGGGAGTTTAAACCGTAAAATGTGTTCGGATGAAACTTCCATGTTTGTATTTTTTTGATTCGACAAATTAATCCATTTAACTTATTAGTATAATGAAAAACAAATTCGAAAAAAAGCATCAAGCTGTTTCTTTATTGCGGAACAGATTGAAATTGATGCTGAGAGGAATTTTGTTCTTATCAATAATTCTTTGTAGTTCTTCTGTGTTTGCACAAGATAGGATTACTATTAAAGGAGTTGTTGTTGATGAGCAACAAGATCCTGTTATTGGGGCAACTATTGTACTTAAAGGTTCAACAGTTGGAACTATTGCTGATGCAGAAGGGAAATTTTCTCTTACAATCCCATCAGGAAACCAGAAACTTATTATTTCATTTATTGGAATGGAATCAACCGAAGTTCCTGTTGATGGTAAAACAAATTTTAAAATAACTTTGAAGAGTGGTAATGTTCAACTTTCTGAAACTGTTGTAGTTGGTTATGGTCAGCAGAAGAAAGAGAGTGTAGTAGGGGCAATTACCCAAACCAAAGGCGATGTTTTGGAAAGAGCTGGAGGTGTTTCGAGTGTAGGTGCTGCATTAACCGGAAACCTTTCGGGTGTAATTACAGTTCAAACTACAGGAGAACCTGGGCAGGAAGACCCTAAAATATACATTCGTGGGCAAAGTACATGGAACAACAGCGACCCGTTGATTATGGTTGATGGTGTTGAACGTTCGATGAGTAGTGTCGATGTTAGTGCTATCGAAACAATTTCGGTGTTGAAAGATGCTTCGGCTACCGCAGTGTTTGGTGTTAAGGGTGCAAATGGCGTAATCCTTATCACTACTAAACGTGGTCGCGAAGGAAAA
>Ga0209373_10004207_pt1 | contig 12594 bp, 6 predicted proteins | sample Higcelweek5metaG_FD_187173 | JGI IMG/M metagenome (GOLD analysis project Ga0209373, IMG submission 187173) | Freshwater pond sediment microbial communities from the University of Edinburgh, under environmental carbon perturbations - High... | ecosystem: Environmental > Aquatic > Freshwater >... | reverse complement strand
GTGGGAGCCCCCGGTTTCACCACGCCACCCACGGTAGTACCGGACTCTGACCGCCGCTCACTGACCAAAGCGGAGTGGGTCAACGAGTTTTCCAAAACCTCCAGCAGCCCGGTCGGCCATGGTTTCAATCTTGTACCCCCTGGCCACGAGAAAGGTTTTGCCTGCTACAGCTTCACTCCAAAGCCGTATATCAAAGTCATTGTGCTGGACAACACCCAACGTGAAGATGATGACTCCACCAAGATTCATGGCCATGGCTTTCTTGACCAAACCCGCTGGAAATGGCTGAAAGCCGAGCTGGCAGCCGGTGATGCAGCTGGTCAACTGATGATCATAGCCTCTCATATACCGATAGGCGTTACGAAAAAAGGCAGCTTTATGGAGTGGTTTGATAACTCCGATAATCCATCCAGCATTCAAAATGCAGTGAACCTGCCGGGGTTGCTTGCCGAACTACACAGCCACCCCAATCTGCTGATGTGGATAGCCGGCCATCGCCACATCAATGTTGTCAAGGCGTTTGCAACCGATGATGCCAGCAAACCTGAACGGGGTTTCTGGCAGGTTGAAACCTCATCGTTCCGTGATTTTCCGCAACAATTGCGTACCTTTGATATCAAGCTGAACAGCGATTATTCCATTTCAATCGTGACCACCAATGTTGATCCGGCAGTCAAAGAGGGAACACCTGCGGCAGTAGCCCGTAAATATGCAGTCGCGGCGATGCAGATAGTCAAATCGCCGAATATGTCCCAGGCTAATGCAAAGATTATAGACCCGGCAACCCAACTGGAAACTGTCGCAGACCCCAGTATTCACCCGATGCCGACCGGTTCGTACAATGCCGAGCTGTTTGTGCAGCTGAGCCTTGAGATGAAAAAGAAGATGCAGGCGCTGTTCCCGGTCCTGTAACAGAAAACGCCATGAACGCTGTGACTAAGGAGCTGTAAATGAATTACATGGTCAAAATTGCGCTCAGATTCAGGTCGGATTTGGCTGAACTGATTGAAGCAAACCGCAGGCGTAGCAGGGCTACGCTGAGGATTTGCTGATTGAAGTTCGGTCAAGGATGGCCTGAAGATGAGATGCAAGATGACCAAGTTATTTGTTTGCAGCTCCTAACTGCCTGAACGTACACGATTGAGAGCACAACATGACCCATCAGAGAACAAAAACACTCATGAAGTTTCTACCGATTCTTCTTTTATTGCTCATGCTCACCGCCTGTTCGTCCAGTGATCCGCAACCTGCGGGGAGCCATCCACTGACCGCCGAAGAGGTGGGGCAGGTGCCACCGGTTGCAGAGAAACGGGCGTTTTCCGTGGTGGCGCCAGGCGGCACACGTCTGGATGAATATTACTGGCTGCGGGATGACAATCGCCAGGACAAGAACATGCTCGCCTACCTGAATGCCGAAAACGCCTATACCGATGCGGTCATGAAGCCGCTGGCCGGTTTCAAGGATCAGCTCTACAAGGAAATGATCGGCCGACTGAAGCAGGACGATGCCACGGTGCCGTATCTCTACAAGGATTACTGGTACTACAGCCGTTATGAAGCGGGCAAGGAGTACCAGATTCACGCCCGCCGCAAGGGAAACATGGAAGCTCCTGAAGAGATTCTGCTTGACCTGAACGAACTTGCCAAAAGCTACAGCTATTACAGCATCGACAACTTCAAGATCAGCCCGGACCAGAAACTGTGCGCCTTTGTTGAAGACAGCGTTGGCCGTCGCCAGTACAAGCTGCGGATCAAGAACCTTGAAACCGGAGCCATAACCGATACAGGGGTTTCAGGCATCTCCTACGGGATCGCCTGGGCAGCGGACAACGCCACCATCGTCTATGTCTGGAACGATCCCGAAACCCTGTTGAGCAAGAACATCAAGTCTCACCGGCTGGGGACTGATCCGGCCAGCGACCCGCTGCTCTATCATGAGCCGGATGACAGCTACTACCTGGATGTTGGCCTGACCCGTTCGGAAAACTATATCTGCATCTATCTGGAAAGCACTCTGTCTGACGAACAGCGCTGCGCAGATGTGAACAACCCTGGAACGTTCAAGCTGCTTGCCGGGCGCAAACGCGACTTCAAGTACCATGCCGACCATCTGGACGGGCGCTGGGTGGTGCGCACCAATTGGAATGCCCCAAACTTCAAGCTGATGAGCTTTAGCGACGGCATCTGGAACGGGCGAGAGCAATGGGCCGATCTTGTTCCCCACGATCAGACGGTGCTGATCTCAAGCTTTGAACTGTTCAGCTCGTTTATTGCCATTAACGAACGATTTAATGGTCTAACCCGTATCCGGCTCCGTTCAAACGCCGGTGTTGAAACCATTGTCGCCGCAGACGAACCTGCCTATCAGATGGAGCTGGATGTCAACCGCCAGCCGAATACGGACTGGGTGCGCTACAGCTACACCTCGCTGACGACCCCTGCGACCATCTATGAACTGAACAGCGTCAGCAAAGAACGTCGCATGCTTAAGGAAACACCGGTGCTGGGAGGCTTTGACAAGCGTAACTACGTAACTGAGCGTCAGTGGGCGATTGCCCGTGACGGCACCCGTGTGCCGGTGTCACTGGTCTACCGCAAGGGGTTTGTAAAAAATGGCACCGCTGCGCTGTTGCAGTACGGCTACGGCTCATACGGGATCAGCATGGAACCGTGGTTCAGCAGCAACATCATCAGCCTGCTTGATCGAGGCATGGTCTATGCCATTGCCCATATCCGCGGTGGCCAGGAGATGGGCAGACAGTGGTATGAAGATGGCAAGCTACTCAAAAAGAAAAACACCTTCACTGATTTTATTGATGTCACCAACTATCTGGTGGGCCAGGGGTATGCGGCACCGGATCGGGTCGCCGCCATGGGGGGCAGCGCCGGTGGTCTGCTGATGGGGGCCATTGCCAATATGGCTCCATCAAGCTACCGGGTGATGGTTTCACAGGTGCCGTTCGTTGATATCGTCACCACCATGCTGGATGAGTCTATTCCGCTGACCACCAACGAATTTGGCGAGTGGGGCAACCCGCAGGATCCGGTCTATTACGAGTACATGCTGAGCTATTCCCCCTACGACCAGTTGCGCGCGACCTCCTACCCGGCCATGTTTATCGGAACCGGTCTGTGGGACTCGCAGGTGCAGTACTGGGAACCGGCCAAATACGTTGCCCGTCTGCGTGACCGGCGTACCGATAACAAGCTGCTGGTACTGCGCACCCAGATGGAGGCCGGTCATGGAGGAAGTTCCGGGCGCTTTCAGCGCTATCTGGAGGCAGCGGAGTACTACGCGTTCATGATGAATCAGTTGGGGATTGCAAGTAACTAGGAGCCTGTCGGACTTAGGAAGAATCTGCTGCAAATTTGCCTGGACGGTTCATATTTCGCCGTTTCTTCGATCAATAGAACAACTATTGACCTTCAAAAACGACAAAATCTGCCCTCGCCCAGTCAAATTTTCGCTACGATTTCCTAAGTCCGACAGACTCCTAGGCCAGCATACAGATTACGAACGGGAGAACGTTATATGTGCAAATTACTACCTGTTATCATGTTGAGTCTCTTGGTCCTTTCCGGCTGCAGCGGAAACGACCCGACCTCTGTCCAGCAGCGACTCATCGTGCAGCCGGATGATGGCCGGGCTCCCATTCTTGAGGCCATCGGCAGTGCGAAGAACAATATCAGGCTGACCATCTACGCGATTACCGACCTGAAATCGGTGGTGCCACAGACCCCGCTGGCACCGGACAACAGTATTGTGCAAGCCTTGATTGACAAGGCTAAAAGTGGCGTAAATGTACGGGTGATTGTGGATCAGAATCAGTACACCAGCGGTTCCAGTGCAGCGCTGGTACAACAGACGTACAAGGCCTTGAGCGATGCCGGTGTCAACATCCGCAAGAGCAGCACCGCCTTCTGTTTCACCCACCAGAAGACCTTTGTGATTGACGGGCCAACAGCCACCAATGCCGGTTCTTCAGGCAAGGCGATCATCATGTCGCTGAACCTGACCCCCGGCTACTTTGGCGGTACGCGAGACTATGCTGTCATCACCACTGAACCCGGCGTTGTGCGGGAGATCAGCAATGTCTTTGATTCGGACTTCCTGCTGCCTGATTCACCGAACCCGTGCAGTTACGCCCATGCCCCTGTATCAACGTTCCCGCCGCCATACCCGTCGGACACTCCTGCGTTAAGCGAGGCAAGTCTGCTCTGGAGTCCGGTTAACTCAAAAACAAAGCTGATGCAGCTGATCGGCAGCGCCAAACAATCACTGGTGCTTACCACCGAAGAGATGACAGACACCGACATGGTCTGCCTGATCAAGGCGGTTGCCCAATCATCAGCCAAACCGTCGGTGCGGATCCTGTTATCCGGCGACACCGGCAGTAATGGACCGGCTGTGAATACCCTGCTAGGGCTGGGGTTGCCAAATCTAACGATCCGCGTCATGCCGGGGCAGTCAACACAGTCTAACCCGGTTGCGTACCCGACAACGCTTTACATGCATGGCAAACAGGTTATCGTTGATGGCATCCAGGCTTTTGTAGGGTCCGAGAACCTTACCAACACCTCGCTGCTTCAAAACCGCGAGCTGGGCACGCTGTTTACTGAGCCAGCCATGATTAACAGGCTTCAGTCGGTCTTTAACAACGACTTTACCTCAACAGGCAGCTCAAATCCGGCTCAGGTCTGCCCGAGCTGCAAACCGATTGCTTGCCCTGTGATACCCTGAAAATAATGCACTGATTTTTGGCGGGCCAAGTCCCGGAGCTTCTCTTGAAATCATCAAGGAGACCACACTATGTCTGACAATTCAGATAACACAAAAAACGGCATCACACGGCGAGATTTTGTTAAGTACACGGCAGGGACAATGGTGGTGCTGAGTGCAGGCGGTCTGCTCACTTCATGCGCTTCATCAGACAACGGTACTCCTGCCAGTTCCGGCATGGTGTTCGGCTCCCTGCATCCCGTCAGTGACCACCCGGTTGTCAAGTCGCTCTCAACACTGTCTGTGGAGGTTACGGAAGGAACCAGTAACGCACGGCATGGCCTGGCACTTGACGGTAACAAGATGACCGCAAGCGAGATTGCCGCCAGCACTCTTGTCAGGGATCAGATCCTTGGAGAAAAGGCGCTCTTGCTATTGAACTGCAGCGGCGCGCACAAGCAGGCCCTGGCAACGCATATCGGCATCTCAATTGGCACTGATGCCAGCCTTGCCTATTGTGTAATCCCTGTTGCCGGTTCCAGGGGCAGAAAGATAGCCATTCATGATCATCCCCGGGCCAACGTACCCAACATTGCCGATTTAATCAAAGCTGATATTCAGGTTGATGAAGCGCTCTTTTTGTCCAATCAGGAAAAATTTCGTCTTGATGTTGAAAAGGTATCCGGTCCAAAGGCCTTTGCCGCCTCCATCCGCAAGGAGCTGGATGCCAATGTAAAACTGCGGGCCACGTTGCCGCTTAAAGCCGCATCACGAGTTCAGGCAGCTAACGGAGATACGTCGGGGCTTGCATCAAAGAAATGGACCTATAGTCAAACCACAAGCTGGAGGTACGACAACATGATTCCCGGTGGTGATCCCACGCCGTGGATCATGCCTGCGCCGACTCCGAATCAGGGCTATCAGGCAGGATGCAACAGCACAACCACCACGATCACCCTGTATCTTGATAACACCAATGTAAACGGTGATTTTCAGTGGCTCACCGTTGATCACCTGGCCGGCGCCGACCCGCATACCGACTATTCTGTGGATCTGTCAAAGACAAGCGTTTACATGCCAAGAAATGGCCAGGAGTTTACCTATTCGTATAATGATCCTGTGAATGGCCCGGCTCAAGTTTCTGCAAAATCGTGGGGCTATGCCCAGATGGCCTATACCTTTACCTTTGCACCCTCTTTTTCCAATCCGGGAAGCACCCTGTTTTATAAAGACGCGCAGCCTCCCAACACAAATGATGTAAAAACCTATGAATCAGGATACAGCATTGACGTGGGTGTCAGCAAAGAAGGGCCTGATGTAGGGTTCACTATAGAACACTCGTCGACTACAGAAATTCATGACTGGACGGTTGAGAACAAGACCAATCCAAGCACATTTAATTACGCGTGGGACTGGAACTCGACAAATCCCAAAAATACCAGCGCGTTTGAAACAATGAATACGCTGAATACCACGGTGTTCGCGCCCGAAGCGTTCTGCGTCATGAGGACCCATACGCTGCTGTTTACCCCCCTGACCTTTGAGATGAACTACGGTGTCAGTCAGATTTCCATGAATACAAAATGTGTATTTGCCCCGGATGCTACCATTCATTGGAAATACTACAACGAACGTAAGGACATCGGAACGTGTATGTATAGCGCGCCGGTTACGGTCGATTTCGGCTCTGTCCTTTCTCCGGTGCTGGTGAGTCTCTTTGTTCCGGTTGCCGGGGTTAAGGGAGGGACAGCAACTACCGGCACGGTTACGCTGGACCTGAACGCTCCAACCAGCGGTATAACGGTCTACCTGTCCAGCTCCAACAGCACCTGGGCATCGGTTCCTGCCAGTGTTGTCATTCCGGCGGGTGTGGCGTCTCAGACCTTTCCGATTACGACCTTCCCGATTAGCGGTAATCCGTCGGTGACCATCAAGGCCTCCCTGACAACTGACCCCTATAGTAATGCAATATTGACCGCTAGTATGCCGATAACAAGCTGACTCATGCATTACACGTCTCACCATCTCAATCAAACAGGGAGACCACACTATGTCAGACAATTCAGATAACACAAAAAACGGCATCACACGGCGTGAGTTTGTGAAGTACACGGCAGGGACAATGGTGGTGTTAAGCACAGGCAGTCTGCTCACCGCATGCGGATCATCAAGCGGAGACGCACCAGCTTCATCAAACAGAGTATTTGGATCTCTGCATCCCGTCAGTAGTAATCAGGTTGTGAAAGAACTCTCAAATTTGTCTGTTACAACCAAGGATGGCATCAGCAACGAGTATGCGGGCCTGGTGGTTGACGGTGCCAAGATGACCGCAGCAGAGGTTTCAGCAAGTACGGCTATCAGGGATTATCTCCGTGCCGAGAAAACCGTTTTAGTGCTGAATTGCAACGGTGACCACAAGCAGGCGTTGCTAAAGCACACCGGGGTCTCCTTTGGCACTGACACCAGCCGCGCCTATTGCATTATTCCAACTGCAGGGTCCCAGGGAAGAAGCAGAACAATCCTCGATCATCCCAGAGCTAACGTAGCCAACGTGGCCGATTTTACCAAAGCGGAGATTGAGGTTAATGAACCGCTATTTCTTGCTAACCAGGCCAAGTTTCGTAATGACATTGAGAATCTGTCCGGCCCGAAGGTGTTTGCCGCCTCCATTGTTAAGGAGCTTGAAGCGAATGCAAAACTGCTGGCAGGACCAGCTGCAAAATCAGCTGTTGCCCTGAGTGGAGACAGCCAGCCCCAGTCCCTGCCGCCATCGCTCAAGCAGACACAAACCAGATATATTAACATCATAAACTGGTCGCATGACAATATGTGGCCCGCAAATGACAGTATTGCAAACAAGCTGATCTGTCCTGCCCCATCCCCTATGCAGGGCTCCCAGACAGGAACCGTTTCGTCTACCACCATGGTCTATTTATATCTTGATAATGCTGCTTCCAATACAAACGGGAGTTATCAATGGCTTGTTGTGGACCATCAGGGCGCTTCAAATCCTGTCACAGCCAGTTCTGCCAATGTCAAGAATACCAGCGTTGCCATGCCACTGACAGGTGCCATGGCATATGGTGTTTATGATGGGCCTGAAAGCACAGGTTACTTAACTCCGGTCGGCTATACCCAGATGGCCTATACGTTTGATTTCTCACCTGCGTTCTCCAATCCATCGGCAATACTTCATTTTTATGATGCACAACCACCCAACGAAAACGGCACCACCACCTATAGTTCAGGATACAGTTTTGACGTGGGTTTCGATACCGATGGTATTGGTGATGCAACGGCGGGCATAGATCACTCGACTGATACCGAGATTTCCGATTGGAGTGTTAAAAATAATTGCAATAACGCCTCACTGGATTTCAATTGGACCTGGAATTCATCAAATCCAAGTAACAGCAGCAACAACTATAAAAAACCGAACACGCTGAATACGGCGCTTTTTCAGCCGAACGCATCCTGCGTGATGCAGACCAACACCCTGCAAACCGGTTCGTTTGACTTTACGTTAAATTACGGCGTGAGCCAGATTTCGTGGATGGGTTCCCCCTATTACAACAGAAAAGATGTGAGCGGCTGCATGTACAGCCAGCAGATTACCGTTGATTTCAGCTCCGTCCTGTACCCGATCGTGCAGAGCGTGTCAGTTTCCCCTGGTCAGGTTCAGGGGGGAACCTCCAGCAGCGGCACGATTACCCTTGACAGCAATGCCCCCACCGGCGGGACCGTGGTGTATCTGTTCAGCTCCAACCCCAATTGGGCTTCGGTTCCCGCCACGGTTACAGTTCCTGCAGGTGTGGGGTCACAGACCTTCCCAATCACCACAAGCAAGGTTACGGGAAATGCATCTGTAACCATTTCGGCGTCTTTAACAAACGTAACAAATAATGCGTCAATGAGCAGTACGTTGACGGTAACAACCTGATTCACACTACTGATTACGGGAGATTCTATGAACATGCACTACCGGAATTTCAGGCTTTTTAGTCTGGTTTTTGCCCTGATGCTCCTATTGCAGTTAGCTGCATGCGGCAGTGACACCAATAACAGCAACACCAATTTTCCGGTGGTAGTGTTCTCTGATCTGCATTTTAACCCCTATTATGACGCAAAACTTTTCCCGCAACTTGTTGCTGCAGATGCCAGCCAGTGGGCAGCTATTTTTAAAACCACGACGCTGCCGGAGCCTTCAACCTTTGGCAGTGATGCCAACTACCCTTTGTTTGCGCTGGCACTCTCAAGCATCAAGCAGAACCTGGGGGCGAGCCCGCTGGTTATCTTTACCGGCGATATTCTGGTGCACAGTTTTTCGGAACAGTTTTACCAGAACTATAGCGGCAACCCGACCCAGACCACTCCTCGCAACGCTGCAGATGTTGCGGCAATGCAGGCCTTTGCCCATAAGACCATTGCCTTTTTTATGGATCAGGTAAAAACATCGGTGGGCAGTATTCCGGTTATGTTTACGGTGGGAAATAACGATTCCTACAATGACACCGGACCGGACAGCACGTTTCTTGCCAATACGGCAGAGCTTTTTTACTCAAAATTTCTGACCGGCACCGTTGATCAGCAGGAGTTTCTGACTTCCTATAAAGATGGAGGCTATTACGCTGCAGAACTGCCTGGAAAAAATCTGATGGTGATCGGACTGAACACCGTTGCCTTTTCCACCTATATCACCGCTAATAACGATGCTGCGGTACATGCTGAACTTGCCTGGTTTGATGCAAAACTGGCTTCAGCCAAGGCGAGCGGTAAAAAGGTGTGGCTGCTGATGCATGTGCCACCAGGCGCAGATTATTACAAAACGGCAAAACTTGCCGACAGCAAGGGGCACATTGATACAACCAGCGCCATCATGATGTGGAAACCTACCTATCAGACCGGTTTTCTGCAGACTGTTGCAAAATATCCCGGCATTATAACCATGACCCTTGCCGGGCATACCCATCTGGATGAATACCGGATTCTACCCTCCTCAGAAGTGGTTGAAATAGCGCCTGCCATATCCACCCGTAATGGCAATGATCCTGCTTTTAAGGTTCTTACCGTTGCTCGCGACACCCACAAATCCAGCGACTATGTTTCGCTGAATTATGACCTTACCGCCAAGCCGCTACAGTTCACTACCTATTACAGGTTTTCAACAGCGTATTCGCTGCAAGGTTTCTTGAATGACTCTTTAACGCAGCTTTTCCCTGCCTTTTATACAAATAGCGCCAAGCAGGCGCTATACCGGGGGTATTACTATTCTGGTAACAACGCCTTAAACCCCATAACAGACACTAACTGGCCGATTTACTGGTGCGGCATCGGAAACATGGGGCAACCGGAGTTTATCAATTGCGTTAATTCGTTTTGATGTATTGAAGTGTTGTTCCCTTCGATCCGCTCAGGGAACGTATACAGACGCAGACTGAGCGAAGTCGAAGCCTGAAGCCAAAGGAGAAAACATGACTACCGAAGACAAGCATCAAAACGATGAGCAGCAAACGAGCAGTGCGGTAACGCGGCGCGAATTTATAAAATATTCCGCCGGAACAGCGGCCTGTATCTCGTTAGGTGCGTTCAGTTTCGGGTGTGGCAGTAGCAGCAGTACCAATGTACCGCTGGTGGTGTTCTCTGATCTGCATTTCAATCCTTTTTATGACTCATCACTTTTTCAACAGCTTGTTACAAAAGATTCCAGCGAGTGGGAGGGCGTTTTCAAGTCATCGAACACAAAAACACCTTCCGCATGGGGGCAGGATATCAGCACCCCCCCTCTGCTCAAGGATACCAACTATCCGCTGCTCGTGCTTGCCCTCTCAAGTATCAAGCAGAACCTGGGAGCAAGTCCGCTGGTGATTTTTACCGGTGACCTGCTCGGGCATAACTTTCCGGAACAGTTTTATCAATATTATTATGCGGGTCTGAAAATATCACCGGCTACAAATCCTCCCGACCCTGCGGCCATTGCCGCGATGAAGGCATTTACCCAAAAAACGCTTGCCTTTGTCATGGGACTGATACGGGGAGCTGTCGGAAACCTCCCGGTAATGTTTGCGGTTGGCAACAGCGATTCATATTCAGGCTATGGGCCTAATCAGAATCTCTATGGAAAACCGGATAACAGTTTTCTTACCGATAACGCGGAACTTTTTTACACAAAATTTTTGAACGGGATTACAGACCATCAAAAATTTCTCAGCACCTTCACCATTGGAGGGTATTATTCAGCAGACCTGCCTGGAACAAATATAACGGTGACAGGGCTTAACACGATCCTGTTTACCACTCTTTTCAATCCGAATCCTGATGCCAATGCTATCGCAGCCGTCGCCGCTGAGCTGGACTGGTTTGATGCAATACTTGCTTCAGCCAGGGCAGCCGGGAAAAAAGTGGTACTTCTGATGCATGCGCCTCCCGGCGTGGATGTAGGCACTACAGTTGGCAAAAGCACCATTCCCCTTACCACGGCAACCACTGCGATGATGTGGTGGCCAGATTATCAGTCACGGTTCCTTAACATAATTGCAAACTATCCGGGTACGGTATCATTGACACTTGCCGGACACACCCATATGGATGACTACCGCATCCTGACCGCTAGTGACACCCTTGAAATAATTCCGGCCATCGCTTCATTTTCCGGCAACAATCCTGCCTATAAGGTCTTTACCGTGTATCGCGATACATTCAAGCCGATTGATTATCGTTCCCTGAACTATGACCTTGCTACAAACCCCTCGCAGTTTAACAACTATTACACCTTTTCAACGTCATTCTCTCTTCAGGGCATGCTTGATGCTTCGTTAGTGCAGCTTACTCCGCAGCTTGTTACCAATACGACAAAACAGGCGTTTTATCGTAGTTACTTTTACTCTGGGCACAACAGTCCTGTTTCCGCTGCCGATACACTAGCAAATCCCATTACCAACACAAACTGGCCATTTTACTGGTGCGGCCTCGGAAAGATGGGGCAACAGGAGTATATTGATTGCGTAAATTCATATTGATGTTACCAAACCATTAAGGGAGGATTGTGCAGATGAAAAAAACTACTGCGGTATGGTCGTTGCTCCTGATGCTTGCCCTGACGCTCATTGTCGGGTGTGGGGGCGATTCCAGTTCAAATCCACCCGCTCCGCTGAGCGCAGACAACATCAACCTGATTTTTGTGGTAAGCCCGGATCTGGCCTATAACACGCCCGGCGACATTCAGCCGGACACGGCAAATCTTACCAGCCAGGGACTTAATCGCTCACTTATGCTGGCTACCTACCTGAAACAGCAGGTACTGGGGTCAAAGAATGCAAGCAGTATTTGTGCGCTTGAGCCGATGACCCACCTGCAAACTGCAAACAACTACCCTGACATGACGGCAATCGGGTTCATTCAGCAGTTTGCCATGCTTAATCAGATCTATCTGCTGGGTACAACAGCTAACAGCTTCCCGATCGGGGTAGGATATACGCCAGGGTCTGTTCCTTCCAGCGGAGTTGCCACGCCCACGACATTCCCTGCCAGTTCTCAGGGATTGGCTTTCAACGACAAAAAAGGCGACAACCTGGCCCTGGTGAACGGTATTATCCAGGCAAATCTTGCAGGTTTTTACGTCTTTTCTGCACCATGGGAAACCATCAGCGCCCTGTTAAAAGATATCAATACACTTAAAGGATATAACCTTAAAATTCCTGCATCCTTTAGCGGTTCAAACTACGTCTATGCACTATCAATCCCGGCCTCCGGAAGTGTCAGTCTGGTTACCTATAACAGCAACCTGAAACCGCCCGTCACCTACCCGGTATTACCTGCGCCGGTGGCAAGCGCTGCCTGTACGCACCTGCAGCAACCCTACTTCAAAGCCGTACGGA
>Ga0209373_10004206_pt1 | contig 12595 bp, 2 predicted proteins | sample Higcelweek5metaG_FD_187173 | JGI IMG/M metagenome (GOLD analysis project Ga0209373, IMG submission 187173) | Freshwater pond sediment microbial communities from the University of Edinburgh, under environmental carbon perturbations - High... | ecosystem: Environmental > Aquatic > Freshwater >... | reverse complement strand
AAAAATTTACGTCCACTTCTGCACCGGGATACACTGTGTGAACCGCATCAATGCAATCTTTTCTGAATTTATCTTTCAACGGACAAGCCGGGGTTGTAAGCACAACGGTAAACGAAACTTTCCCGGCGGAAATTTCCAACGCATCAATCATGTTCAGTGATACAAGATCCTTTTTAAAATCGGGATCAATCACGGTTTTCAGCGCACCTAAAATGAGTTCCTTTTCCATTGTTTTACGTATCAAAATTCACTGCAAAGGTACAAATTATAAGCAAAACAAACCGGCATACAGCAAGGCCACAGATGATATAAAACAGCTTATACTTTCGCCCACATACGGGTGAAAAATATAAGCTGTTAAAAGTTGAAACTGATATAAAAAATCAGCTGCTTAAATTCACATTATACAAAACTGAATTATAAACAAGCCCATTGTGGAAACCACGCAGGGTGTCATCCTGAACTGGTTTCAGAATCTACCATGCGTGGCTCATCATCCACCGCAGATGCTGAAATAAATTCAGCATGACACGGTGGATGATGCTTACGTCTTTTTGAAAGAGCTTTGACCACGATATAATTAAATTTGGCGTTAATCCACAATTTCAATTCTTCTGATTTTTTCACCTTCCGAATTTCTGCATCGGATCAGATACACACCTTTGGCATAAACATCCATATTCAGTTTTAATTTTCCTTCGTGCGACTCTTCTGATGAGTACAGCAATCGGCCAAATACATCTGTAAGTTCAATTACCACAACTGACTGATCGGAAAAATTCCATTCAATGAAAACATCAGACTCGACGGGATTCGGATACACCTGCAAATAATTATTATCCGTATTGAGATCATCGAAACCATCCGGAGAAGTTACGGTAAAAACAATTGAAGTGTCGCACCCACTCTGCGTTGTAAGCGTTACTTCGTAATCGCCTGGAAGAAGAGCGGTAATATCCTCTGTAAACATTCCGTTTGACCACACATAATACAGACCACTCATGCCTGAAGTCAAGTCAATTGAGCCATCGTTGCAGGTGGCACATGTAGCGCTGGTGACCGCGCCTGAAACAGATGACCAGTCAACCGGAACCGAAGTCCAGAAAGCTTCAAAACCGGCATATTCAACCATATAGTCCGATATCAACAACACATACATGGATCCTGACTGCGCAGTAAGCACCGGAGGCAGCGTAAATCCCGTGAATCCGCCAAGTAAAGTTCCGGTGACATCCACCCCATCATACACAAAGACGCTGTCGTAATAATCTTCCAGCTGAAGCGATTCAAACGTCAGATCAATGCTGGCAGCACATGCAGGCTGAATCAAAAAACCGCAATACAAATCGCTGCTATAATTGCCATTGATACCGCCATCGTCGGTAATAACACCGCTTTCATCGCTTGAAGAAAAGTTGGAACAAATAGCCAGACATAAGGCTGTCTGATGAATAATCACGGTGTCGGTTATGAGTGGATTCAACAGATCGTTGGACGAAATTACATTGTAATACTCAAAATCACCGACAGCTGTTTCACCATAAAAAACAACAGTAACCAGCTGTGTATCGCCCGGAGCAATCATTCCCGATGCAGGGACAAACACCGAAATTCCATTACTGGCCGTCCAGTTAAGATCGCCTGTGCCGGTATTCATTATTGTGATGGTGTGTGTAACGGATGTATCACACGAGTTTATAACATACGCTGTTGGCGTTACCGGAAGCACTTCAATGCCCGGAGCAGTCTGAACAACGATGGTTTGAGACAGCGTATCCGACCCGATACAATTCGATGCGATCAGGGTGACCACATACGTCCCGGGTACATCATACAGATGAGTTGCTGACTGGGTTATATAATCGGTTGTTCCGTCATCATCCACATCCCACAACCATTCAAAAGCATCGGCATCGGTAGCGGTAAAAACCACATTACTGTTCAGCGGCGGGGTGTTGTCCGAAACCGTGAAGGCAGCAGTGGGGGCTGTTGTCAGCAAAACAGTATTCCATTTTGCCACAAAGCCTGCATTAACATTGGTTGCATTGCTGCTAAACAGAAGATACATAGAACCAGTGTTTGCCGTAACTGCAGCCGGAATAGTAGCCCCCGAAAATGTTCCCAGCAAAATTCCACTTGCATCCGTACCATCGTATACTTTTAAATTATCGCCCGTTCCCTGCGTTACAAAGCTGGTGAATGACAAAACAACTGCATCGGCACAATAAGGTTGAATCAGAAATTCACAGGATTCATTGTTGCCATAATTGCCTGTCGGGCCGCCACTATCGGTAATGGTTCCTGACAGTTGCGACGAAGAGGTATTGGTACACATAATGTCCAGACAATCCACTGTCTGCTGTATCATCACGCTGTCCTTCACCACAGGATTCACCGAATCATTTGAGGTAATGACATTGTAAAACGTGAAAGTACCCGGAGCGGCTGCAGGCTGAAAGACCACTGTAACCACCTGGGATGAACCTCCCGGTATTGTCCCGGATGATGGCACCAACGCATATGTTCCGTTCGTTCCGGACCAGACAAGATCGCCCATGCCATTGTTGAAAATTGTAAACGAATGCGAGATAATTGTACTGCAATCCGATATTGTATACTCCGTGATGGAATCAGAACTCAACGCTATTTCGGGACCTGACTGAACTACTACAGACTGATAAGTAGTATCGCCACCCAGACAGTTCGAAGCTATTAACGAAACGGTATATGTACCAGGTGTTGTGAATGCGTGACTTACCGTCTGTGTGGTATAATCGGTGATCCCGTCACCATCGATATCCCATTCCCAATCAGACGCGTTGGATTCAGTATTTGTAAACAGAACGTTCACGCCCAATGCCGGATTGTTGTCAGAAACGGTGAAAACGCCAGTTGGAGCGGAGGTAAATACATCCGTTGTCCAGTTGGCAATAAAGCCTGTATTGGTGGTTGAAGCATTGCTGAAAAAGGTTACATACATGGCGCCGGAATTGGCAGTAACAGCTGCAGGAATGGTCGTTCCGGAGAAAGATCCGAGCAAGGTTCCGGTAGCATTGGTTCCATTATAAACACGCACAAAATCAGATCCGGCCTGCGTTGCAAACGAAGCAAAAGTAAGGGTGATGGCATCGGCGCAATCCGGTTGAATCAAAAATCCACAGTTCAGATTATTGCTGTAGGCGCCCGAAACACCGCCATCGTCGGTCAACTGTCCGCTCACCTGAACAGAGCTTGCAACAGAACACATAAGATTCAGACAATTCATGGTCTGATGCGTCATCACGGTGTCGGTCACAATCACTTCATCTGCATCGTTTGATGAAATTATGTTGTAGAAATAATAATCACCGGCCAATGAAGAAACTGGAATTGTGATCGTAACGAGTTGTTGAGTCCCAGGTGCAATAACACCCGAAGACGGCACCAGTGATAGCGATCCGCCTGCACCATCCCATACAAGATCACCTGTTCCGGAATTAAAAATAATAAAGGAATGACTGGCCGACGAATCGCAGCTTGTCAGGTTGTAATGCGTAACAGAATCGGAACTGATCGAAATATCGGGCGCACCCTGTACCACAATAGTCTGAATGGTTGTGTCGGCTCCAATGCAGTTCGACGCAATCAATGTAACAGTATATGAACCCGCTGAAGTATAAGTATAGATGGCGTTTTGAGAAGTTGTATCGATGAGTCCATCGTTGTTAAAGTCCCATTGCCAGTCAGTGGCTACGTCATCGGTATTGACAAAATTAACGGGCGTATTCAACGCCGGATTATTATCGGAAACCGTGAATGCAGCCGTTGGTGCGGTGGTAAATGGAATGGTCACCCAGTGGGCTTCGAATCCTGCCGTGTTGTTGTAGTTGTTGCTGATAAACTGCAGATACATTTGTCCCGACGCTGCATACAGAACAGGAGGAACAGTTGCGGCAGAATACGTGCCCAGCAAAATTCCAAAAGTACTCCCACCATCATACACACGGAGATAATCGTTGGCAGATGACGTTACAAAACTTGTAAACGACAGTTTCAGTGAATCGGCGCAATCGGGATGAATGAGGAATCCGCAATATTGGTTCTCGCCATAATTGGCTGCCGGACCGCCCGAATCATATATTACGCCGGCTGAATCGGTGGATTCTACATCAGCACACATAATATTGCACTCAGTTGCGTTTACTACTGAAAAAATGGTATCAAAAACACATCCTTCGAAAGAAGAAATCTGAACTGAATAATTGCCTGAAACCAATCCTGAAATATCTTCAGATACCGCACCATTGCTCCAGTTGAAAGACAAAAGACTTCCGCCCGAAACCGTTATATCAATGGCGCCCTGTGCAGAATTGCAAGCATCGTCGGTGATGGAATACGAGCCCAGAACAAGGCTTCCGTGTACAGTATACGATGCCGTGTACGAACATCCAACTGCATCGGAAACAGTAACACCATACACACCGGTTGGAATATTTATTACATCTTCGGTAACGGCACCATTCGACCAGATAAATGCATAGGCACCGCTTCCACCAACAGGATCAATAAAAACAGCACCCTGACTCAATGCACAGGAAGTAGGGACAACACTGTCGTTCAGGATGGCAAGCGAACCGGAATTTTCGGAAACAAAAACTGATGATGATGCAGCACATTGATTGGCATCGGTCACAGTATATATGTATGTTCCACTTGACAAACTATCAATATCTTCGGTTGTTTCACCATTCGACCAGGCATAGCTGACCGGGCTTACACCGCCATTAACCATCAGGTTGATGCTTCCCAATTCATTGCCGCAGAATTCTTCTGCCATGGCATAGGAAACGGAAAGTGTTCCTGCCGTATTCACGATTATGACAGGCGCAGAAGTCACACTGCATCCGCCTGCATCGGTAACCGTACACGTGTAGGTGCCTTCATTCAGATTGTTCAAATTGTACGTAGTAGCACCGTTCGACCACAACAAAGAATAAGGCGCAGAGCCACCTGTAGCAGTAGATTGAATTTCTCCGTTATTTTGATTGCAATATTCGTGATCGTAATCAAGAATGTTGAAAGCCAGTGTTCCTGCCAGATTCAGCACATTGTACACCGGAGTGATCAGTTGACATCCCGTGCCGCTTTGTGTTACCGTACACGTGTAATTGCCCTCCGACAAACCCGTCAGATCTTGTGTTGTTGCGCCGTTCGACCATAAATAAGTGTAGGTTCCGGTTGAAATATTAATATCGATTGAACCCTGATTGTTGTTACAGGTCTCATTCATAACATACTGGAAAGTAAGTGCCATTCCGCTGGTTTCGTTCAGCACCGTAAAGGATGCATGAACCGAACAATTGGTTTGATCGGTCACGGTAACAGAATACAGTCCTTCCGGAATCGCGCTCAGATCCTGGGTTATAGCACCATTGCTCCACAGGTATGTCAATGTTCCGTTTCCACCGGAAGTCGAAATATTGATCGATCCGTTATTATTGCTGCACGTTTCATTCACAACAACCGGGCTTGTAATCATCAGGGTTCCCGCATTATTTACGATTGTATAAGTACTCGTTGTACTGCAATCTTCGGCATCGGTAAGGGTAACTGAATACACGCCTGCAGAAAGATTGCTGATGGACGATGTTGTTGCGCCATTGCTCCATTGATACAGAACCGGCGAGTTTGAACTAAACGCGGTAATGCTGATGGATCCATTGGCATTTCCACATGTTTCATGTAGTACCGAAGCATTGTTTATTGCAAGATCGCAGGCAACCGCACACTGACCAACCAGATTAATGATCGTTGCAGAATGCACTGCTGTACAACTGTTGGCATCGGTCACTGTTACCAGGTATGTGTTTTGTGCCAGATCGGTAAGATCCTGTGTTGATGCGCCATTTGACCATGTATACAGGTAAGGCGAAACACCGCCCGAAACAACAAGATTGATCTCGCCTTCCATATTGCCGCAAACTTCATTGACAACACCCGAATTCAACACAATGGGTACCGCCGGCAATACTTCGAATGTTTTTGTAGTAATACAACCTGTTGCTGCTGTCACAACCACCGAATATAATCCGGGCGACAAATTTAAAATATCCTGCGTGATGGCGCCATTGCTCCACGCATAGGCTGTAACCGGCTCTGAGACCGATATATCAATGGCTCCGTTATTCTGACCAACACAAAGCTGATGCGAAATCACTCCGGTGACAACAGCCCCCAAAATGTTGGAAACAGTGAATACACGGGTGGTTGTACATCCGTTTGCATTTGTTACAGTCACTGTGTATACACCAGCAGCCAGGTTGCTGATGTCTTCGGTGGTGGCACCATTGCTCCATGCAAATGTATACGGTGAGCCCGGGCCACTAACCGAAATATTCAAAGCGCCGGTATTGGCTCCACAAGCCGGACTGGTGGTAACAACACCGATGATGTTTGAATCCGGCTCAAGCAGTGTTAACGTATTTCCCGAATTCAGCGACGTAAAACTGATGGTCCAGTTAAAAATCCATCCGTTGTCCTGCGGGTTATGATCTTTTACCCAGATGGTCCAGACACCGTCGAGCGGAACGCCCACCAGGTCCATGAATGACTGATACGGGGTGTACGAGCCGGCAGGAAGATAATTGTCGGTGAGCACTTCGCCCAGTAAATCGGTATACGTATAATTGTAGTTGGATTGTTCATCCACCATGGTTCCGAAAACCGGACTGTTGGTAAAACAATAATCATAGCCAACACCGGCAGTTGTATCCGGATTTCCGCCATCGGTGGGACCTTTGGCGCAGGGTTCACCCATATTGGTATGTCCGCCATCGGCATTGTTGAATCTTTCTTTCAGAATTAATTGTGTCCCGTTGGGGGCAATCAGTTTTATCTCAACTTCGCCCAAAGCCGAATGTTCCATATTGAGACACAATGACTGCAACTGATCGGGACTTGTCAGAACCGCCGCGCCAAAGCCGGTTATGGGAATTGAAGTCGTGTACACATTTCCGTTTCCGTCGGGAAGAAAAGTAGCACCGGCATCGTATTCACCGCTGATGACCTGTGCATCGCCGTTACAGCCATACACATCGTCAACAAAAACTTCGTAGGTTCCTGCTGAAAGGTTATCTACAGGAAGGTTGGTGGATAAAACCGTCAAGGCATTATTAAGCGAATCCACAATGGTAAGTTCATAGGGCTGAAAACCACCTGTGATCGCGGCGTCGATGATTCCACTGCTATCGCCTGCACAACCCAGATCGGTACCGCTTAAGGTATAATCAATCGGCTGGGAATCGTCAATAAACAATTCAATGGTGTCTTTTTGTGCACAGGATGTAGGTGAATACACAAGATAGACAGTTTCCTGACCTTCGGTAAGACCATCGGCATACGCATCAATGATAATGGTGGCGCTGGTTTGTCCTGCCGATATGACAATCTGATTTTCAATCTGATTATAGTCAACACCATTAATGGCGGTTCCGAGAATTTCATAATCAATCGGAATATCATACGTGTATACACTGTCGAGCTGAAAAGTAAAACTGGCCTGGATACAGCCTTCCAGGGCCGTATTATCGACCGTTGGGGTGGTCGTTATAGCGCTCACATTTCCCTGTACCAACGAATTTTCTTCAAGCAAAACCCATGAATCATAGGCCTGATCGGATCCATCAGCAATCACAAGTCGCAATGTGTAATTCGAGCATGGAATTAATCCCGAAGCAATGGCTTTCATTTTGGTGGTGTAACCATCAAATTCAACATGTTGTGTTAAAGCGCCTAATTCATTATCATTATAAAATTGCCAGAAGCTGCCGTTGTTGATGGAGTTGATCGTAACGGGAACGTTCGTAGTCGGAACCACCGCAAGATTCTTTTCACCCACAATACCAGGTCCGCTGATATAAAACGCAAACACATCGTTGTAGGATGTATTCACAAATTCGTTGTATTCTTCCGAAGCAAAAATATAATTGAATTCAATATAATCGGATTGTACCTGAAATTCAAACCGAAGCTCGGCTCGGTCGTACGTGCTGAACCCTGCCAATGCGGTCAGCGCTGCATCGCCTGGTTGATTGAGCGAAGTGGTTGTGTTTTCGCTGTTATTCGGACCAATGGCATCGGCGGCACTTCCAGTCGATAAAATCACTCCCGATGAGGTTTGAAGCATATTTCCGGTATAGGTGAAATAGCCCGACTGCACGGAACTTCCGGCAAACGTTGCATTATACACCGAAATGTTCTGGCCGGCCAGATACTGCGCCAGCGTGGTAGCATTCGACAGCGGTGTTACACTGATCTGGGCAGCACCCGATAAACTTAAAATAAGGCCGGTCAGTACAGAGAATAATTTTATTTTCATATCAACTGAATTGGTAATGACAAAGAAAAGTTATACAACAAAAGAAACTGTGAGAAGAGCTAAAACCCGGGATACATACAAAAGACTGCAAGGTATAAAAATACATCCTGCGGCCGTTATCTGATTTCGAAATTTAATAAGAAATTATACTGGTGGGCAAATTTCATTGCTCTATAGACTCCGGATTTGCAAAGTGGTTGCATGTATAACCGGTCGGTTGCGTAAAAATGCGTATTACACATTTTTTAAGTTCGTACCGACACGGTGAAAAAATCTGGTTACATACTCAGAAAACAGCTCTCAATACCGATTTCATAATGAATAGTTTATTTAGTGGCATATTTTACACAGAGTTATACGGAGTACACACAGTGTCACACAGAGTAAATTGAGCTAGGCAAAAGCCAGAATCAATTGCGTTGTGTTTTTTAAATCTGGCTTTTGCATTAACTCCCCCGTGAGACACTGTGTCAAACTCTGAGATTATCTGTGTTACTGCCTTTCCTGAGTTTCCGTGTGTTTTTAAATGCACCGGCTTTGAATATTACATTCATCAATTAAAAACTTCGCAACGAATTTATTACCTTTGCCAGTTCATGAAAAAAGATCAGAAAATCATTATAAAAGGCGCCCGGGTAAACAACCTGCAAAATGTTTCGGTTGAAATTCCTGCGGGCAAATTAACCTGCATTACCGGCCTTTCAGGCTCTGGTAAAAGTTCGCTTGCTTTCGATACACTTTTCGCCGAAGGCCAACGTCGGTACGTGGAAAGTCTCAGCGCCTATGCGCGCCAGTTTCTGGGCCGCATGCTGAAACCCGATGTTGATATCATCGATGGCATTGCGCCTGCCATAGCCATCGAACAAAAATCATCGACCCGTAACCCGCGCTCAACCGTAGGCACCGTCACCGAAATCTACGACTATCTCAAATTGTTTTTTGCACGCGTCGGAAAAACCTATTCGCCTGTCACCGGAAATGAAGTAAAACGACATCAGATAAAAGATGTAACAGACTATCTGAGCCGGCTGCCCGAAGAACAGCGCATATATCTGATTATTCCCTATTTGGCACATCAGAACCGCCCGGCCATTGACGCACTCGCACTTAGCATGCAACAAGGGTATTCACGCGTGCTTCTGAATGAAAAAGTCTGCACCATCGAAGCATTGATTGAGGATATTGAAAAGAAAAAAGTCGTTATAAAAAAATCCGACAAGTTGTTTCTGATGATTGATCGTTCGGTTACGACTTCCGATTCAGATGAAATCATCCAACGACTTACACCCAGCATTGAAACAGCGTTTTCGGAAGGCGACGGCACCTGCATTGTGTACAACGAAAACAATCGTCGTTTCGAACATTTCTCCAAACGTTTCGAAGCAGATGGAATCACTTTTGAAGAACCATCCGTCAATCTGTTTTCATTCAACAATCCGTATGGCGCCTGCCCCACCTGCGAAGGCTTTGGCACCATCATCGGCATCGATCCCGACCTGGTGATTCCTGATAAAAACATGTCGGTGTACGAAGGCGCCATCGCACCATGGAAAGGTGAAAAAATGGGTGAATGGCTCAAGGATTTTCTCAATGTCGCATGGGAATTCGATTTCCCGGTACATAAACCGTATTGCGAACTGAGCGAAAAACAACAACAATTGCTCTGGACAGGCAATACACATTTTCAGGGAATACATGCCTTCTTCAAAATGCTGGAAGAAAACATTTATAAAATCCAGTATCGTGTGATGATGTCGCGCTACAAAGGCCGTACGGTGTGTCCCGACTGCCGTGGAACACGTTTAAGAAAAGATGCCGCATATGTAAAAATCAACGGATTTTCTATCTCCGATATGGTGCTCATGCCTATCCGCGATTTGAACGTGCTGTTTCAGAAAAAAATAAAACTGACGGAATCAGAACAAAAAATCTCGCATCATATTTTGCGCGAAATCGCATCAAGACTTTCGTTTCTGAGTAATTCAGGATTGGAATATCTGACGCTCAACCGACTCTCAAATTCCTTGTCGGGTGGCGAAACACAACGCATCAATCTGGCACGGGCACTGGGCAGCAGCCTGGTCGGATCGATGTACATTCTCGATGAACCCAGCATTGGACTACATCCGGTCGATACGGTAAAACTGATCAGCGTACTGAAAAGTCTGCGCGATTTGGGCAACACCGTAATTGTGGTTGAGCACGACGAAGATATTATTCGTGCATCGGATTTTATCATCGACATTGGTCCCGGTGCGGGCCGCAATGGTGGCCATATTGTTTTTCAGGGAGGCATGAAGGAACTCATGACCTGCAAAGACAGCCATACAGCACGCTTTTTCAGAGGCGAAGATTTATTGCCGGTCAAAGAGTCCCTGATGAATCCGAAATTTTTTATCGGACTCAAAGGAGTTGAACAAAATAATCTCAAAAAAATCGATGTCCGTTTTCCGCTCAATGCCATTACGGCAGTGACCGGTGTCAGCGGCAGCGGAAAATCATCCCTGGTTCGTCAGGTGCTGTACCCCGCTCTGCAAAGGCATTTTGGAAATTTTTCGGAACAAGCCGGAAACTTTGTTGCGCTCGATGGTGATCTGCATTTGCTTACCGGTGTCGAAATGGTCGATCAGAATCCGATAGGCCGCTCTACGCGCTCCAATCCGGCAACCTATCTGAAAGCTTTTGATGAAATACGCGATCTCTATGCTTCTTTGCCTTTGTCAAAACAACGCGGATATAAACCCGGATTTTTCTCGTTCAATGTCGAGGGTGGCCGCTGCGAAATGTGTCAGGGCGAAGGAACCATCACAGTCGAAATGCAGTTTATGGCCGACGTACATCTCGTGTGCGAAGATTGTGGTGGCAAGCGCTACAAATCGGATGTACTAGATATTCAGTTTATGGATAAAAGCATTTCCGATATTCTGGATCTTACCGTAGCCGATGCACTGGAGCTTTTTGGAAGTCAGAAGGAGGGAAAACAAGGCGCACATTGCAAACGCATCTGCGACCGGATTCAGCCACTGGCCGATGTCGGACTGGGCTATCTGCAATTAGGACAATCAAGCAGTTCACTATCGGGCGGCGAAGCGCAACGCATCAAACTGGCTTCGTTTCTGGCCAAAGCATCGCCCAACGAATCGGTGTTGTTTATTTTCGATGAACCCACTACCGGTTTGCATTATCACGACATTCAATATTTCTATCAATCCATTCTGCGCCTCGTAAACGCAGGCCATACCATCGTGCTGGTTGAACACAACATGGAGCTGGTAAAATATGCCGACTATATTATTGACCTCGGTCCACAAGGCGGCGATCTTGGCGGAGAAGTGCTCTACCAGGGACTTATAGGAGGAATCAAAAAAATCAAAAAATCACCAACGGCTTCGGTGCTGACAAAAAAATTACCTGTATGGGAAAAATAAATGCCGTCGGAAAGCCTTACAAATTCAAGGCGCTGAAAGTATATGCCAGTACCGAATGGGTGTTGGATGGAAAAAAATACCGCCGTGTTTTTGAAAACCTTGAAACAACATACCTGTATGCAGAGTTGAGTTTCTTCAACAAACTGTTCGACGAGGAAGACTGGACAGCCAATATTGTCCTGAAATGTTTCCTCAAAAAAACCAAAGACGAAAATTCGGAACTGTGCAACATCGAAGAAAAAGTAGAAGTCAGTAAAGAAAAAAATGAAATCAATTTCCGCCAGGGCTGGGGCTCCGAAACAACAGGCTCGTTCTGGAAACGCGGCGATTATTTCTGGGAAGCGTGGATTGATGATGAAATGGTGGGCACTGCCGATTTTCATGTCGAAGGCGAAGGGTTGGTAAACCCCGAAAACAATCCGTACTTCGAGCTGCAATCGATGCGCGTTTTCGAAGGTGAATGGAATTATATTGAAGAGGAAAATCGCACCTATGTAAAACAATTTTCGAAAGCCGATACACGCTATGTGTGGGTGGAAGTCAATATCGAAAACAAAGCAAAATCGCCCTGGTATTGCGAAATATTTTTAGTTTTCTACGATAAATCGAGGCAGCTGAAAGGCACTACCAGTATGCTGAATTATGTGGGCGATCCCGAAAACACCAAGCTCAGTTTCGCTACCGGCTGGGGAAATAACAATCCAGGCGATACCTACAAACAGGATTTGTATTACGTCGAAGTTGTGTTCATGGAAAATCTGCTTGGCACCATTCCGCTGCATTTTTCCGACACCCTCGAAACCGGCGATGT
>Ga0209373_10004205_pt1 | contig 12597 bp, 7 predicted proteins | sample Higcelweek5metaG_FD_187173 | JGI IMG/M metagenome (GOLD analysis project Ga0209373, IMG submission 187173) | Freshwater pond sediment microbial communities from the University of Edinburgh, under environmental carbon perturbations - High... | ecosystem: Environmental > Aquatic > Freshwater >... | reverse complement strand
CAATTTCAGAGCTAAGTTTAGAGTTATAAGAATTTTCAAGACTTTTAGACTGTTTTAGAAGTTCTTCATTTTCTAATTTTAGTTTTTCAATTTTTTCGATTTCAGAACTAAGTTTAGAGTTGTAAGAATTTTCAAGACTTTTAGATTGCTTTAAAAGTTCTTCATTTTCTAATTTTAGTTTTTCAATTTTTTCGATTTCAGAGCTAAGTTTAGAGTTGTAAGAATTTTCAAGTATTTTGGATTGCTTTAGAAGTTCTTCATTTTCTAATTTTAGTTTTTCAATTTTTTCTAGTTCTGTATTTAATTTTGATATTTCTTCTTTTAATTTAATTTCTGATTCTTCATAATCTAATTTTTCTTGTGTGTATTCTAAATTACTTTTTGATATTGTTTCTATAGGGATATTTGTATTATTTTGTTGAAATTTATTTAAAAGTTCTTCTTTTTCTTGAATCTTTCTACTTAGTTGTAAAATGATTTCTTTTCTTTTCTTTGCTGCAATTATGGCAGCTTTCATGCTAATTTTATTATCTTCATTTTCTTTACTAAGTGAATCTAATTCTTCTTTTAGTAATAAAATATTTTTTTCTTTATCATCAATTATTTTTTTTGTTTCATTTAGTTTTATGTTTAGAATACTTATATTTTCTTTAAGTTTGTTAATATCGGTTTTTAAGATATTTATTTGTTCACCATAAGAATCAACTTCTTCTTCTTTAAAATCAAGCTCTTGCCTAAATTCTTCTTTCTCTTTTTCAAGTAAATCTAGTTTATTTTCAAGAGAATTTTTGAGAGAAAGAAATTCTTCTCTTTCTTTCTGAAGGTGTGATATTGTACTATTTGCAGCCTCTAATGAGTCTTTATATTTGCTCGTTAGTTCTGAAATTTTACTTTTTATTAAATTTGGTTTTTGTTCTATTGGTGTATTCATAAGAGTACAAGTAATTTGATAAAAATAAAAAATTTTTTAATCTATAAAAATAATAAAATAACCTTAAACTAAGTCATAATGACTTTAATAGTCTTTCTCAATATGCTATAATAATTATAGAATAATGTTAATTTCATATTATATATCAAAAAAACTAAATGAAATAGCAAGAGATCTTAATATTGGGATTTATATATAACTTTGGGTAAATTTATTTTTTTGTAGGTATTGGTTTTATGAAAGTGTTTCAGATTTTTTTGACTTATCTTATTAGTTGCATGATTGTATTTTCATGTTCAACTATACCTGTGCTTTCATATCCATACACTTCAAAAATAATTAATAAACAAAAGTCAAAACCTGCTCCAAAGAATCAAAAAAATCCTTCTGTTAAGCATGTATTTTTTAAAGAAAATTTTTATAATAGTAAATTAAATGCTCATCTTATTGTTGTTGATTTAAATAATCCAGCAGTTGGTCTTGATATTGTTCTTGCTCATAATAATACAAACAGAAAAGAAACTGTATATCAGATGGCAAAACGTGTTGGTGCAGTTGCAGCAATTAATGGTAGTTTTTTTCATTCTCGTTACTCTATAGATAGTCCTGTTGGAATTGTTATGGCGAATGGTATTGTTCTTTCTGATTCTGGTCATAGAAGAACTTCTATAGGTATTGGAAAGAATAATAGAGTTATAATTGGAATCCCAAAAATTGAAAATTTTGTAAGAATGCCTGAAATTGGTATAAGTATGAGATTAAATGGAATAAATCAAATTAGAAGAAAAAATCAAACTATTGTTTATACAAATTATTTTGGTACTCGTACAAAAACAAAAGGTTATGGTAGAGAAATTTTAGTTAATGAATATGGTACTATCATTGGTTATAAGATGTATAACTCACCAATCCCAAAACGTGGTTTTGTCATTTCCATTTCAGGAGAAGGACCTGATATTGCATATAAATATCCAATTGGAACATTGGCTTATGTCGATTCAATAAAAGTACATCCTTGGGATAGTGTTGATAGTATATTGACTGGCAGTCCACAACTAGTAAAACATGGGAAAGTTTATAATACCTATTATCAAGAAAATTTACAAAGATCATTAATTAATCCTGCAACACGTACTGCTGTTGGAATAACTCATACAAATAAATTACTTATGCTGACTGTAACAGGAAAAATTACATTGACCAAACTTGCTCAAATAATGAAACGTTTGGGTGCTATTGATGCTTTGGCACTTGATGGTGGAGGCTCAACATCTATGTATTTAGATGGCAAGAGATTGGTTAGTTATCATAGACCTGTTACTAATGCATTGATTGTTAAAATAAAACCAAAGAAACTTTTCGGTTTTTAGATAATTTTAGGATTTAAATTTATTTATTAGAAATAATATATAAATTTCCATCCCAAGAACCAAAAAGCAATGTTTGGTCAACTAAAACAGGTGATGAAACAACTCCATTGGTTGTATAATTTCCAATTTTTTTACCAGTTTGAGAATCAACTGCATAAATATTATTATCCCAAGAACCAAAATAAACAACATCTTTAACAACAATTGGAGAACCAGTAATTGGTGCTGTTGCTGTATATTTCCATTTTAGGTTACCAGTTTTTAAATCAAGGGAATATAAATTATTATCCCAAGACCCAAAATATATTGTGTTATTAGATATAGCTGGTGAACCAATTATTGGACCACTAGAAATAAATCTCCATCTTTCTTCTCCTGTTTTGGATTTTAGGTTATAAAAAATACCATCATCAGAACCAAAACATACAAACTCATCAATTATAGCAGGGCTTGAAACAGCTCCATTTGTTCTAAATTCCCATTTTTTTCTATGGGTTGTTTCATCTAGTCCATATAAATAATTATCATCAGAACCAAAATATATCATTTTTTGGTTATAGACAGGTGAAGAAATAACTTTTCCATTTTTTTCTGAAGTATATTTCCACAAAAGTTTTCCACTAGATGAATCTAGTGCATATAAATAACCATCTGATGCACCAAAATATATTTTATTTTCTATTAAAATTGGTGATGAATAAATAGTTCCTTTTATATCAGAATATTCCCAAACTTTTTTACCAGTTTCTGCATTCAAAGCATAAAAAATATTACTAGAACCAAAATAGACGATATTATTATTTATCAGTGGGGATGAGAAAATAGCTTTATTTGTAGCAAAAGTCCATTTTGTTTTTAGAGTTTTTATATCTAAAGCGTAAAATTTTTTATCAATAGAGCCAAAGTATGCTATATCACCCATTATTGCAGGAGATGATACAATAGGAGCTTTTGTTTCAAACTTATTTATTTTTATTTTTGAAGGGTCTAATGTTCTAATTGGTTCACTTGTTAATGTTCCACTATGAGAAACATCAACTTTATACATTGCCCATTTAACTGTAGGTGCACAACTAGAAATGAGACAACCTACTAATAAAATAGTTATAAATTTTTTCATTTGCAAATGTTTTTTCACTTAAACTTAAAATTTTTGAAACTAAAAAAAATTATAACATGTTTTTTATTTGAAATAATTTTATCAAATTTGTTTGAAAAATTATTGTTAAAAGCAAATATAAAATAGAGTAAAAAATTATTTTTTTAATTTATTAGACATTTTTAAAAAATTCTTCTGCTATTTTAGCTTGTTCTGTATCTTGCATCCATTCTATATGCCATTGAATGCCCCATATAAATTTATGTTGTGGGTCTCTTATTGCTTCAATAATTCCATCATCAGAATGAGCCATTGCTTCCAAATTTTCTCCAAGTTTTTTTATTCCTTGATGGTGTACAGAATTTACATAGATTTTTTCTTTTTGAAATAGTTCAAATAGTTTGCTATTTTTTTCTATAAAAAGTTCATGTTTTAGTCCATCATAAAGTTCTTGATCTCTATGTATATGAGTATTTTCTCTAAGAGAATGCAAGTCTTGATATAGTGAGCCTCCATAAGCAACATTTATCATTTGAAAGCCCCTACAAATTCCAAGAACAGCTTTATTTTGTAATCTTGCTTCTTTCAAAAGTTCCAAATCAAATACATCTCTTTCGATTTGTCCTTTCCATTTTTTATTTAAAAGTTTTTCGTTATAAAGTTCGGGAGATATATCAATACCACCAGAAAGAATAATTCCATCAACAACTTTAATTAAATCTTTTATTTTATCCAAACTGTGATGAATGGGAATAATAAGGGCAGTATGATTAAATTTTTCTATTAACCTAACCCATGAGTCGTCAGCTATTTGTAATTTTTTATTGCAATAAAGAGTACGACGTTTTGCTGGTTCAATATTTCCAGTTATTCCAATAATAGCCATAATTCTATTCTCTTTCTATTAGTGTATAAAAAATATATTTATTCTTATATTTATTATAATATCCCAAATTTTATTATTTTACTTATTGACAATCTGTTAAGTAAATGTTAATATGCTCTATAGAAAAGGATTAAAAGTTGTTGTTTTTAATAAATTTAATTAGCCCCAAAAGTAAAATAATTATAAATTTTATTATATAAGTTTTATATTTACTATCCTATTCTGTCAAGCTAATAAGTAGCGTTCCACCCAACCTACTTATTTTTTTTTATTCATTTTTATACATTTCTCTTCCTATTATCAAAAAAAAGCGAACCACCTAGATGATTCGCTTTTTTATTTTATTTCTTAAAAACCTTGTATTCCTCTTTTTGCCAAACCAATTGCAGTGGCAAGAATTGGAGCATTTTCAATTAGATAATTTGAGTCAAAATTTGCTGTATCAAATTGTATGTAATTTAATGGGTTGCCAATTTCAACATCTAAACCTAATGCCATTGATAAATGTTTATCAAGGTTTTTCATTTTTGTTCCTCTACCACTTAATATTATTTGTTGAACAAGTTCATGTGTTTCTTGAGATTGATAATATTCAAGTGATCTTTGAATTTCACCTGTAAGCTCTCTAAGTGTTGATTTTATTTCATTACTTGCCATTTCAATTGTTGGGTCTTCACTTACACCTTGACCTGCTATAGGTATTACAACGTTATCAAATGTATGCATTGCTTCTTCTAAGCTTATGTTTAAATTGCTTGCAATTGTTTCAATAAATGTTGTACTTCCAATTGGTATGCTTCTTGAAAATCTTGGGATACCATTTCTAAATACTGTAATATCAGTTGTTTCACTTCTAATTATAAGAAGGATAACTGCTTCACCAGCACCAAGTGATGATTTATCAATGGTTAAAGACCTTGCAACTGCAAATGATGCAACATCAACAGCAATTAATTTTAGACCAGCTATAGAAAATGTTTCTACATAAGAATTTATAAATTGTTTTTGAGCTGCAACTAATAATACTTCTTGTTTGTCAATTCCTTCATCTTCTACTTCCATAAGAGTTTGGAAGTCAATGTTTACATCACCAATAGGAAATGGAATATAACGTTCTGCTTCATGAAGAATAACTTCTTTTAGTTCTCCAGCAGACATAGAAGGGAATTGAATTGTTCTAATTATTGCAGCTTGACCAGAAACAGTTGCAATTGCTCTTTTTGCTGTTATTTCATTTGATTGGATAAGGTCTTGTATTACTTGAGATACAGAAACTGTATCTATTATTTCTCCATCTCTTATTGTATTTTGAGGAGTCATAGCAGTAACAAGTTTGTCTAATTCTATACCAGTTTTTGTTCTTTTAACTTGTGCAATAGTAATTGTTTCATTGGTAATATCTACACCAAGCACTTCATTTGTTTTACCTTTAAGCATTGGTATAACAAGTCCACCAGCTTTGATGTCTGCTTTTTCTTTTGTAGCTTTTCCTTTTTTGGCAGAAACTTTATCTTTGGTTCCTTCTTTAGCTCCTTGTTTTTGTCTTAGATATACAGCCAAACCAATAAAGGCAATTAATACAATTCCCAATACTATACTTGTTGGGCTAATACCTTCAGGTACTTGATCTGCTTTAACTTGATCTGTCCAAGAGCCACCACTACCACCAGTTGCTTCACCTTCTTCTGCTGCTAGGACTGGTAAACTAACTAATATGGTAAATATAATGGAGTTTACAATATGTTTTATTGATTTTGATATTTTTCTTATTCTTAACATTGCCCTGTTTCTTCAAAAATTTATATATAAAAGTTTTAGATACTCTATTATATTATATACACCCAATAGTTTATATAAATATGTGATTTTATTCTCAAGATATAATAATAAAATTTTTTTGTTATAGTCAACAGATTTTACCTATTAATATAAATAAAACATTTTTTTAATAATTCTCTAAGATTTTTAATTATTATACTCTATTTTTAAAAAATCTTGAATAATCTATATGTTTTCTATAAGATTAAGTTAATAATGTTTAAATAACATTGATTAGAATGCTAATATATTAATATTAATATGAAAAATTTATTTTAGGTAGGCTTATTTATGGGAAATAATATTTCATTTCTTGCAACACAATCATTAGTTGCAATAGAAGATTGGATGAAAACAACACAAGGTAATGTTGTTGGAACAACAAAAATTGGTTTTAGAGAAAATCAAGTTATGTTTGGTGGTGGTCAAACACAAATAGTAAATCATCCAGACCTTATTAAAAATGGAAAACAAATTGCCGAACAAGCTTTAGTTAGTACACATACAAACTTAAAATGGGATTCTGGAGATATAATCTCATCAACAGAAAGTACTCACTTTGCAATACAAGGTGAAGGCTTCTTTATGGTTGCTGATAATAGAGGTAATGTTTATTATACAAGATCAGGTGAATTTTATCAGAATTTAGATGGAAACCTTGTAAATCCTCAAGGTCTTGTGCTTGTTGATAGAGCTATGGGAATAAATTTAGGCTTATATACTCCTCCAGCCCCTACAGCAGCAGAAATAAATAGTAATACTGCTGGTTGGCAAACACATACAGGAAATTGGTTCCCCTATGTAGCTGGAACTGCTCATGAAGAAGGTGGACATTATCAAATGATGACTACAATTTCTAAATATACATTCCCTATGGGTTCAATAGCAGGAAATGAAACAGTTGAAATAAGTTCAGATAATAGAGGTTTTTTAGTTGTAAATGGTCATCAATTAACTGCTGCTGATAGAGTTGGTGGTGGTGTTTATCCTTCTGAGTGGAATCAAACACCTGTAATGAATATTGGACCATACTTAAAAGATGGTCTTAATACAATCATTTTACAAGTTAATGAAGATACTGGTGGTGAAAGAGCTCAAATAAACAATCCATCATTCACAGATTTAAATGGTCAAAATATTGGTACAAGTAATGGTAGATGGGCAATTGAAATACATCCTGATGCTTATATAGGAAATGCAACAACTTCAATTGATAGTGATGTTTTACTTCAAGTAAGTAATCCAAGTTTGGATAACAAAGATATAATTATTGCCAATACAGGAAAACTAAACCAACTTCAATTTTCAAGATTTGGAGCAAATATGTTTGAACGTTCTCCAAGTCTCTTACAAAGTGACTTTGTAGTATGTTTGCCAGAAGAAAATAATTTGGGGAATGTTTTAAAAAATAGATTGGAACTTTCTAATGTAAATATGGTAACAAACCTTACAGATATGGCAGCATTGGGTAAAATGTATAATGCTTTTATACAACTTGTAAGCGTATATAATACATCATTAGATGAAATTATAAATTTAATTAAATAAAAAATAAAAAAAATTAGGAGCAATTTATCATGAATTGCTCTATTTTTTTTATCAAAATAAAATTTTGAAATTTTAATCTAATATTAATCATTACAAAAATAGCAAATTAATTACCAAATTTTGATAATAGGATTAACTACATAAGTAAAATTTTTTATTACTTAAAAAACTTATATCTAAATTTCTTACTTGTTTATTATTAAATAAAAATATTTATAAAAAAGCAAAAAAGACTATTACTATGTATTTTTTTATAAAAATAGTCTTTTTTTATATAAAATTATTTTAATGATTAAAATTTAATCATCATGTAAATATTCGTCCAAACGTTTACGTTGACTGTAATGTCTTAGTTTTCTAAGAGCTTTTGCTTCAATTTGTCTTATTCTTTCTCTTGTTACACCCATTTTTGAACCAATTTCTGCCAAAGACCTTGGGTGATCATCATAAAGACCATATCTCATAGTCAAGATTTCTTGTTCTCTTGTACTAAGTATTGATAATACATCTTGAATATCCTCTGAAAGAAGTTTATTTATAACACTTCTCATTGGATGTGTACTATATTCGTCTTCAATTAAATCAACAAGGCTTCTATCATCATCTGGACCTATTGGGGTAGCCAAAGAAATAGTTCTTTTTACAATTCGTTTTAACTGTCTAATTTTGTTTATTGGTAAACAGGTTGCATCAGCTAATTCTTGATCTGTTGGATAACGTCCCAATTCAAATGTAAGTTGTCTTCTAATTTTTTTGAGTCTTTGAATTGCTTCTGTTGCATGTACTGGTAGTCTAATGTTTCTACCTTTATCTGCAATAGCTCTTGTTATAGCTTGTCTAATCCACCATGTTGCATAAGTACTAAATCTGTAACCTTTTGTATAGTCATACTTTTCTACTGCTCTTATCAAACCAGTGTTGCCTTCTTGGATAAGGTCAAGTAGAGGTAATCCTAAATCACAGTATCTTTTTGCAATACTTACAACAAGTCTTAAGTTTGCTGTGATTAAATGATTTTTTGCTTTAACATTATCTTGTTTTATTTGTTTCGCCAAATCAACTTCTTCTTCTGCAGTTAGGAGAGGTGTTTTACCTATTGAATTGAGATAAACTTGTATAGAGCTTATGTCATCATCTCTTGATCTTATTCCTCTTTCATCAGCATCAACAGTTAAAATTGAGGTCACATCCAAATCTTCTTCATCAACATCATGTTCAGCTTCTTCAATATCAACAAAATCTTCTTCATCTATAACGTCAACCTTGTTAAAATTTAAACCTTTTAGACTTAGTTCAGCAGTTTCTGATATAATCATCTAGGGTAAAGGATCCTCCTTATTTATTTTTGAAAAGAAAATTTCAATTAAAAATATGCTAATAAATTCATTTACAAAATCTTAATTTTCATTTAATTAATCATCTATCAGCAACCATTGATGGTAACACAATGAAAAATTAAAGTCAAATGCATTTTTTTGATTAAAATGATTGCTGTCACTATATTTCAGACTTGTTGTAGTTAATACAATTAAATTTATTAAACAAATATTAAAAACTGTGTAGTATGTTGATTGTTTTGTGAACTGGGATACATTTGTGTTAAAAAGTGATCCAGGGGAGACTTGAACTCCCGACCCTTTGATTAAAAGTCAAATGCTCTACCGACTGAGCTACTGGATCACGTAACTTATGATGTTTGAATATTACCCTGATGCAATACTATCGTCAATAGAAATATTTAAATTCTTAATAAAACTACATAAAGACAAGTATAAGTAAACTTAAAAATTCAATTAAGAAACTTTATTAAATTTAGTTATATCAGGGATACATCTTATTTTAGATGTCAAGAAAATTATTTTAGTAATAATAAAAAAATTTCTAAAAATATTTTTCTTTCCCTAATAAAAATATTAAAAAAATAGAAAAAATAAATTTATTTTTGATTATTTCTAAAAAAATTAGTAAAAAATTTTAGATATAGATGATTTTTTTATTTTTAAGTTCATTATAAAAATCATATATATAAAATTACAGGCTTGTTTTTTGAATGAATGTTTATTTTATGAATAGACTTAAAATTTTATTAAAGAAAATTAGTTTATTTATAAAAGAGCTTAAAAATCTTCAAAATAGTTGTGATTTACTCTATAAGATGATATAAATATTAATTGTCATGAAACATTGACAATTCATTATTATATTAAATTTTTAAGGGTAAGTGGTATTTATGAAGTACGAGTTTACTGGTCTGGATACTCAGGCTGTAGAAGAGTCTAGGAAAAAACACGGCTCTAATGAATTAGCTCCACCAGAGGTGGAAAGTTTTTGGGATAAACTTTTAGATAATTTTAAAGACCCAATAATTATTATTTTATGTGTAGCTTTATTAATTACAGTATTACTTACTTTTACAGGTCATACAGAATGGTATGAAAGTGTTGGTATTGCAATGGCTGTAATTTTGGCAACATTCATCTCAACTTTTTCTGAATATAAAAATGAAGAATCATTTCAGAAACTTCAAGAAGAAGCATCAAGGATAAAAAATAATGTTTTTAGAAATGGACATATTTCAGAAATATTTGTAAGTGAAATTGTTGTAGGTGATTATGTCCTTTTACAGGCTGGTGACAAAATACCTGCTGATGGAAGAATTATTGCTGGTGATGTAAAAGTTAATCAAGCATCTCTTACTGGTGAATCTGTTAGTGTAAAAAAAGTTACAGCACCAAAAGAATATACTCCAAAAGAAGATGATTTTTCTGATCCATACTTAGTTTTTAGAGGTTCTGTTATTGATGATGGTGAAGCTGTAATGTTTGTTGACTCTGTGGGAGAAAAAACTTTTTATGGCAAACTAGCAAAAGAACTTTCAATAAGTGAAGATAGAGAATCTCCATTACAGTTAAAACTTACAGTTTTAGCTGGTAACATTAGTAAATTTGGTTATACTGGTGCAACATTTATATTCTTTGCATTCATGTTTAAAAAAATTCTTATAGATCATCATTTTGCTGGTAATGAACTAATGGCATACTTTGCATTTTCCAACTTACCAGAAGTATTAAAACATGTGGTAGATGCTTTGATTTTGGCAATTATTATAGTTGTTGCAGCTGTTCCAGAAGGTTTACCAATGATGATAGCTATAGTTCTTTCTCTCAACATGAGAAAATTACTTAATGCAAAAGTTCTTGTTCGTAAATTACTTGGTATAGAAACATCTGGAAGTTTAAATATTCTTTTCTCTGATAAAACAGGTACAATCACAAAAGGTCAACTAGAAGCAAGTTTATTCCTTTCTGGTGATAGTAACGATTATAAAGGTTTTGATAGCATTCCAGAAAAATTGGCTAATATCTTAGCTTTTGCAATAAAAGAAAATTCAGCTTGTGTCATAGAGCCATCAGGACAAGCAATTGGTGGAAATATTTCAGAAAGAGCATTATTACAATATCTTGATAAAGAAACACTTCTAAAGAAAAATAATGTTGATGTTATAAGTACAATTTTATTTAATAGTGCAAGAAAATTTTCTGCAACACAAATAAAAGGTGATGATTTACCATTTGAAAATGGAACAAATCATACTCTTATAAAAGGTGCAGCAGAAATCTTACTTCAAAATTGTCAACACTACTTTGATGAAAATGGACAAAAACAAAAACTTGATAAATTGGAGCTTTTAAATGGAAAAATTGATGAACTTTCAAAAGTAGGTATCAGAGTTCTTGCTTTGGCAATATCAGATGAGCCTATAAATCAAGAAACAGAACATCTACCTACAGAATGTACCCTTGTTGGTGTAATTGGCATTAAAGACGAAATTAGAGAGGAATCTAAGCAATCTATCCAAGAAGCACAAAAAGCTGGTATTCAAGTTGTTATGATTACAGGTGATAAAAAAGAAACAGCAATTTCAATTTCAAGAGAAGTTGGCTTATTGACAAGTGATGATGATGTAGTTCTCACTTCAGCAGAGCTAAAAGAACTTTCTGATGACCAAATTAAAGAGCTTATACCAAGATTAAGAGTTGTTTCAAGAGCATTACCAACTGATAAGAGTAGACTTGTAAGACTTGCTCAAGAGCTTGGTTTGGTTGTTGGAATGACTGGTGATGGTGTTAATGATTCAGCTGCTCTAAAGAAAGCTGATGTAGGCTTTGCAATGGGCAGTGGCTCAGAAGTTGCAAAAGAAGCTGGAGATATTGTTATACTTGATGATAACTTCTCATCAATAACAAGAGCTATACTTTATGGAAGAACTATTTTTAGATCCATTAGAAAATTTGTTGTTTTCCAATTAACTGTAAACGTTGCTGCTGTTCTAACTGCATTCTTTGGACCATTCTTTGGTTTTGATTTCCCTCTAACAATTATCCAATTACTTTGGATTAATTTAATTATGGATACACTTGCAGCATTAGCATTTGGTGGTGAACCAGCATTAAAAAGATATATGGATGTTCCTCCAACAAAAAGAGAAGAACATATTATTACAAAAGATATGGGTTCTTCAATATTAACAAGTGGTATTTTTGTAGCAACGTTCTCTTTATTCTTCTTAACTTATGAACCAATAAGAAAATTATTTGAATGCACTCCAGTATTAAAAAATACAGAATTATCATTACCATTTTTATCAGCATTCTTCTCATTATTTATTTTCTTGATAATGTTCAATGCATTTAATGCTAGAACAGATAAACTAAATCTTTTTGAACACATATCAGAAAATAAAGGTTTTTTAAAGATTATTGGTGGTATTTTTGTAACTCAAATTGTATTTACATACTTAGGTGGAACAATACTTAGAACTTACCCATTAACAATAAATGAATGGGGTTGGGTTTTCCTCATGGCAATATTAATTATTCCACTTGACTTAGGTAGAAAATTTATTAGAGATACTTTATTAGCAAAAAAATAAAATTAATATCTA
>Ga0209373_10004204_pt1 | contig 12600 bp, 6 predicted proteins | sample Higcelweek5metaG_FD_187173 | JGI IMG/M metagenome (GOLD analysis project Ga0209373, IMG submission 187173) | Freshwater pond sediment microbial communities from the University of Edinburgh, under environmental carbon perturbations - High... | ecosystem: Environmental > Aquatic > Freshwater >... | reverse complement strand
TAACCAGCCCGCGTATAACCAGAAGCTCTGGGACGACCGCGGCAACTGGTTCCAGGCGCCGACGCCGCGAAAGATCATCGACATAGCGATTTCGATCGTCGCGACGATCTATTGCGGCCCGGTAGGGGCGATGATCGTTAACATGCTCGACGACGCCCTGTTCACGATGATGGACATAGCGAACGGCGCGGACATGATGGGCTCGCTCGAATCGTTCGGAAAGTCCGCGGCGATAAGCGCGGTGTCTTCGGGGATAGGCGCCGGGTTTAACGCGATACAATCGGCGACCACGATCAGTTCGACCCTCCTCAAGGGAACGGAGATCATGGCGAATAACGTCGCCGCGAGCTCGATCAACGCGACAAACTTCCGCGCTCTCGTGAACGGCGGCAATGCATTCGACAGCAAAGCCTTCGCCAAGGGCGCGTTCGGCAAGGAAGCGATGGTCGGCGTCGTCGCGGGAATGGCGGGACATGCGGTGTCGACGGGGATGGGAAGTATGAACATCAAGAGCAATTCGGGGACTTCCTTGACGGGCGTAACGGGCGCGTACAATGTCGGCGCGATGAAGGCGTTGAACAATACGATGGGCGGCCTCGCCTCTGCCGCGGTTACGTATGGCCTGACTGGCCGTACGACGCTGAACCTCTTGAATCTGAGCATGCTCGGAATTAAAAACCGGGAGACGAAACAGACTGCCAGTCTTGGTCTTTTTGAGCTTACCGTTGGAAAGAACGGCGTGACGGGCGAGATCGGAAAGGGAGGGATAGACTTGAACCTCGGGAACATGGCGAAGTGCTTTACGGGTTATAATGAAAGCCGACGGGTGTTCCAGATGAAGCATAGCGGAGAAGCGAACAACACGGCCTTCGAGACGATCGCGATGATCGAGAACACGAAAGACGCGAAGGACTCCGATAACTACCGGCTTGCGCGGGAACTTGCGGGGGGTACGAAACGTGTCGCCTTGACGAACGGGGTGTCAACGGGCGGGACGAACTACCGAGGGATGGTAGACCCGAATGACTCGAGCGTGATCAACATCAACCGGGCCATGATTGGCGCGGGAACGATGGAGGACTACGCGAAGGTCGCGGCTGTCATGAGCCATGAGGGGACGCACTCGTACGGGAATAACCTCGAGTCCGCGGCCTATGCCTATGGCGGCGACAGCTATCTTCAGATGGTTCGGAATGTCGGGTTGAGGGGGGATGCTAACTTCCTTGGCGAAATGGTGAAAGCGACGCTTGACCCCAATAACCAGATGGTGAACGAGCAAGGTATGCAAGAGTTTTGGAAGGCGGTGATGGATAAAAAGACCGGTACCTATACATTCCAGTGGGACGAGCAGGATAACTTTGATCTGACTGAAATGGGAATACCGGGAACTGTATCATATCAAGATATACTCGCCGATCCAAAAAAGTTCGCTGCGCTTCTTTCCGGCACGAATCTTTCTGCCACGAATGCTGCGGTGACGGCCGATCAACTGAAGGCGATGGCGACGGTGAGTGGTAATAAGGTCGCGTTGCAGGATCCTCTAAAAGTATATGCGGCAGCAAAAGGAGAAGCTAAGGAAAACTTTGCTTTTAATAACGATCTGCTCACAACATTCCAGGGGTCTTTACTTGCGTTACAGAATATGGGATGCGTATCGGGAGTTGGCAAAAGTTTGGTGAATGCGAGCTTGCAGAAAGGATCAATAGATGGAGAGGACTTCTTTTCGCCATCCATCAAAGATAACGTTGATCAGCTTTTTTTGAAAAGACTGAACGTTAATGGTCTTTTTGATAAAGACAATCCGCTAGGAACTATGAGAAATAATATACATACCGGAATCGATAGATCAGGCGTTATGGAGTATTACTCTAGTACTGGAGGGGTAATGAGTCTGGCGTTTTCAGAAGCGAAGGGCATAACTTCCACTATAAAGAATGATGAAATGAAAATTAGCCAGGAAACCTCACATAATGGCAGTGGAACGATAGATGATTACATGAATCTATGGGGAAGGACGGCGAGCGGATTATCAGAAAGCAATAAAACCTATTATCTTTCCGGCGTTGAAGCAGGCGCAAAGATAGGAACGTATGCAGAGACCGGGTTGACAACAGGCGCGCATTTACATGTTGAGTATAACAATGATGGTCAACTTACAGACCCTCTAAAAATGTTTGACGATGCCGGCATCAAGTATAAAATAACACCCAGCGCAAAAGTTTCATCCGGTTATCCCAAGGGGATCGATCTTACCAGTAAGGAATTCGCCGAAAAGCTTTTTTCGCAAGACTACATGGCTCTGGAAGACAAACTAATACCAGATATCATGACGGTGTTGGATAAGAACGATTTATGGAAAAGCGAGGGGTTCTATTCTCTGCCGACTGATACCGTTACATCCTATTTCAAGAACTGGTGGTCAGGCGCAAATGACATGCAGAAAAAGAACATGATTGAGTATTCACGAGAAAAGCAAACGAAAGAGTATAAGGAGTATATTGCATGGAGCAGCATGCCGTACGAGGTTCAAAAAAACTGTCCATTTCAATACTAGGATGCCTGGTATTATCAATACATGTTCTCGGCGCGATTGAATTGCGGGAGGTACAGCGTACCGTTTATATAGGTCGTGCCTTGCCCTTCTATGCGTACTTCACTGGAGATACGTGTTTATCCATTGGAGACGGTGATTTTACCATTACGGTACATCCGCTTTCCGATATTGAGAAGGTTTTGTACAAATCGTCAAGTGATGCACGCTTATTAAGAACACTTCAAGGCAAGGCCATTTTAGATTTTGGAAAATACTCTCGGCATCTAGAGAATTGCTACCTCTATAATGAGCGTGAAAATAAGTTGGATAGGTTGATTGATTCGATTGATAGTATACGTGACGATTATTATATTGTATTCGATTCAACGATAGGCTTTTTTAATTCATACCCTGATAGAATAACACCAATCAGCGTTGATGGTGTTCTGCAAAAAGAAGGTGTTGGAAACATAAATGATTCAATTTTTTGTATAGATGCGTTGAATAGTCACTCTACATATGAGCAACAAAATTATAATGACATATCATTTCAAATTGATTCAATATATCCGGAACGACTGAATTCTAATCACGGGATTAACTATTTACTCGAGATGTATTTCAGATTGGGATCGTCAGACAAACCGATGTATGGAATAGCTTCTTTGTCTGATGATAAGATTTGGTCTCTAGATACCTATACTATGAAAACACCCTCGCGGATATGGCGTGTTGATACTAATCATATATGGGGGATATATGAGTTTCGTATCCCGTATTGGCGTTTTCTTAATCCACGTTTTGTAGCTGGTTCTCTGGAAGCATGTAAAAAAAACGGTTATGGAGGTCAAGAGTATGAAATGTTCAGTCTTGGTATACTCGATACGAAAGGAAACGTGATTACCACAAATATCAAATGGCTTCTTGATATGGACGTCAGTCTGAATGGCCGATACATGGTCGTAACCGGCGTTGAGGATAACGGGAAAGAAACTAAATGGAATGGTCCCTATCCGACTATCCTCTATGAGATAACGTATTCCGGTAATATCACTGACAATAATGTCCGATTACGTGATGCACCCGGTACCAACGGAAAGATTGTATCCGTATTAAAAAAGGGTCAACCGTGTATCGTTCTTGAACATAGCAAGACAAGACAGACAATTGATGGCGTAAAGGAATGTTGGTATAAAATACGGTTACCGAATGATGTTGAAGGGTGGGTATTTGGCGCCTGGCTTGATTACTGGTAAGAATGTAATTCCTTTATGTTTATCATGTAGGGGTGGCAGAAAATCCTTTGCGACATACCCAGAGGGTCAGGCCCCGGCAAGATCAATATAAGACAAGACTAAATCTACGAACACGCTCATCCGTGAGTCGGGTTGAAATCATTCTTATAGCGGTCGAACCGGACGATGTGTCTTCACGAGCTGTAAAGGATGTTCCCGAGAATAGGTACCCGGGAAGCGAGCTCCCAACCACGCATCCATACCGCGATCTTTGACATACCAATCAATGTGAGATTTCATAACCGAATAAAACCTTCCCCTCTTTCTCCTGACGAAGGGGTGGCAGAGAAACGTTTCGCACTGATGGCACTCTATTCACTGTGACCGGTACCTTGCGAAACTTTCGGCGCCAGGGGAAGCCGCGTGAACTGAACCCTAATAAAGGGATGCGACCAGTATGGCTGCGTAGAGAATTGCGACAGTTCCGGACGGATGATACCGGTGTCGTGCAGAACCGCACGGCGTGGCGGGGCAAAGGCCCCGAGGACAATTTGGCGCTACCGGAGTATAGCCCAACGCCTGAACCCCTGCGCCAACTCTTGTCCGAGGGCCTTGCCCCGACACGACTTGCGGGCACAAGACCATCATCCGACCGGAACCGGACAACCCCCTGCGCGGCCGAACTGAGGCGCGTCCCCTTTCATGGACCCCGAACCCGACTCAGACCTCGACGTAGACGAATACCAAAAGAACGTACGTTTCAGCGGAGCAGGCGAAACCGGCCGGATCATGGGCATGTACATGCAGCACAAGATGATCGAAGCCTCGGGCGAAGCCGCATGTAACCAACCCTCGTACAACCGGAAGATCTGGGACGACCGCGGCAACTGGTTCCAGGCGCCGACCCCACGAAAGATCATCGACATAGCGATTTCGATCGTCGCGACGATCTATTGCGGCCCGGTAGGCGCAATGATCGTTAACATGCTCGACGACGCGCTCTTTACGATGATGGACATAGCGAATGGCGCGGACATGATGGGCTCGCTTGAATCGTTCGGAAAGTCTGCGGCGATAAGCGTCGTGACGTCGAAGATCGGAGGAGGGTTCGCAAACGCGGGAGGGGCGGTCGGCGCCAACATGTTCGGCCAAACCGTGGTCGGGACGACCCTCGCGAAGGGCCTCGAGATCACGGCAAAGAACGTCGCCTCGAGCGCGATCAACGCGGTCAGCGTGCGTGGCCTCGTCACCGGCGGCAAGGCGTTCGACTCCAAAGCCTTCGCGCAGGGCGCGTTCGGCAAGGAAGCGATGGCAGGAGTTGTCGCGGGAATGGCGGGCCATGCGGCAAGCACTTCTCTCGGAAAGATGAATATCATGACCAATGCCGGAAACAACTTGACGGGCGTGTCGAAGGCGTTTAACGTTGGTGCGATGAGGGCGCTGAACAGTACGGCAAGTGGACTCGTCTCGGCCGCGGTTTCGTATGGTCTTACCGGGAAAACAACGGTTAATTTACTCACCCCGGGCATGTTCGGCTTGAAAGATAGATACGGCAATCCTGTTAACGTCGGTCTCTTCGAACTCAGTCTCGGGAAGGACGGGGTTCATGGCGCGTTGGGCATGGGCGGATACGATTTGAACCTCGGGAATATGGCGAAGTGTTTTAAAGGGTATGAGGAAAGCCGTCGCGTATTCCAGATGAAGCATAGCGGGGAAGCAAACAACACGGCTTTAGAGGCGATCGCGATGTTTGACCACACGCAAGGGGCGGGTGGCGACGATTACGAGAACTACAAGCTCGCGCGGGAACTCGCGAACGGAACGAAGCGTGTCGCCTTGACGGACGGGGTCTCAACGGACGGGACGAACTACCGAGGCATGGTAGACCCGAATGACTCGAGCGTGATCAACATTAACCAGTCAATGATCGGCAGCGGCACACTTGAGGACTACGCGAAGGTCGCGTCGGTGATGAGCCATGAAGGCGCGCACGCGTACGGCGAGCACGTCGAGTCCAATGCCTACGCTTATGGCGGTGACAGCTATCTCCAGATGGTCCGGAACGTCGGTTTGCGGGGAAATGGCACCTTCCTTGGAGAGATGGTGAAAGCGACGCTTGACCCAAAGAACCAGATGGTGAACGAGCAAGGTATGCAGGAGTTCTGGAAGGCCGTGATGGATAAAAAGACCGGTACCTATTCATTTCAGTGGGACAAACAGGATAACTTTGATCTGACTGAAATGGGAATACCGGGGACTGTATCATATCAAGATATACTCGCCGATCCAAAAAAGTTCGCTGCGCTTCTTTCCGGATCGAATCTTTCTGCCACGAATGCTGCGGTGACGGCCGATCAACTGAAGGCGATGGCGACGGTGAGCAGTAATAAGGTTGCGTTGCAGGATCATCTAAAAGTATATACGGCGGCAGAAGATAAGGAAAACTTTGCCTTTAATAAAGATCTGCTCACAACATTCCAGGGGTCTTTACTTGCGTTACAGAATATGGGATGCATATCGGGAGTTGGCGAAAGCTTGGTAAATACCAGTTTGCAGAAAGGCTCTGTTGATGGAAAGGTCTTTTATGCTCCTGCAAGCGAAACAGCTATCTCTACACTCTTTAATAAACGGTTGAACATTGACGGAATTAATAACGAGGATAATCCCTTAGGCACGATACGAAATCAGACACATAAGGGAATTGATATTGCCGGTGCCAAGCAGTATTACTCAAGTTCCGGCGGGACGATGACATTGGATCAATCGTCGAGCTTGGGATTCTATTCGAAAATTAGTAATGCGGTTACAGGGATTGATCAACTAAACGCGCATAATGGATCAGAGACTATTAATGATTATATGTCACTATGGGGAAGAAACGCATCCGGGCTGTCTTTTGGGAATAAGACTTACTCGTTATTGGGGGTTGAGGCCGGAGCGCAGGTCGGAACGTATGCCTCTACGGGTTTGACAGGAGGGGAGCATCTTCACGTTGAGTACACAACAGTCACGGGAAATGTCAATCCTGGAGAGTTATTCACAACTGCGGGTATTTCTATGAAGCCAACTGCAAATGCGCTTGCCTATTCTGGGTATCATGATGGTGTTGATCCGTCAAGCCAAGAGTTCGCCGCTAAGCTCTTTTCCCAGTCGTATGCATCGTTGAAGCCTGCGTTGGCGAAAGATATTATTTCTGTACTTGACGCGAATAACCTATGGAATAGCGAAGGGTTCAATTCCTTACCTACGGATACCGTTACTTCGTACTTCAAGAATTGGTGGTCAAGCGCGAATGCTTTGCAGAAACAGAATATGTATGACTACGCGAACCGGAAACAAATTGGGGGGTACATGGCATGGAAAAAACTTCCTTACGACGCGCAACAGCAATATCCGTATCGATTCTAGCATTCCTATTGCTTTGTTTCCATGGTGTTAATGCCATAGAGATACGGGAGTTGCAGCGTGTTTCGTATAATGACCGGTATTTACCGTTTTATAGTCAATTTGTCGATGATACTCATATTTTTTTTAGTGGTAATGGAGTTGTTAAAGCGTATGCTCGATCCGATCTAACGAATTGTGTATATCATCTTGATGGTTTGGGAGGAGTTCAACATACTGTACAAGGAAATATGATCGTTTTTTTTGGAAATTTCCCTAAGTATCCACAAGACTATTACTACTTCAATCCTCGATCACAGTCGTTGATGCATTTGCTTGATGTGAAGGAACAACTCAAGGACGATTATTATTATGGATATTCATTTGTTAATGACGGTATTGATCATTTCCCTCAATGGATTCAGCCAATATTCTTGAATGATACACTCGTACCCTACAAATGGTCCGAGCAACCCGAGCATTCAATTTCCTATGATATATATACCGACATGGATCATATGGTTGAAGATAAAGCAACAATACCTGATTATAGAAAGAAACTTGGCGAAATATACCGGCAAACAGTTAACTCAAATCACGGGATGAGTTATCCACTCGAGATGTATTTCAGGATGGGAGACCAAAAAAGCGGGAAGTACGGTTTTATGTCCTTGTCCGACGATAAACAATGGACGATAACGACGTATACCGCAAAAAAACCAGAAAGATTATGGCGTGTGCAAGGATCTTTCTGGGGATCATACGAGTTTCGTATCCCTTACTGGAAGTTTCTCAATCCCCGCTTCGTTATCGGACCATATGAAGCCTATATAAAAGACGAAACGAAAGGTCCTGATTGTGAAATCTACCGTCTCGGCGTATTGGATACGAAAGGAAACGCGATAACCAACAATATCATCTGTCTCCTGGATTTTGACGTCAGCTTGAACGGAAGATACCTGATCGTTACTGGAGTTGAAGACAAAGGGAATCAGACAAAATGGAATGGTGATTATCCGACGATACTGTACGAAGTTTCCTTCTCCGGCATGATAACCGATAATAAAGTACGGCTACGCGATACGCCAGGAACTGATGGGAAAATTCTTTCTGTGCTGGGGAAAGGACAGTCTTGCACGGTTATTGAGCATAGTAAAACAAGACAAACGATCGATGGAGTGAAGGAATGTTGGTATAAGATTCGCTTGTCAAATGGAATAGAGGGCTGGGTTTTTGGCGCGTGGTTGGATTATTGGTGATTATATAAAAACAATAATAGCGATTACAATGCTTTCTGATCTGATTAAAAAAAGACTTGAAGCTGACAAAAAATAACTTGGTAATTTTTTGAATGTAACCATTCACACTACGATCTTTGACACACCAATCACATATTAAATCGCAAAACGAAGTAACGCTTCTCTATCATCGGACGAAGGGGTGGCAGAGAAATGTTTCGCACTGACGGCACTCCATTCATCGTAACCGGTACTTTGCGAAACTTTCGGCGCCAGGGGAAGCCGCGTGAACTGAACCCTAATAAAGGGATGCGACCAGTATGGCCGCGTAGAGAATTGCGACAGTTCCGGACGGATGATACCGGTGTCGTGCAGAACCGCACGGCGTGGCGGGGCAAAGGCCCTGAGGACAATTTGGCGCTACCGGAGTATAGCCCAACGCCTGAACCCCTGCGCCAACTCTTGTCCGAGGGCCTTGCCCCGACACGACTTGCGGGCATGAACCCATCATCCGACCGGAACCGGAAACTCCTTGCGCGGCCGAACTGAGGCGCGTCCCCCATCATGGATCCCGAACCCGACTCAGACCTCGACGTAGACGAATACCAAAAGAACGTACGTTTCAGCGGAGCAGGCGAAACCGGCCGGATCATGGGCATGTACATGCAGCACAAGATGATCGAGGCCTCAGGCGAAGCTGCATGTAACCAGCCCGCGTATAACCAGAAGCTCTGGGACGACCGCGGCAACTGGTTCCAGGCGCCGACGCCAAGAAAGATCATCGACATAGCGATCTCGATCGTCGCGACGATCTATTGCGGCCCGGTAGGGGCGATGATCGTCAACATGCTCGACGACGCCCTCTTTACGATGATGGACATAGCGAACGGCGCGGACATGATGGGATCTCTGGAATCGTTCGGAAAGTCAGCGGCGATAAGCGTCGTGACGTCGAAGATCGGAGGAGGGTTCGCGAACGCTGGAGGGGCGGTCGGCGCCAACATGTTCGGCCAAACCGTGGTCGGGACGACCCTCGCGAAGGGCCTTGAGATTACGGCAAAGAACGTCGCCTCGAGCGCGATCAACGCGGTCAGCGTGCGCGGCCTCGTCACCGGCGGCAAGGCGTTCGACACCGACGCCTTCGCCAAGGGCGCGTTCGGCAAGGAAGCGATGGCAGGAGTCGTCGCGGGAATGGCGGGAAACGCGGTGACGAGTAGTGCCAATGTTGGGCTTATGAATAAAAACCTATTAGGGTACAGCGCTGACAAAATCGGAAACGTGTCGAGTCTTACCAATACCATGGGAAATCTTGCGGCCGCGGGCATTACCTATGGCATGACGGGGAATGTGAAGCTTAACGTACAAAAATTGTTCGGCGTCGGAGTTCTGGAGATGAACCTCGGGAAAGACGGGTTCGGCATGAACTTCGGTATGGGCGGTATCGATATGAATACCGGAATGCTCGCCGGGGCGATGGGCGGCATGAACGTGCTGTATCAAAACCATCGGATAGCGGACTTCAAGAAAGCTAATCAGAACCTTGACGCGGACATCACGATGCGCGCATTATATTCTTCCGGGGACAAGGAAGCGCGGTCGCTCTATTCCGAGGTCTTGAGCGGGAAGACCAAGCTTGTGGAAAACAAGAAGCTGGAGGCGAACGCCGAGGCGCAGACGACGCGGGAGAACGGACAGCGGGTCGTCACAATGCGAAACCTTGGCGGAGGGCTTGAAGGCGGTATCCTGAGCGCGGTGGTATTGCAGCATGAGGCCTACCGTGACGGCTATGAGGGCGCCGATCAAGAAGCGGAGACCAAGCGCGCTGTTGACGGTCATACCGGCATGGCGATCCGCATGGCTAACGATGGCCTGTACGCGGGTATAATCGAGTCGAACGGAGGCCTCGCCGCGGATATCAAGAACTACATGGCTGGCGGCGACGCGTTCGCGAAATACGTGAATGCGAACTACGACTCGAGTGGGGATTATTGGAAGCTGATGGAAGATGGCAGTCTTGCATATGATGGAGATGGATGGTTACGAGATCCCAATGGTAATCTAATTCTTGATAAAAATGGACAGAAAATTGGTGATGACAAAGTCCAGAAAGGATTGGAAAAGATCTTAAATGTATCTTCTAATGTAGCAAGTAAAATGCTTACTGATTCTGGATTTGAGGATGCTGGCAAAGGGGTGTATTGGACACATGATGGGAATACTGGAAAGTCAATTACTCTATCCAATGCAAGGTATTCTCAGATTTATAATTCAAGTCTTGAAAAGTATAATACATTTAACATTTATCAGGGTCTCGTTCAAAATGGCTTAATGGATTACAAATTGATTTCCGGCAAGTCAAAAGGGACTAAAGAATCGTGGAATGGTGCTCAACCTGATTACGAGTATATCTCTTATAAAGAGTATAAAGCAAACAATTTTATAAGTGGTGTATCTACCGACATGGTTTCTTTGTCACAGCCTGTTGAATCAGATAGAATATCATCGCCTTTTGGTAACAGACCAAACCCATTTACTGGAAAGTCAGAAATACATACGGGCATAGACTGGCGTGTTACAGAAGGTACAGAAGTACATCCGTCTACCGCAGGACGAGTTTCATTCATTGGTAATACGAGTTATGGTGGAAATACAATAATACTGGATCACCAGATGACGTATGTTTATAAAGGTGAGGAAGTAACTAGCACTTATAAGACGGATTATATGCATTTACAAAGTAATCCCTCGGGAGCCGCTAATAAAGCTTACTCTATTGGAAGTACTGTCTCTGCTTTTGATACAATTGGCTACTCTGGAAATACTGGAAAGTCAACTGGACCGCATCTTCATTCAGGAATGTACTTTAATTCATTTCAAAGTGATCCGTTTGCCAATTGGTTAAAGCTACAAGGATTTACATATACATTCAGGAATGAACGGGGGTATTATTTTGATCCAAGTAAATTCTACTAGAAGTATGTTATTACGAGTGTTTTACTTCTTCCTTTTTTTCACCAGTTTTACTGCCTGTATTCATGCGAAAGATTCCGCATTATCAGGAAAGGTAAAAGAGTTTAGGGATTCTATATGCAAACAAAGTGTAACAAGTGACGATGTCATTTCAACTTATGGCAAACCTTCTATAACTGAAGAAAGAAAAGCGGAGAACATTCCAAATGCAAATGATACAGATGTATTACAGTATATAACTTATACAGATAGAGGAATTGCATTTGTTTTTTATTCCTCAGCCGTTAAAGAAGTTTTTCTTGTTGCATGGATTGTTACTATCAATGAAAATAATAAGGATCTTTATCCAAAAACAAAAGCTGAATGCTTGAAACTCTTCGGTAAACCAAGTAATACGGATGATACTGATCTTTATTATAATTTCTCTGATGGTATTCTAGATTTTGAGTTCAGTAAGGATAAATTGCAACGCATTCTCTGGACAACCGACTTATAAACTGTCGTTTACGAGAGTTGCTTTTTATCATCATCAGTAAATGGATAGCATAATAAAGATGCTATAAGACCCGAGTTAACCCGCGAATGTCCTCGGGCGTGAGTCGGGTTTAACTCATTCTTATAGCAATCGAACCAGTCGAGGTTCCTTTATTGGCTTTAGATATTGTTCCCGAGAATAGGTTTCCGGGAAGCGCGCTCCTAACCACGCTTCCGTACCGCAATCTTTGACAGAACAATCACTTATTAAATCGCAAAACCGAACCGCGATCACAGCCTCTTTTTTCGGACGAAGGGGTGGCAGAGAACGGAGTTGCGACGTGCCCCGAAGGGTCGCGTCGCAACTCTGTTCGGCGCCAGGGGAAGCCGCGTGAACTGAACCCTTATAAAGGGTGCGACCAGCATGGCCGCGAAGAGAATTGCGACAGTTCCGGACGGATGATACCGGTGTCGTGCAGAACCGCACGGCGTGGCGGGGCAAAGGCCCTGAGGACAATTTGGCGATCCCGGAGTAAAACTAGTTGCCTGAACCCCTGCGCCAACTCTTGTCCGAGGGCCTTGCCCCGACACGACTTGCGGGCATGAACCCATCATCAGGCCGGAACCGGAAAACCCTCGCGCGGCCGAACTGAGGCGCGTCCCCAATCATGGATCCCGAACCCGACTCAGACCTCGACGTAGACGAATACCAAAAGAACGTACGTTTCAGCGGAGCAGGCGAAACCGGCCGGATCATGGGCATGTA
>Ga0209373_10004202_pt1 | contig 12602 bp, 7 predicted proteins | sample Higcelweek5metaG_FD_187173 | JGI IMG/M metagenome (GOLD analysis project Ga0209373, IMG submission 187173) | Freshwater pond sediment microbial communities from the University of Edinburgh, under environmental carbon perturbations - High... | ecosystem: Environmental > Aquatic > Freshwater >... | reverse complement strand
CGGACTCTTTACCGGCGGTCTCGGCTTCCATTACGGGGCCGAGCTCATGGGCGCGATGGTCATCCCGACGAGCGCGGGCAATACCCTGCGCCAGCTCAAGTTCATGAAGGACTTCGGCACGACGATGATCCACGCTACGCCGAGCTATCTCCTCCATCTTCACGCCGCGATCGAGGAAGAGGGCTACCGCCGCGACGACCTCAAGCTCCGTAAGGCCATCACCGGCGCCGAACCGCACTCGGAGGAACTCAGGCAGAAAATCCAGGACAAGCTCGGCATCGAGGTCTACAACTGCTACGGCATGAGCGAGATGAACGGCCCCGGCGTCGCTTTCGAGTGCGTTTTCCGCGCGGGGATGCACGTGTGGGAAGACCGCTACATCGCCGAGATCCTTGACCCGGAAACCTTCGAGCCCGTCCCGGAGGGCGAGATCGGCGAGCTCGTGCTCACCATCCTGTGCCGCGACGCGATGCCCCTTATCCGCTACCGCACGCGCGACCTTACGCGATTTATCCCAGGTCAGTGCGAGTGCGGGAGAACGCATCGCCGGCTCGCGCGCTTTACCGGCCGCACGGACGACATGCTGATCGTCAACGGCGTCAACGTCTTCCCGAGCCAGATCGAGGAAGTCCTCCTCAAGGTGAAGGGCGTCGGATCGAACTACCTGATCGTCGTGGAAAAACACGGCGACCTCGACAAGCTTACCGTGCAGGTCGAGATCACCCCCGAAACCTTCGCCGACGACGCGCGCGTCATCAACGCCCTCCGCGACCGCCTCAAGAGCGAGATGCAGGCCCTCATCACGATCAATCCCGTCATCGAGATCCGCGAGCCCGGCAGCCTTCCCGTCTCCGAGGGCAAGGCCAAGCGCGTCGAGGATCGGAGACCGAAAGAATAATGGTTCTTTGCCGCTGAGGCGTTATCGCGATTAGTCGCGCGGACCGAATTTAGCGGCGAGTTCGCCTCTGCCGGACAATTCAGTCTTTCGAAGAATCGAGGCGACGTGGTTAGACGCGGTTCGTACCGATATGCCGAGACTGTCCGCGATCTCTTTGTCGGACATCCCTTGCAGGACGAGATCCATAACCTCCGCCTCGCGGTGCGAAAGCCCCGAGGGGCTGGGTTCCCGCGTTGGATGCCCGGCGTGTTCCGCTCGCCCGTCGAGCCCCGCGCCGGAGAAGACTCCCGCGATCGCGGATTCCATTTTTCTGCGCAGACTCTCCCGATCGGCTTTCGCGCGGCTCACGGCCGTCGAAACGCGCGCGCGCAGCTCGTCAACCTTGAATGGCTTTACGATATAATCGACGGCGCCCTCGCGCAGTATTCTCACCTTTTCGTCGCCTTCGTCCCTGGCCGTAAGCATGATGAACGGCAGCGACGAGAGTCTCGGATTATCGCGCGAGTACCGGAAGAGCGCGGCGCCGTCCATGCGAGGCATCATCACGTCGCATACCACGAGATCGGGCAGCGGCATACCATCCAGTTTATCCTTGGCGTCCATGCCGTCGACGGCCTCGATGATCTCGTTTTCCGCCGAGAGGCATTCCGCGACGAAGCGCCGCATATCGTCGTTGTCCTCGACTACGAGGACGCGCGTCCTCGCGCCTTCCGCAGCGGCGCTTTCCTGCGTCGCTAAGGCGGGCCGCACGTCGCCGAAGAGGCGGGCGTACCCGGATTGCCGCACGTTCTGGTGGCAGGTCGCGCCGGATTTGCTTTGAGGCAGGGTCAGCGTGAAGCGGCTTCCTTTACCTGGCTCGCTCGTCGCGGTTATGTCCCCGCCCATCGCGCGCGCCGTGTCGCGGGCGAGCGAGAGCCCGATTCCGTTACCATCGTAATTGCTTCGCTCGCTCTCGTAGACCTTGCCGTAGCGCGTGAATATGCTCGATAGGGACTCTTTGGCGATGCCGATACCGGTATCCTCGACCGAGAGCGAGACGGTGCCGTCGATCGCGCTAAGTGAGATGGCGATCTTACCGCCGGTCGGCGTGAACTTGAGGGCGTTTGACGCGAGGTTGAAAAAGATAATGTCGAAGGCGCGGACGTCGATGTCGGCGACGATCGGTGAGTCCGCGCGGTCGCGGCCTATCGAGAGCTCGATCGCGATGCCGGCCTTCTTCGCCATTGGCGCGAGATCGTCGACGTAGCGCGGTAGGATAGACGCGATGTCTATCGGAACGGTCTCAAGCGCGGCGCCGCTGTCGAGACGCGTCATCATGAGGAAATTTTCCGTCAGTTTCAGGAGCCTGTTCGCGTTGCTCTCGACTGAGGCGAAAACGGGGTGCCCGCGCGGGATCGACTCGCCGTACGCGCCCGCCTGCAGCGCCTCGATCGGCGTCTTGATGAGCGCGATCGGGGTGCGCAGTTCGTGCGATACGTTCGCGATGAACGCGGTTTTCGCGCGGTCGAGCTCCGCGAGCCGCTCGGTTCTCGCGCGGAGCCGCTCCGCCTCGCGGGTTCCCCTCGCGTATCGCCGCGCGAGTACGTACGACTCGATGAGGACGAAAGGAAGGAACCCGAGCGGCATTAAATACCGCACGATGACGAGCTGGTACGTCACCATGATATCCTGCATGGTAGGAACGACGAGCGCGCAGAGTCCAATGAGCATCGGGAACGATTGCGGCTCCTTGGTAAGCATCGCCCTGATCGCGATGTAAAAGCAGAATACGGCGGAAAGCACTATGTAAGAGTGCAGATACAGGAGCATCCCGGTAAAGAAACGCGGATCGGGCAAAAAGGTCGCGGCGACGCCAAACGCCCCGGCCGCGATCAAGACCATCTTGATGGGGCGAATCGCGTATCGGGGAAACAGCGCGGAAAAGTACAGTATAAAGAGCGCGCAGACGAGATAGGCGCTTCCATGCTCGATCCTAAGAAGGGTGAAGTGCCCAACGCCGATCGAGCTCATCCAGAATTTCTCGTTGATCGATAGTTGGCGAAGCACGACGGCGGCCGAAATGAACGAGAAGAACAGAAGGGGTCGGTCGCGGCGCTCGAGGAAATACAGCATCAGATGATAGAGCGCGCAGAAGAGAAGGCACCCGATCAGGAATGATTCGTACCCAATGTTGAAGTTACGGATCGCGAACATGGCATCGGCCGAGCCGACGCTCGGCGCGGTCATGATTCCCGCGCCATAGTCGTCCCACCAGTTGGCTTTCTGAATGACGATACGGACGTCGCGGTCCCCTTCCGGAAGGAAATAATAACGGGGATTCCCCACGGGCACGAGATCGGGCCTTCCAGGGTCAGAGGCGAGAGCTCCGTCTGCGGCCGTGCCATTCACGAAAACGCGGGAGCTTCCCTGGTTCAACATAAGGCGGAAGACGAGGGGCGGCGAGTTCTCGGGAAGGCGCATCGAGAGGACCATGGTGCCGACGCCGAAAGTATCCCCCACCTTCCCCCTGAATTCCTGCGTACGCCATAGTCCGGGTACCGCTACCGGAACGGGAGCGGAGATATCTTGTCCGTTTGCGGCGCCCTGCGCGCACGCGTGTTCCATTCTTCGGTCAACCTCGGCCGGCGAGAGGAGTTCCTCCGGAAATAATAGCCATTGACCGTCAAGTTCGACCGACTCGGCCGAAAAAACGACCTTCGACAGATCCGCGGAGCCGTTGTGGACCGTTGGCGCCCGCCTATGGGCGCCGTTGCATCCGGTAAACGCGAAAAGCGCGATTGAGACGCACAACGAGACGTACGTTGCCCGCCGTTGTAGTACTTGCATGATCGTATATCTTAAATCCCCGTCTAAAAAATGTAAACAAAATCCCGAATACCTCCATTAAGTATTTTTTAAGTAGTCGCTAGGTAGTTTTTGAGTAGTCCTGAAACTTGTTGAGGGGCATTGCCCATGGTTGAATATGCCCATTGTCTGTATTCACTGCATGCACTCCCGTAAGGGGGTGCGCGATATTCTGAAGAGGAGAGTGCTTGTCTATGAGTAGAAGTCACAAGTTCGTAGTTTCCGGAATCCTGTTCGCCTTCATTTCGGTAACAGCATGGGCCGCCCCGGCGGCGGTAAGCGGTAAGAAGCTCTATGATGCCGTTTACGGTCTAATGGGAAAAACCTATTCCGATATGCCGACTATCCAGAAGCTGGTCGATTCTGGCGAGGACGTGAACTATGTTAATCCCGCCAACGGGCAATCCGTTCTCTGGGTCGCGGTTAGCAAGGGCGATTTCGGCAATACCGACGCGATGACGGCAAGCCGCCGTCAGTACGCGGTCGACGTCGCGAAGATCCTTATCGCGAAGGGCGTAAAACTTGACGTGGCCGATACCAAAACGGGACAGACTCCGCTGGTTCTGGCGCTTGGCCTCCTTAATATGGACTGCGCGAAGCTTCTGATGGATAGCGGCGCGGATCCCACTATCCCGACCACCGGTGGACTGACCGCCCTGCACCTCGCGGCCTATGCCGACGTGCAGGGAGACATTGTCGCGGCCATCATAAAGAAGGGCGGAAACGTTAATCTGCAAGCCCCCGAGGACTATGTGCGGATGACACCCCTTCATTTCGCCGTGCGCACAGGGAATAAAGCGGCTATCGATCTGCTGCTGAAAAACGGCGCGAAGATCGACGGCGGGGATACCTATTCCGCCACCCCGCTGTACTATGCGGCTTATTACGACAAACTCGATATTTTCCAGATGCTGATGGAAAACGGCGCCAGCCTCGACACCAAATTTACCAAGCCCGCCAAGCTTTCCTTTATGAGCTATTGGCCGGCCGGCCAGAATGATATACTTCCCGCCAATCAGGAAGGCTTCACTCCCGCGAAGATCGCGTCGTATCGCAGCGCGAGAATCACCGAATATCTGTCGCCCGATAATCTCGCGCAGTTGGCGACCGTTAAGGAATTCAAGCAGCTTCCGAAATACGCGTCCTCCGACGTAACGGAATTCAGCGCGAGCGGCGCCCCGTCGGGAAAATCCCTCAATTACCTGGCCCAGACGTACATCTATCAGAATGACATGAAGGGCCTCGAGGATATCCGCGTCACGAGCGTGACCGTCATTAAGGAAGGAAAGTCTTCCGCGAGCGGATTCCCGATTCGCCTCAGCATCACCGCCAAGTATCTCAAGAAAATGCCCGACGCGAAACGCGGTTGGGTGTATACTACCGGAGACTTGGCGATCACGGCGCAGGATTTCCGGCTTTCCAAAGACGATTTTGACGAGTGGACTATCGTCAAGATGTAATAAACGCCTATTGGGCCCCTCCGGAATGGGGGGCCTTTTTTTATAGTCCGGAATCTTGACGCCTAGATCATCTTTAGCTTGAATGTGTCCATCGGAGAGAAATGAATGAAAAACGGAATTATTCGCGGGATTGCCGCGATAGCGTCTCTTTGTGTCGCGCTGGTAAGCTGCGCGCAGCCTGTCGTCAGTCCTGCCGCCAGGGACACGACTCCTCCGTCGGAGGTTTCTAACCTAGAGGCAACCGCGGCTAACGGGCAAGTTACCCTTGCTTGGGCCGAACCGGCTGACGCGGACTTTGCGAAAGTGTCCATAACGGGTACCGGCTTCGCGGCGTCGGAGGCCCCTAAGGGGGTCTCAAGCAAAACGATAAGCGGATTGACTAACGGAACTGAATATACGTTCCTTGTAAAGACAATCGACGCGAGCGGCAACGTCTCGGCCGGAAAGTCGGTGAATGCTACCCCCAAGGCTCCGACTCTCCCGACTCATTCGGTCAGATATTACGCGTATGGCATGACCGGAGGCGCCGCGCCAACCGACCCGTCCGCCTATGAGGAGGGATCGACGGTAACCGTCCTCGCTAATTCCGGCAATCTAGAAAGAACCGGATATATCTTCGGCGGGTGGAATACAGAGGCAAGCGGAAACGGAACGACCTATGCCGCGGGTACCGGTACATTTGCTATGGGAAAGGGTGACGTGTATCTCTACGCGGTTTGGACCGTGCCCACTGTCACGTATAAGGTAAACTATCACGCGAACGGTGGCGTGTTGATTCCCACGGTGGACCCGACCTCGTACGCCCCGGGCAATTCGGCCGTCATCATGAATTGCTCGTGGACAGCCGCAGGCTATGCGTTTGAGGGATGGAACACGAAGGACGACGGCAAGGGAACGACCTACGCGCCCGGCAGCAAGATAACCATCGCGAACGCGAACGTGGATCTCTGGGCAATATGGCAGCCCGGTTCAGGCGCCCTCGACCTGCGTTTTCATTCTCCTTCGAATATGATTCCCCAAATCATCGCGGTGCAGTCCGACGGCAAAATTCTCGTCGGAGGAATGTATGTATCGGCCGATGGGACCAGTGGTGCAAACGGAAGCCATCTTGCCCGTTTGTCGAGCGACGGAAGCCTGGATACTTCATTCAACCCGGGAACCGGCCTGGATGACGAAGCGCATCAAAAGTACGGTCCCGAATGCATGCTCGTTCAGGCCGACGACTCGATTATGATAGGCGGTTATTTTACGACGGTGAACGGCGTAAGGAGAAATCGCGTCGCGCGCCTTAACCCCGACGGCAGCCTCGACGAGACTTTCGATCCCGGCGATGGTGCCGGCAACGGCATTGTAGAGGCGATCTGCCCGGTCTCCGACGGATATCTCGTGGCGGGGTACTTCTCTCGGTTCGGGAATCTGAATCGGGGACGAATCGTGAAAGTGTCGAAAAACGGTGCGACCGACGCCGCTTGGCATGCCTCGGGAAGCGGCGCAGACGACGCGATCCTGAGCATCACGGCGCTCCCCGGCGGGCAATTCATGATCGTCGGCGATTTCACCTCTTACGACGGCGTCGCGAGGAATCATATCGCCCGGATTAACTCGGACGGTACGCTCGACACGGCGTTCAATCCCGCTTCCTCATTCGATTTAACGAATACATCGACCCACTCTGTCGATATTCGCTCCGTCTCGATGGATTCATCCGGACGCGTTTACATTGGCGGCGGTTTTCCGAATTACGCCATTCGATGTAACGCCGACGGCAGCCTTGATTCGACTTTTCCCGCGGGAGCAGGCTTCAATGGTATCGTTACCGCCATTGCGCCTCAGGACGACGGAAAAATTCTGGTCGCCGGATATTTTTCGACCGTTAACGGATCCGATCATCCCGTATTCGCTCGGTTAAATTCGGACGGATCCGTAGATTCGGGATTTAACAAGGTTACGAACCTGAATGGAACGGCGCTGACCTTCCCGTCGTCCATTATGTTCGCAGTTCAAAATAACGGCATGATCGTTAGCTGCGCGAATGTCGGGGTGATCAGGATTTATCCGTGATGAAAATCATTAGGTAAAAACGGCTATGTAGGGGAACCGTCTCCGCTCGACGGCGGCGCGTTTGACGCGTCGCGCCCGTCCGGAGCACGCGGGTCCCCCTGTCTTCAGAAACATCGATTATACTTATTGCCGGAGGGATTCGGCATGGACGGATATAAGAACGCTTCCTTAACGGCGGATGAACGGACCCGCGACTTGATGCAGCGAATGACGATCGAGGAAAAGGTCGCTCAGATGAGCGGCATATGGGTATACGAGGTTTTGGCGGGCAGCGACTTTGACGCCGCGAAGGCGAGCGAACGGATCGCGCGCGGCATCGGGCAGATAACGCGGCTTGGCGGCGCGAGTAACTTCGTACCGGCCGTCGCGGCCGCGCGCGCCAACGAGATTCAGCGCTTCCTCGTCGAGCGGACCCGGCTCGGGATACCCGCGCTCATCCACGAGGAGTCGTGCTCCGGCTACCTGACGCGCGGCGCGGACGTCTTCCCCCAAACCATCGGTATCGGCGCCACCTTCGACGAAGGCATCGCGCGCGAGATGGGCGCGATAATCCGCGAGCAGATGCGCGCGCTCGGCGCACGCCAGGCGCTCGCCCCGCTGCTCGACATAACGCGCGACCCCCGCTGGGGCCGCACGGAGGAAACCTTCGGCGAGGATCGCTACCTTACCTCGCGCATGGGCGTATCTTACATCGACGGGCTCCAGGGAACATCGCTCTCCGAGGGCATCCTCGCCACGGGGAAGCATTTCGTTGGCTACGGCATGACCGAGGGCGGCATGAACTGGTCGCCCGCGCATATCCCCGAGCGCGAGATGCGCGAAGTCTTTCTGTATCCCTTCGAGGCCGCCGTCCGCGAGGCGAATCTCCGGTCTATCATGCCGGGGTACCACGAACTGGACGGCATCCCGTGCCACACGAACGAATGGCTGCTCGACACCGTCCTCCGCAAGGAATGGGGCTTCGACGGCCTCGTCGTCAGCGACTACTTCGCGATCAACATGATCCACGACTACCATAAAACCACCGGGGGAAAGCATTACGCGGCGCGCATGGCGCTCAAGGCCGGCGTGGACGTCGAGCTTCCCTCGACCGACGTGTACGGCTCCCCGCTCGTGGAAGCCGTCAACAAGGGCATCGTTCCCGTGGGGCTCGTCGACGCGTGCGTCGAGCGCATCCTGTCGCTCAAGTTCAGCCTTGGTCTCTTTGACCGCCCATACGTGGACGAGGCTTCCGTGCCCGCGCACTTTCAGACTTCCGCGCAACGCGCGTTCTCGCGCAAGGCCGCGGAGAAGTCGATCGTCCTTCTCAAGAACGACGGCATCCTTCCGCTCTCCCGCTCGATTAAGCGCGTGGCGGTGATCGGCCCGAACGCGGATTCCATTCGCAACATGCTCGGCGACTATTCCTATCCCGCGCACGTCGAGTCGCTCATCGACATGGCGAGCGATAACTTCGCGAACACCGCGCTCCCCTCGGGCCTCCCAAGGATCGAGGACGCGATGCCGGAGATGGACACCATCCTCGCCGGGCTTAGGAAGGCGGCGCCCGACGTCGAGTTTATCCACGCGAAGGGCTGCGAGGTAACGGGCGGCGGGACGGAGGGCTTCTCCGCGGCGGTGGAAGCCGCGCGGGGCGCGGACCTCACGATAGCGGTGATGGGCGACAAGGCCGGGCTCGTCGACGGCTGCACCTCGGGCGAGGCGCACGACCGCATGTCTCTCGACTTGCCGGGGCATCAGCGCGCGCTATTGGAAGCGGTCGCCGCGACCGGCACGCCCGTCGTGCTCACGCTCGTCGCCGGCAAGCCGAATGCGCTCGTCCACGAGTCCGAACTCTGCCGCGCCATCGTCGAGGCCTGGTTCCCCGGCGAGGAAGGCGCGGCCGCCGTCGCCGCCGTCCTTTTCGGGGACGCGAATCCCGCGGGCCGCTTGCCGATCTCCTTTCCGCGCGACGTCGGCCAAGTACCCGTTTTCTACGGGCACAAACCTTCGGGCGGCCAGGCGCATTGGAAGGGTGATTACGCCGACGGGCCGACGACGCCGCTCTTCCCGTTCGGTTTCGGGCTTTCCTACACGACGTTCGAGTACTCCGACCTTTCGATTCCGGAGGCCTGCGACGTCGCCGGAAGCTTCACCCTCTCCTTTACCGTGCGCAACTCGGGCAAGCGGGACGGAGAGGAGGTCGCGCAGCTCTACCTCCGGGACCTTGAGTCGGACGTGACCCGCCCTGTCGCCGAGCTTACCGGCTACGCGCGGGTCGCCATCCCCGCGGGCGGATCGCGGCGCGTGTCGTTCACCGTCTCGACCGACCAGCTTTGCTTCCTTGATCGCGAGATGCGGCTCGTCGTCGAACCCGGCAAGACCCTTGTGTCGGTCGGGGCTTCGTCCGCCGATATCCGCCTTTCCGGAACGATCGAGTTGACCGGAAAAACCCGCGTCGTTTCACGGCGGAAGTTCGCCACGGAAACCCGCGTCGTTTAACGCACGATACAAAGAGAAGGAATGACGTATGGGATTAAAGCGTCTTCTAATAGCTGGATTCGCGCTCGGCGCCCTTTTGGGCCTTGCCGCGGATCCCCCGTCCCGTACGGTCATTGTAGGGACCGCGGGTTTCGACCTTCCCCCGTCGATCGTCGCACGGGACATCCTGATCGAGGCCTATGCTCGCATAGGCTATAACGTCGAATTTCCGATCTTTCCCCCAGGGCGCATGATAGCATTGCTTGACTCAGGTACGGTCGACGCGCTAATCCTCGCGGAGGCGAGCTTTCCCAAGGAGCATCCCGGTTCCATCGCCGTCGCCACCCCGATCTGGGTCGACGAGCTCGTGGCCTTCTCCAAACTGCCGATCGTCGTCAATAATTGGGAAGACTTGCGGCCCTGGCGCGTCGGGTATATCAGGGGAATGCTCATCATCGAGAGGAAACTTGCCTCCGGGTTTAATCGCTTTCCCGCGCATGACCCATTCCAGCTCTTTCGGATGCTCAGCGCGGGACATATCGACGTTACGGTGACTTCCCGCTCGATCGGCGGCCTAATGATCAGTCGCCTTAGCCTACGTGGGGTTTCCCGCGTGAGTGGGAAGCTTGAAACCGTGCCGAACTACCATATCATCGCCCAAAAAAACGCGGAACTCGCGCGGCTCCTGTCCGCCGAGCTCTCGGCGATGGAGAAGTCGGGCCGGATCGCGGAGATTACCCGCGACTCTCTCTCGCGACTTTTCCCCAAAGGCATCCCGTGACGAAACCGGTGGCGTATGACGGGTAATCGGTGTATAATTATCGTATTATGATTTGGAATACCGAGCATGAATGCATGAGCATCGAGGCGCTGCGCACTTTGCAATTCGCCCGATTAAAAAACCTTGTTGAGCGCGTATATACCAATGTCGCGTTCTATCGCGACAGATTCGATAGTATGGGCATCAAACCGACGGATATCAAATCCCTCGAGGACATCGCCAAGCTGCCCTTTACCACGAAGGACGACCTCCGCACCACGTATCCCTACGGTCTCCTCGCGGTCCCGCAGGCGGAAATCGTGGAGATCCATATGTCGAGCGGAACGACCGGCACGCCCGTCGTCGACGCGTACACCAAGCGCGACCTCGATGACTGGGGCGAGGGCATGGGCCGCACCCTTTCCGGCGCCGGCGGCACCCGCAACGATGTGGTCCAGAACGCGTACGGCTACGGCCTCTTTACCGGAGGCCTCGGTTCGCACTATGGAGCCCAGCGCATCGGCGCCACGATCATCCCGATCTCGTCCGGCAATACCCAGAAACAGCTGATGCTGATCCGCGACTTCAAGACGACTATCCTGACCTGCACCCCGTCGTACGCGCTCTACATGGCCGAACAGGCCCGCGAGATGGGAATAGACCCGACCAAGCTCGGGCTCCGAGCCGGCTGCTTCGGCGCCGAACCCTGGAGCGAGAACATGCGTAAAGAGATCGAGAAGGCCTGGAACATCAAGGCCTTCGATATTTACGGACTCACCGAGATCACCGGGCCCGGCGTCGCGTTCGAGTGCGAGGGCCAGTACGGCATGCACGTGAACGAGGACCTGTGGTACCCGGAGATCATCGACCCCGCCACCGGCAAGGTCCTTCCCGACGGGGAGAAGGGCGAGCTCGTCATCACGACGATCACGAAGGAAGGCACCCCGCTCATCCGCTACCGCACCCGCGACATCACCTTCATCATCAAGGAAAAATGCGGTTGCGGCCGCACGACGCGGCGCATCCACCGGCTCTTCGGCCGCACCGACGACCTCCTGATCATTCGCGGCGTCAACGTCTTCCCGAGCCAGATCGAGCACGCGCTCATCGAGATTCAGGGAGTCGAGCCGAATTACCTCATCATCGTGGACCGCAGCGCGCAGACGCACCTTGACGACGTGGAACTCCACGTCGAGGTGAGCCCGAACGCGTTCTCCGACGAGACGAGGGACATGGAGGCGCTGCGCGGCAAGATCGAGGGCGTCATGAAGAGCAAGCTCGGGGTCAACATGCGCGTCAAGCTCGTGGAGCCCAAGAGCATCGAGCGCTCGACCGGCAAGGCGAAGCGCGTAATCGACAAACGTCAACTATAATGGAGTGGGGGAGAGCGATATGAAGATTCAGCAGATATCCATTTTTCTCGAGAACGCGGCCGGTCGGCTCGCCGAGGTCACCCGCGTGCTGCGGGACGGCGGCGTTAACCTCCGCGCGATCATGATCGCGGACACCGCCGACTTCGGCATCCTCCGCGTCATCGTGGACGATCCCGCCAAGGCGATCAAGATTCTCGCGGGCGCTCAGTTCACGACGAAGACCACCGACGTGCTCGCCGTCACCATCTCCGACAAGGTCGGAAGCCTCGCGGACGTGCTCGCGCTGTTCCAGAAGAACGGCATCAACATCGAGTACCTGTACGCGGCGCTCGACAAGGTCGGCGAGACGGCCGTCGTCATTTTCAAGGTTGAGGACATCGAGAAGGGTTTGAAGGTGGTGCAGGCGAACGGCCTCAGCATCTCCACGAATTTCTAAAGCGATAGCCCGCCATACGGGGAGCAAACGGAGAGAGCAATGGCTGTTTCGATCCATGACGTGGCAAGGGAGGCCTCCCTCTCGTGCGAGACGATTCTCGAGGTACTCGTGAGTCCGTCTTCGCTCGAGCCCGAGGTCGTCAGGTTCGTGATGAAGACTATCCGGGAAACCGGGTATCTCGAGACGTTCTCCAGGTGGAAGACGGACAAGCGCGGACCGTCGGTCGCTGTCCTGATACCGATGCTCGACAGTCCGTCGGGCATGGAGATCTTCAAGGGTATCGACCGCGCGATGAGCGCGCTCGGGCTCA
>Ga0209373_10004200_pt1 | contig 12610 bp, 11 predicted proteins | sample Higcelweek5metaG_FD_187173 | JGI IMG/M metagenome (GOLD analysis project Ga0209373, IMG submission 187173) | Freshwater pond sediment microbial communities from the University of Edinburgh, under environmental carbon perturbations - High... | ecosystem: Environmental > Aquatic > Freshwater >... | reverse complement strand
TACTCCGCCGTGATGGTTGTCTAAAAGTTCTTCTTTCCAAAGAAATTCTACGTTCGAAAGATCTTCTTTCAGTTTGAATTTAGCCCCGGTATGATTGTATCCACTGGTTATATAAAGAAAACCATCGTTGTAAATAGGCGAAGTACAGTTAATTACACCTCCGGCATTGTCCCATTCCGATTGATCTAAATCTAAGTAATTGAAGTTCCATTTAATATTCCCGTTATTAGGATCAACTCCAAAAATATACTTAGCAGTAACGCCAATGATTTGCTTTTTCCCGTTTCTTTCAATCAAAATAGGAGAGACGTAAGCCGATTTATCCTGTAAACTAGAAGTTTTCCATACCGTTTTTCCCGTTTCTGAATCGAGGGCTACCATTGAGGTTTTGTTTCCTCCTGTTGTGAAGATAGCTTTTCCTTCGACCAACAAAATTGATTCGGCAATTCCCCAAGTTCCTTCCGAACCTTCATTTTCGCCAAAAGTATTAACCGACCAGATAATTTTTCCCGATTCAGTATCGATGCATGAAACAATTCCTTTTCCGGAGCTAACAAAAGCTTTCCCGTTAAGAATTGTTGGGGTCGAACGCACTTCGGGGAATGATTGGTCCCAGGCTTTTCCATAAGCGGTTTTCCACAGTATTTTTCCGGTTTGATCGGCACAAGTCAGCCAATCATCGGCATCAATTGTGCCTGTTATATATATTTTATTGTCGGAAACCACAGCCGAAGACCAGCCTTTACCAATCCCGTTTATTTCGAAAAGAAGGTTAGGTCCAGTTTCTGGCCATTGTTTCAACAATCCTGTTTCGGGGAATATTCCGTCGCGGTTTGGACCACGAAACTGTGGAAGTTGCGATTGCGCAATTAGTCCCAGAAAGCAGAATGCAATGAACAAATAAACCTTCATCGTTATTTGATTTTGTAGGCAATAAGAGCATTGCCGTGCCTTACATATAATATTCCATTATTGACCACAGGGTGTGCCCAGTGTTGAGCAGTTCCTTTTTCAACCTTTGTTTTTCCAAGGAGTTTGAATGCATTTGGGTTTACTTCGGCCAATGCAAGCTCGCCTTTCTCGGAGTAGATAAAAAGCAGTTCGTCGGACGAAATGACTACACCGTTGGCAACTTCAGAAGAAGCCCATTTTTCGGTACCGGTTTTTAAATCGAGGCACATCCATGCTCGGGTTTTGTCGCCCGAACCATACAAATAGCCATTCAAACAAACCACGCCACCCATGCGGTTATCGAATTTTTCGTTGAACCAAACTTTTTCAACTGAGTTTCCGTCGGCCGAAAGTTTCAGACCTACAGTGCCTTTTCCATAGCCGCTGGTACAAACCAAATATCCGTCAGAATAAATTGGGGTATTGGCATGAACACCATATTGGTTTGGCTGTTCGTAGTTCCAAAGCAATTTGCCACTTTCGGGGTCAATACCAATAATGTGCTTTGCCATCATGGTTACCAATATTTTTTTAGAATTGTGGTTTATTAAAGCTGGGGTACAGTACGCCGAGGCTTCGCCAAGAGCTGGAGTTTTCCATATTAGCGAACCATCTTTACGGTTTAGGGCAACAACGTTCATTTCTGTTCCACCTGGCGAACAGAAGATTTTATCGCCATCGACAACCAACGTTTCAGTTACGCCCCATCTAATGTTTTCGGCACCACTCTCTTTCAATAGATCTTTTTTCCAGCGAAGTGTGCCTGTCATAGCTTCGAAAGCATAAATAACGCCATGGCCACTATAGATATACAGAAAGTCGCCAACAACTACTGGTGTAGAACGGCTTCCTGGAAAACTCTCGTAATATTCTTCGCCATAAGCGTATTTTTTGACTTCTTTTCCATCCATAGAAAGAACGGTAATGTAACCTGTTTTGTCGATCATCGAGGAGATGAAAATATGGCCAAGTGCAAATACTGGTGACGAGTGCCCTTCGCTAAGTCCTTCGAATGCCCAAATTGTTTCGGGACCTGTTGCAGGCCAAGAATTTAGGAGATTTTTATCGGGGTAAATCCCGTTTGTTCCGCCTCTCCATACCGTTGGACTTTGAGCATAAGTTAGTAGCGTAGTAAATACAATTACAATAATGATTGAAATCTTGTGTACCATGGTTTAATATTTTTTTTGCTAAAATTAGAAAACTATCTTTTGTTGAATATGTAATAAGTTACAATTAACAACCCAATAACAACTTATTCCCGAAGGGAAGACATTTGAAATGAGTTTTTCCTTTGATAAAAAGATACGCGTTACAAAAGTGACGCTAAAAGATGAAGTAATTTGTTTTGTTTATTGCTGTTCCCATTTCAACATCTTTAAAGTTGGCTGTGTGTTTTTCGTTGTTTTTCAGCGAGATAGTTGTCATTACAGTTTTTCCTCCTTTAGCATCTTCGGTGGTCATTTCCATTACAAAACCACCAACCGAGAGAGTGTTATGGAGGGCGGCCATCTTCGCGGCCCTAAAGATTCCATAGTCGTTCGAGAGGTCAATCTCTTCGGTAATCCAGCATTCTCCAAAAATCTTTTTGTAAGTATAGGTGTATTTCTTACATGTAAATCCTAAAATTTGTTTGGTTTCGCTGGTTGGCACAATTTCTAATTTCTTAAGTTGATCGCCTTCAGGGTATTTAAACCGACCTGCATTGTGCATATAGGGAACGTTTTTCGATTTGAAAATCTGAATTGCCACTTCATTTTTAAGGTCGAATATGGTTTCGGTGTTGTTGCCACGGCCATCGTCAACCAACAGAACGTCAAAGTCTTTCCCGTCTGATTGATAGTATGTTTTGTAGTCCATTTCACGCATTAACTCGTTGTTTTTTGCGTAGAAATAAACTTTAAAAACGTTGCTCTTATCAAAGCTGTATGTGTCGTTCCACTTTACGCCCGGAGCTTTTAGTTGTGCATTTGCCTGGAATCCGGCCAGGATTACGATTAAGAATAAAGCGATTCGTTTCATTACTCTGTTTTTTTTGAATGTTAGACCGTGATAATTTCTTTTCAAATTTTCCTGAATTTACGAAAAACCACAAAATGGAGGGCTTTTGTCCAGCATGAATTAAACCCGGGAATTAAGTTTAAACCTGTTTCCCGGAAGCGATTTCAACATTCCCTTAAATTCGAGATTAAGCAACAATGAATTAATGGTTTGTACGGGCATTGATAGGTCTCTCGAAATGCTGTCGGAAGTGCCAATCTCGTTGGACCTTAAAGATTCAACAACCCTAAGTTCATCTTCCGAAAGGTCGATTAGCAAAACCTGTTGTTGAGGTTGGCTGTTGGCTTCCCAGCCCATGTACTCTATCAGGTCGGTCGACGACTCTATCATTGCTGCTTTATTCCGCTTAATCAGGTCATTACAACCGGCAGAATAGATGTCGTTTGTTCGTCCAGGGTAAGCAAAAACATCGCGATTGTACGAATTTGCAATGTCGGCAGTAACCAGCGCCCCACCTTTCGATGCCGATTCAATAACAATTGTGCAGTCAGAAATTCCGGCAACAATGCGGTTTCTGCGAGGGAAATTCCCCGGGTCAATTTTTGATTCTGAAGGAAAGTCGGATAAAATTCCACCTCCGGCCGCAATCATTTCGCGGGCAAAGTTGGCATGTGCTGCCGGGTATATTTTGTCGAGGCCATGTCCAACAACGCCCAACGTAGGGATGTTGTTTTTCAACGATGCTTTGTGGGCGGCAATGTCAACCCCGTAAGCGAGTCCGCTTACAACAAGCACATTAATGCCCGATGTTGCAAGTCCTGAAACAAGCTCGTTGGTCAGTTCACGGCCATAATCGGTTGAATTTCGGGTTCCTACTATGCTAATAATTTTTGATTGATTCAGATTTGCATTTCCCTTTTGAAAAAGTATAACAGGGGCATCTTCGCACTGGGTAAGTCTTCGAGGGTACTCTTTGTCGAGGTAGAAATAGGTCTTTATCTGATATTTATTGATGAATTCAACTTCTTTTTGAGCACGATTTAAAATCTCGTCGCGGTTATCGATAATGCTTTTAATCATTGCATTGCCAATGCCAGGAACTTCTTTCAGTGTTTTTGACGGAGCATTAAAAATAGACTCAACGCTTCCAAGGTAAGCCACCAGTTTACGCGACGTTACTGATCCAATTCGAGGGAAAATTGATAAGGCAATTTGGTAGAGGAGGTCGGGCATGTTTCAGACAGTTTATTTTGAGCTGTTTATAATCTCTTTGAGTACTCGGAAAATCTGCGAGAGTTCTTTCTTGTTCATCAAGGTCACACTTATTGGAGGATAATCGGCAATGCCGTATTTCGAATAAACCGAAATTGTCAGCATTTTTCGAAGCCCAAAGAAACTTTTTTTCAGTTCGTACCCGGCAAGTTGTTCCAGCGGAAATTCTATCGATTGATAACTCCTCATGGTCGATGCTACCGAGTAGTAGTTGAATTGCAATTCGGTATCGGTCACCAATAATTCAACAAAAAATGGTTTCAGATTGTTGAATATCATAAAATAAGCAATAGCAAGAACTATGGTTGTCAGCAATAGAAGGTTCATACTAGTTGCAAGAAAGTAAAATCCGGCACCTGCAAACACCACTCCGCTAATAATATAGAGGATGAAAATATTTGCCGATCGGCTTTTATTATTGTGCTGAAATTTGAATTTAATATTGTCTGATGATTCCATTTCTGAATAACTTTCAACTAAGTAACAATTTGTTTTATTTTTGGAGTCATAAAAATAAGGGAAAAAATGAGTATTCCAATGTTTCAAAACGATATACGGGTAACCAACGATCTGGAAAAAGAACTTGGTTCAATAGTTGCAAACTACCCTAGAGGTAAGGTTTATATGGTTGTTGATGAAAATACCCGGAAATTTTGTTTGCCTCAATTGCAGCAATATCCGCCATTTTCAGAATTGCCGGTTCTTGAAATTTCAAGTGGCGAAGACAATAAAAGTCTCGATTCGGTGGTGAAAGTCTGGAACTTTTTGGAAGAAAATGGTGCCGACCGTAAATCGCTCCTCATCAACCTTGGCGGTGGAATGCTTAGCGATTTGTGCGGATTTGCAGCTTCGTGTTTTAAGCGCGGATTGCATTTTGTGAATATCCCAACCACCTTGCTTTCTCAGGTCGACGCTTCTGTTGGTGGAAAAACAGGCATCAATTTCAACGAACTGAAGAACGAAATTGGGGTGTTCAACCAACCACAAACGGTGATTATTGCTTCTCGGTTTTTAAAAAGCCTCGACAAAGACAATATCCTTTCGGGCTATGCCGAAATGCTGAAACATGGACTCATTCATAGTAGGTTACATTGGGATGAACTGCTGGCTTTCGACCTCGAAAATATCGATTTCGAACTGTTGAACGAGATGATTGGCCGCTCGGTTGAGGTAAAAGAATACTTTGTGGTGAAAGACCCTACCGAAAAGAACATTCGTAAAGCACTGAACCTTGGTCACACTGTTGGCCATGCGTTCGAAAGTTTGGCTTTGCACCAGGGCAGGCCAATGCTTCATGGTTATGCTGTGGCTTACGGGTTAATTGTTGAGTTGTTCTTGTCGTCGAAAAAGGTTGGCTTCCCAATGAGCGAGACGGAACGCATTTCACGTTGGATTGTTAAAACCTACGGCAAATTCATCATTTCAGAAGATGATTTCGAAGAGCTTTATCTTAAAATGACCAAGGACAAGAAAAACGAAGCCGGGCGCATCAATTTTACGCTTATTCCGCAAGTAGGAAAGGTTGAAATTAACATCGACTGCGATAAAGAGTTAGTACTGGAGGGACTGAATTTTTTCAGAAAACTCCAATAAAAAAAGGAACAGATGCAATACACCATATCATCATCAATAAAAAAACTAAAAGGAACAATCATCCTTCCAACTTCGAAAAGTATCAGCAATCGGGTTTTGATTATCAATTCGTTGGCGTATAGTCCATTCTCAGTAGGCAACCTTTCCCATAGCGACGATACCCAAGTAATGGCTCAGGTGCTGAACTCGAATACCGATTGTTTCGATATTGGCCATGCAGGTACTGCAATGCGGTTCCTTACCGCTTTTTTGTCGAAAGTTGTTGGCAAATGGGAAATTACAGGTAGTGAGCGGATGCAGCAACGCCCTATAAAGATTTTGGTCGATGCACTGAACGAACTAGGTGCACGCATCGAGTATATCAACAACGAAGGTTATCCTCCGCTACGCATTTACGGTTCTCATTTGAAAGGCAAGAGGCTTGAACTCGACGGGAGTATCAGTAGCCAGTATATTTCTGCATTACTGATGATTGCGCCAACAATTGAAAATGGGTTGACATTGGTGCTGACAAATAAAATTACATCGGCATCGTACATCGATCTGACCCTGAAATTGATGGCGAAGTATGGGATTAGCTATACTTGGGAAGGCAATAAAATCACGATTCCGGAGCAACAATACAAGCCTATTCCGTTTACGGTTGAGGCCGATTGGAGTGGTGCCTCGTATTGGTATCAGCTTGCTGTAATGGCCAATGAAGCAGATATTTTGCTCGATGGTCTTCAACTCGATAGCCTTCAGGGCGACTGTGCCCAAGCGAAGTGGTTCGAAGATTTTGGAATTGAATCAACTCAGGAAGGAAAAGCTGTTAGGCTAACAAAAACCGGAGCAAAACTGCCTTCGAAATACATTCAAAACTTTGTTGAAAATCCCGACATTGCGCAAACTTTTGCAGTAATGTGTGTGTGCAAACGTGTGCCGTTCCTTTTTAGCGGACTGGAAACGCTAAAGATTAAAGAGACCGACCGCATTAACGCTTTAATTGTTGAACTAGGTAAGTTGGGGGCTAATGTTTATGAACCAAAACAAGGCGAATTAGCTTGGGATGGCAGCCTCGATGAAACAAAATTCAACAGTATAGCCGAAATTGACACTTATCACGATCATCGGATGGCGTTGGCTTTTGCGCCTGTTGCGCTGGTAAATGGCTGCATAAAAATAAATGATCCGATGGTGATAACTAAATCATACCCTGGTTATTGGGACGATTTACGGAAATCTGGTTTGATGGTGGAATAACCTGTTTATTCACTTTCAATAGTATTAAAATGAACTCAGTTTTGAAGCGTCGTACCAAAGGCGACGAAATTATTAATAGTGTTTCTCACGGAGTTGGCATTGCGCTTTCAATTGCAGCAACGGTACTTTTGGTTGTTCGGGCTTCGTTGTACGGAACAGTTTGGCATATAGTATCTTTCAGTATTTTTGGTGTAGGCATGATTTTGCTATACACATCGTCGACCATTTTTCATGGCACATACAATCCAAGGAAAAAATACAAGCTTAACAAGCTCGACCATTCGTCAATTTATGTGCTTATAGCGGCAACTTACACGCCACTTACGTTGGTTACGCTGCGTGGTCCGTGGGGCTGGTCAATTTTTGGGGTTATTTGGGCGTTGGCAATAGCCGGTGTGGTTTTTAAAGTGTGGTTTTATACTTCGAAGTTGCGCCAGCTTTCAACCATTCTTTATTTGGTTATGGGCTGGGTAATAATTATTGCCATAGTTCCGGTTATCAGGTTCACTCCACCACAAACGTTGTGGTTCTTATTGGCCGGATGCATCGTTTACAGTTTTTCGCCTTTCTTCTATATGTGGCGTTCGAAGCCTTATTTGCACGGGGTTTTTCACTTTTTAATTTTATGTGGAACAATTTGTCATTTCTTTGGATTTTGGTTTCTTGTGTGACAAAAAAAGGCAACCCTTATTGGATTGCCTTTCGATATCGAGTTTGTTGAATTTTCTTACAAAACGGCTTTCATAATTTCCTTCACGTTGTCGGTAATGCCATAAGTGTAGATGTGCAAGCTAGGAGCGCCGTGAGCAACTAGGTCTTTTGTTTGGTAAATAGCCCATTCGGTTCCAACTTTCTTAGCATCGTCGTTATTTTTGCACTTGGCCAGTTCGTTTGCCAGTTCAACCGGAAGATCGATGTGGAAAATCTTAGGCAACACGGTAAGTTGGTTAGCCACCGCAATTGGTTTAATGCCCGGAATGATTGGAACTGTAATTCCCATTTCACGGCATTTGTCTACGAAATCGTAGTATTTCTGATTGTCGAAAAACATCTGGGTTACAATGTAATCGGCTCCGGCATCTATTTTCTGTTTCAAATACTTCATGTCGGTGTCGAGGTTTGGCGACTCAAAATGTTTTTCGGGATAACCTGCCACGCCAATACAAAAATCGAGAGGTGCTGTGTTTTTTAAGTCAGGATCGAGATATTTCCCGTTTTTTAGATTCACAATTTGTTCTACCAACTCGCTCGCATTCTTGTTGCCATCGGGAGCAGGTGTAAAAGCAGGTTCTGTTTTTAAGCCATCGCCACGCAGGGCCAAAACGTTCTCAATTCCAAGGAAATTCAAGTCGATAAGCACATGCTCGGTTTCGCTACGGGTAAAGCCGCCGCACAAAATATGAGGTATTACAGGAATTCCGTATTTATGTTGAATTGAAGCCGCAATAGCCACTGTGCCTGGGCGTTTGCGAACAACATGCTTTTCTATCAGGCCATCTTTTCGGGTACGGAATTCATACTCGTCGCGGTGAGTTGTGAAGTTGATGTACTTAGGATTAAATTCAAGAAGCGAATCAATTGTATCGTACAATTTGTTTCCGCTTGTTCCTTTTAATGGAGGTAAAAGTTCAAAAGAGAAAAGGGTTTTCTCTGAATTGTTTATGATATCTATTATTTTCATTCGTAACTGTTATTCAAATAATTTCTTTGCTTTATCGCTGGCTTTCTCAATCTGTTTTTGAGCTTCTTTCTCAAATTTTTCGGCTTTTCGTTCAAACTTGGTTTTTTTGTAGTAGTTCACGTAGTAGTAAAATGCACCAACTGCTATGATAGCTCCAATTATGAAACCCCAAAGAAAGCCTTTCAAATTCTTCTTTTTTGCCATTCAGATTGAGTTTTTGTTGGTTGCAAAAATACAAATTATTCCTTTATTAGGTTTTTGGCTGCGAAAGTTGTTGCATAGATTTGTTGCATAAAAAAGGCCAGATCGAATAAACCGGGCCTAAATCATATCGTTTTTAAGTTTTATTTCTTGCTCCCACTTCTCGTACAGCTTGCGCAAAAAGTGGTAAGTTGTTAATCGACTGCGATGACTGTTGGGCGGCTCGGTTTTTAGACGAGAGTCAAATAAACTACGGCGATTGCAATTGAATTGCAAATCAACGAATTTAAAATCAGCGATTAAATAAATAAAAAAACCACACAAATTGCCCTGTATATCAAGGTGATTTGCATGGCCTTTTATTTTATGCGTTTAATTTATTTGCATTCGTTCGAAAATTCAAAAACATGCTTGGCCAAATCGGTCCATTTTGGGCTTTTGCCATAACGTTCGATCAAGACTGGACAATCGCTCCAAACTTCAGAGAAATTCTTTTTGTAGTCTTTCTTTGTCAGATAAATTGCAGCTCCGTCATCTTTTTTGAAATAATACGATTTAGCATCTCCACCGGCAAGCGTCATACCTCCAATACCTACCGAAGCGGTTTCATCGGCATAAGGATCGTTGTAAATCTTGATGTAGTTGCAGAAGGTGGGATTTAATACCTGCATCATTAACGTTCTGGTTTTTTTTCCCATTTTTACATCAGTACTTTCAAAATAGATATATCCTTTCTGAAGCATTTCATCGTCTACACTGGCACGTTTCCATTTTGTAACATCGTTGGTCATTGAATTTAGTTGGGATAACTTGCTTAATCCACTTTGTGGCAAGTACATCGACTGAATATCTGTGGGCAAAAGCTTCATTTTTTTATCGTCAGCATCCTTGATTTTGATTAGTTTAATCTGACCTTTTTTACGGTCAATATCAGTTACAGTTGCTTCAATTTTTGAGCCATCTTTCAAAGTAAAGTAAGCGGGTTTCTGGTGCGAGAAAGTGTACGAAGGAAGAGCAAGTTCTTGCGCATTCGTGTTCATTCCAAAAAATGTGATCAAGACCACAACAATTGCAAATAATTTTTTTTTCATAATTCTTAGTTAAATGGTTTATTTTAAATCAAATGTATAGCGGTATCCAAGTGAGATCTGCAATGTTCCGGCCGATTCTTTTTCGAACGACCAAGTTTTATATTTCATGGGTGTAAAATACATTGCACTCATGGTGAATCGGCCAAGTTCAATTCCCATTTCTGGTGCAAACCCAAACGAAAACGAATTTTTACCCTGTACGGCAACACTGCCATCACTATTCAAAAATGTAGGTGTTTCGAGGTGAGATAATCCGGTAGAAATTGCCACGTATGGCGATACTTTACTTTTGAAAAAGCGGTACTGTCCTTTTATCCCATATAACTCAAGACCATACAGATCCAAATCAACGCTTTCGCTTTGATTTCCTCCTCCAAAAATTATTGCTCCGTTGTATACTAACCCGGCAGCAAGTTTTTCTTCAAGTATTGGAAAGTGGAAAAGCACGTCGGCTGTGTAGCCAAATCCTCCTTTAAATCCCGAATTTTCGTCGTAATTGAATGCTTCGCCATTGGGAGCCGACCAACCTAATTGTCCACTAAACGAAATTTTTTGAGCGGAAACATTTTGAAACATAAAAAGTGAAAAAGCAAAAAGTGAAAGTAAAATTTTTTTCATAAGAATTAGTTTGATTTATAATGATTTGATTTGATTTTAGCCACGATAAAAATGCACATTAGTGGGGTTTTGATTCATGTTTAGATATTCTTATTTATTTTCACAAATATATAAAAATATTTATTTCATAAGTTAAATACATATATGGGTATCGAATTATCTCAATTTACTCTTGCACCATTTGTTGCAGATAGGTTTTTGGCTGACTTGTATTTGCACAATATATATGCGTTATAACTCTATGGTTTTTTTCATCCTACCCTTTGCTATGTTTACTATAAGAGTGATCGAAAGGTTTTTGGCTGCGAAACGCTATTGCATAAAAAAGGCCAGATCGAATAAACCTGGCCTAAATCATATCGTTTTTAAGTTTTATTTCTTGCCCGATTTCTTGTCAAGAATCTTTTCAATCTCGTCCATAACTTTATTCATGGCCTCAATAGTTTTGTCGAAAGGTTCAGAAGAAGTCATATCAACCCCAGCCTTTTTGAGCAACTCGATAGGATAATCGGAGCCACCGGCTGAAAGGAAAGTAATATATTTTTCTAACGCACCCGGCTCACCATTTGTAATCTTTTCGGCCAGCGAAATTGATGCTGTAAAAGAGGTACTATACTGAAAAACATAGAAGTTGTAATAGAAATGTGGGATGAATGCCCATTCCATATTCATGTAATCGTCTATATGGCAAACACCTTTGTCGTGGCCATAATAAGCTTTCAAAATGTCGGAATAGAGTTGTGAAAAGTCATCACCGGTAAGTGGTTTTCCCTGTTCTGCGGTTTCATGAATTTTCAGTTCGAACTCTGCAAATTGTGTTTGGCGGAAGAGAGTCCCTTTAAACCGATCGAGCCAATCCATTAGCAACGATAACTTCATGTCGTCGTTTTCAACCTTGCTAATCATGTAGTTGAAGAGTAGCACCTCGTTAAATGTTGAAGCAACCTCGGCAACAAAAGTTTCGTAATCGGCTAAGGGGTAAGGCTGTGTTTTGTTCGAGAAATAGCTTTGCATTGTATGTCCCAATTCATGGGCCAATGTGCTAACGTCTTCGTATAAATCGTTGTGATTTAGAAGTATATACGGATGTCCGTCGTAGTCGGCGCCATTTGAATATGCGCCCGATTGTTTTCCTTTGGTAGGATAAACATCAATCCAGCGGTTGTCGATAGCTTTTTTTACTGTCGAAACATACTCGTTACCAAGTGGTTTTAGAGATTCTAACACCAATTTTGTTGCTTCGGGGTAGGAGTATTTCATGTCGATATTTTTCACCACCGGAGCATAAAGGTCGAGGTATTTTAGCGTGTCGACACCCATCATCCGCTTTTTGATTTTAAGGTAGCGGTGGAAAGCTGGCAGGTTTTTATTTACATTTTCGACAAGCGAATGGTAAACACCTACCGGGATATTGTCGGGATATAAAGCGGCTTCGAGCGATGAATTGTAGTGGCGCGATTTTGCTTGAAACATATCTTTCTTAACGTTTCCGTAGAGCATTTCGCCAAAGGTTGCCCTAAACTTTGCGTAGTTGTCCCAATACGTGTTGAACACAATTTCGCGGTCGGCACGGTTGCCAGATGCCCTGTACAATTCGTATTCTGAACTTTCGATGGATACTTTTTCTCCATTGCTTAATGTTGCTTCGGCCGAAGGCATTTCGGCATTTGAGAATGTGTTGAAAACGGTATACGAATCGTCGGAAATCATTCCCGAAAGTGCCATAATTCGTTCTTCGGGCTCGCTAAGACTGTGTTCTTTAGTGCGAAACAGATTCTCTAAAGAAAAACGGTACACAGCAAGTTTTGGATTTTCTTTCAAAAAGCCATCGATAATATTCCAGTCGACCGATAATATTTCGGGATCGATGAAAGCGGATTTCGCACCAAAATCGGAAAAAATTTGTTGAAGTTCCTGTTTCATCCCCGAGTATTTCATGTCGCGTGTGTCGAGGTCGGAG
>Ga0209373_10004199_pt1 | contig 12612 bp, 8 predicted proteins | sample Higcelweek5metaG_FD_187173 | JGI IMG/M metagenome (GOLD analysis project Ga0209373, IMG submission 187173) | Freshwater pond sediment microbial communities from the University of Edinburgh, under environmental carbon perturbations - High... | ecosystem: Environmental > Aquatic > Freshwater >... | reverse complement strand
TCAACGACGCGAGCCTGACCTGGGAAAAGGATTCGTCGATCGCCCTTGGCCACGGCTTCCGCTGCGGCTTTCTCGGGCTTTTGCACCTCGAGGTCGTCCAGTAGCGCCTTGAGCGCGAGTTTAACCAGTCGGTCATATTTACCGCGCCGTCGGTCGAGTACCGGCTTCATTTGCGAAACGGCGAGGAGATGCTTTGCGATAATCCCGCCGACTATCCCGACGAGGGAAAGATCGAGGGCGCCGAGGAGCCGTATATCCGCGCGTCGATCATAACGCCGGCGACGTACCTTGGAAACATCATGAGCCTTTGCGTGGAAAAGCGCGGCGTTCAGGCCAACATGCAGTACCTTGACGAGAAGCGCGTGGAGATCGTCTACGAGATGCCGCTCGCGGAAGTCTTGTTCGATTTCTACGACAGGCTTAAGAGCGTGAGCCGCGGTTACGCCTCGTTCGACTACGACGTCATCGGCTTTAAGCCGACCGACCTCGTGAAGATCGACATACTGATAAACGGCAAGTCCGTCGACGCCCTCTCGCAGCTCGCGTTCAAGGGTAACTCGTACGATAAGGCGCGCCATATCTGCGCGCAGCTAAAGGAAGAGATCTCGCGCGAGCAGTTCAAGATCGCGATTCAGGGAGCCATCGGCAGCCAGATCATCGCGCGGGAGACGGTTAACGCCCTTCGAAAGGACGTGCTCGCCAAGTGCTACGGCGGCGATATCTCGCGAAAGCGAAAGCTTCTCGAGAAGCAGAAAGAGGGAAAGAAGCGCATGAAGATGGTCGGCGACGTCGAGTTGCCGCAATCCGCGTTCCTCGCCGTTCTCAAGACGAAAGAGACCTGACGGTTCTCTCCTGGGTTAGCGCGCGGACCGGAGCTTTGCTCCGGTCAAAGATGCGCGAGTATTTTTTGAAAGTATCCCGCCTCGACCCGAACCCGATTGAGAAACGATTGCGTATCCTCATATCCCCGATGCCCGTCGGGGAAGTGGAGGAAGAGGTAGTCCATATCGGTGATGAGTCGCTTGATACGTTCGGAGTTCGCCTCGGCCGAACCTGCGTCGTCGACGCGCGCGTTGTTTCCCGCGTCGTCACCCGTTAATATCCCCACAAGCTCTTCAAGCCTTTTTCGCTCACCTTCGAGGAATCCCATGATTGCGTCTTTCTGCTGAGCGGAATCGGACTGCGTCACGTTGGTGCGTGTCGCGTCGGTGTATGTCTCGTCGGTTCGCGTCACATCGGCTCGATGCGTCTTGTCCGCGAACCGCTCGACGAGATCGACCGCTTCCACGAGCGATAGGCTCGCGCAGCCCGTCTCGATACCGCGACCGCCGACGTCAAAGAGATTAGGGTCGCGCGCGAAAGCGTGACCGAGGGTTTCCGCATAGCCACGCAGCGCGGGATCGGTGATGGCATATTTACCGTCGCGGCCAATCGTTGCTTCGGCGCCTTGGCTCGTCGCGACATGAGAACCGGATAGCGGCGTTAACCGCGTGGTGCCATCAAGCGAAGCGCGAGGCGCGGGCGATCCGCGGGAGTGGGTATAACCGCGTCCCCACGCGAAATCAAGCCCCGTGAATAAGACGGGTATGCCTTCCTCCGCGAGATAACCCGCGAGCGCGATCGCCGTTAAGCCGACGGAACCCAATGGGGGAAACGTCGGAATATCAACACATGAGTTCTTGAAACGGGCAAGGTAATTCGCCTCGGCGTATTCCGTGCGGAAAAAGCTTACCTGGCCCGCGAAAGACGCGATCGCCCCGGGTCGCGCGGTCAGGTCCGCGAAAAGGGGAATGCCCGTTCCCCGAAAACCGATAAAAGCCTTTTCGATCCAGTACTGTGACTCGACGAGAACGACGGCATCGGGGACGATGCCCGCGTCGCGGAGCGTAGGAAGCGCCGTATCCACCGCGAATATATATAATGCGCCTCGGCGGTCCCGCATAAAATCGAGCGCGGTCTCGAGCGACGGACCCGCACCCGCGACTAGAATGGTTCGGTTAACGGACGCGCGGTCTGTACGCGGTCGAACGAGCGAAGCGCGATCCGCCAGCGTCGCGAGGTTTCTGAAAAAGTTACGCGCGTAGTTCCTGCCGAGCTTGATGAGCGTGACGCGGTTTCGCCAGAAGCGCGAAACGTAGTCGTCGGCGAGCCGCGTCACGTTTGAGTAAAACTCCGGGTTTAGCGATGCGCCACCCGACAGCTCTACTCGCGCGCATCGCCTATAAGGGCCCTTCGCCCAAAATCCGTCGATGTACGAGATGATCGCCTCCGGCTCGGAGGCGCGGGCGTATCGGAAACGAGGGTCTTCGAGGATTGCCTGGTCGATGGCCGACAGCGACAACGCCATTAGTCGCTCGTCGCGCTCTACGGCAAGCACCATGCAGGAAGGGGGAAGCCGCGCCAGTAATTCGGCGAGTCCATAACCTAAAATGGGCGAGAAACATAGAACGAGGGTTTCCGGAAGTAAGTGAAGGGAGTTTATGGCCGCGATCGCGGCTTTCGTGGGATCGTATCTGGAATATAGGAAGCGGCCGCCATAGGCGACCGAAAGGCCCCGCGCCGTTTCGACCAGCGCGGGACTTTCTTCGGATATCATTTTTGCTCGACGAAGTTCTTGAGGTAGGTTTCCATGAAGTTGTTCGTGAGCTTGGGGCTTTTGAGGACTGCGTCGCTAAAGCCTTTCTGCGACCAAGAACCAGCGTAGTAGTTGAAGAACACGGGGAGCATCTCGGCGATCTGCGAGTCCACGGCTTTTTCCTCCGCGAGCTGGAGCACGACGACGTTGTTGCCAAGGATGATCGGGTCGGAAACGGCGCCGGGCGCGAGGCTGAAAGCGGTCTTGAAGAAAGCCTCGTTCTTGACGGCGGCCTTAAACTCGGGGTTTGCGTCCACGGGAACTGGCGAAAGGATGTTGATGTTTCCGTAGTTCAGGCTGAACGCCGCGGTCGTCTTTTTCTCGATCGCGCTCGCCTTGCAAGCGGCGTCAAAGTCGGAGGCGCGGGCCGCGTCGACGAATCCCTTCGCCTGGTTGACGAAGTAGTCCTCGAGCTTTCCGCGTTCCTTTTCGTTCATGTAGGTAAACACAGCGTTCAGGGTGTCCGCGTTGGCGAAGTCAGGCGCCGTAGGTGCCGCGTTGCAGCGGACCAGGGCGAATTTCTTTCCGATTTTCACGATGATGGGATCGGCGCCGGGCTGAAGCGCGATGACGGCGTCAAGGTCCTTGGCGTCGGTAAAGAGCTCGTTAAGGTCACTGCGGAGGTTCTTCGCGAGTATTCCCGCGCTGTCGGTGCCAACTCGGGTGGAGTAGGTCGTGACGGCGTCCTCGAAGGTCGACTCTTTCTTCGCGATGGCGGAAGCGGCCTTCTTGGCGGTTGCCTCGTTATCGACGGTGATCAGCGAAAGATCGTGGCGGGTAAAGAGCTCGGCGTTTGCCTTTCCGAAGGCGGTAAGCTCTTCCGCGGGGTACGAAATGATGGCGTAACTTACGTAATTAAAGCTGCGTTCGGGACCGGCCATGGTTTTGACGAGGTCGGTTTCCTTCGAGGAAGTCTTAAGCCCGTACAGCCCGGTCTGGGTTCCGAACGTATCCTCAATGTAACGTTGAGCGGTAAGTTCCTCCGTCATGATCGTGCGGCGCGAGGCGCGGGTCGATTCGGCGGTGTCATTGTAGGCTTTCGCCGAGTACTTGCCGTTCTTATCCTGATAGTAGGGGACAAGCTCTTTATTGACCTTGGAGGCGGGGACTTTATAGCCGGCGGAACTGAGGTCATCGAGTATGGCGAGGCGGACCGCGGCGTTCTTGAACGCCTGATCCATTACCTGATAATAGGCGAACTGGTTGATTTCCTGTCCCTGGCCCTGCATTTGCTCGGAGAGCTGCTGAACCTGGCGGAGGAAGTAACTATCCTGCTGATACTGGATCGGCTTGCCGTTCCATTTACCGAAGATAATCTCGTGGCCCGACACGTCGCTCGTGGAAGCCGGAATGAAAACGAAGGTAACTACGGAGAGCAATAGAATAAAAACGGCTCCCCCGAATAACAGTTTGTTTTTTGTGCCTGGCATAGCATGATCCTTTATGACGACGAATATATAGTAGAAATAACAATACCATGGCGAAAATAACGTGTCAACGTAAGATTGTGCGCAACGAACTTAGATTATATCACCCATTGACATTTTTTTGGGGAACATATATAGTCATCAACGTCACGGGGGCGTAGCGAAGCTGGTTTATCGCGCCGGCCTGTCAAGCCGGAGATCGCGGGTTCAAGCCCCGTCGCTCCCGCCAATAGCCCGTCTGGTAACAGACGGGCTTTTTCTTATGAAGCCGTAGCAGGATCCGTCAAACGGCTTATAAAATGGGATCCTGATTATATATAGGCCTTCTTAACCGAAGGCCAATTACGGGCAGTAGCGCAGGGGTAGCGCGCTTGGTTCGGGACCAAGAGGCCGGGGGTTCAATTCCCCCCTGCCCGATAAAAAAAACCGATCGGCACTTGCCGGTCGGTTTTTTTTTATGTTATTAATGTGTATGATGGGATTAGTTGGGGATTTTACAACATGTTTTTCAGCTATTGAACCTGAGACGCCTCCGGCAGGAAGGCAAATCCTCCCCTGCCAATACAGAGTCAATGAGTACTTATGGATTGTCGCGTAGAATGCATATTTTTTTTAATATAGAAGAATGCTATATTTGATTTACTAATTATTGCCTATTCCTGCATGCGAAACGAAAGGAGACTCCTTTTGAGTCGGTTTGGATACGGATGTCGAAATGCGGTTATATTGATTTATTCTCGGCCGAGGCGCCTTTTTGGCGTCCTTACATCGTTTCTACATGCGCTCGTTCCTGTGATAACCCTTACCATGATCGGATGCTTGTTTCTTTTATCATGCTCGCAAGGCTTTTCCGTGAATCGTCCGTTGTTCTCGCGGGAAAGCGGGATGTTCACTGAACCGTTCGACCTGACGCTCAACGTCGATCAAGGATGCGTCGCCTACTACACGCTCGATGGCTCCGATCCAGATCCCTCTCGCGTTGGTGCGGTTCCGATCGTCGAGGCCGACGATACCTTCGGCAATCCCTATTCGTATACCGAAACCTCATATCTCTATTCGGGCCCGATTCAGGTGTATGACAGAAGCGTGGAGCCTAACGGTATCTCGATGATCCCTACAAGCAATCTTCCTGCATATTGGGACGCTCAATCGCCGCCAGCCTGGTTCGGATGCGACTGGCAGGCGCCTACGGGACTGATAACGAAGGCGACCGTCGTACGAGTTAGGCTATATCGGGATGGGGTAGCCCGTGGACCAATCGAGACGAGAACCTGGGTAAACGTGCCCACGCAAATCGCGGATTTACCCGTGATCAGCATTTCGACGGACGCCTCGAATCTTTTTGATTACGATACCGGTGTGTTCGTCCCGGGAAAAGGCTACGCGGAGAGCTTGCCAATGGATGCGTTTGGGGGAACCTATGGAAATTATGCGTATTCTGGACCTTACTTCGAGCGTCCCATACATATGGAATTCATTCCGGTGGGCGGCGAAGCAGGATTCTCCGTCGATATGGGAATGCGAATGGGTGGCCAGGCGCGCGCTCAGCCATTTCACGCCATGGATTTTCAACTCCGCTCGGAATATGGAACCTCCTGGCTCAAGTATGACCTTCTTGCGAGCGGAACCGACCGTTTCAAGAGATTCAAGCTGCGCGGCGGCGGAAGCGTGTGGTTTTCCTCGTATATAAATGACGAGATTGGTCAGAGCCTTTTTTCCGTCGCTGGCCTCGATGTGCAAAATTGGCGCCCAGTAGCGGTCTACGTGAACGGCGAGTTCTGGGGCGTGCTTAACCTTCGCGACGTGTATGATCAGCGATATCTTCAGACGAAATACGGCTTCGCCGACGGTATCGAGTCGAAACTCGATTTCTTCAATAACACGAAGTATTCCTTGGGCGATGGCGTTCAATACGATGCATTCATGGAATTGCTGAAGATCGCATCTGCGGATGGAACCCACGCGATTTCTGACATGGATTTTGCCAAGGCGGAATCGATGGCGGACCTCGATAACCTTGCTCGATATCAGGCGGGTATCACGATGATCGGGAGCCAAATTTACCCGAACGACCATAATGACAAACGATGGCGCACTAGATCGGTGGTTCCGGGAATCGCTACGGGTGACGGACGTTGGCGCTGGATGGTTATCGATTGCGATGGCGCGTTCGTGTACGCGTTTGGATCAGTATGGGACAACCCTTATGGTCCGTTGCGATATTTCGTGAAAACACCTGCGTTTACGAGGAAATATCTTCTCGCCATCGAGAGTTATGCTAATACTGTACTGGATAAATCCATTGTTGAAAAATACCTTTCAGAAAACATTGCGCGTGTGAGACCATGGATTTCTGTTATAGAAAGTCGATGGGGAAACCCCACAGTTGCGAGTTATGATGCATCTTGGTCTGTATACCTAGAACGTGCGATCAATGCCGCGGTAGACGCCCGTACCGACTGCGCCTCCCGGTTCGCTGTCGCGTCGGTGCCGGTTGTGTTCGAGCGCACGGGGCTCGGCGTCGTTAACGTCGACTGGGTGCCGGTCGGCGCGACAATGAAGGTCGTCGGCGAAATAGCCTTTCCCTGGAAGGGGGAGTATTTCACGACCGTTCCGGTACCTATCAAGGCCGAGCCTTCGGCGGGATATAAATTTACGCGTTGGGAAGCCGACGGAGATATCGCGATCGCGGACAAAACCGCGATCTCAACGACGTTCACGCCGGGACCTTTGGGCGGAACCGTTCGCGCGGTATTCAGTGTCACGGGAGGCAATCAATGACAGCAAAGAAGTTGCTCGCGGTAACGGTTGCGGTATTAATGTGCGCGGTAGCCGTCGCTCAGAACGTACAAGATGCGCAAGGCGCGCAAGGCGCGCAGGATGTGCAGGCAATACCGAACGAACAGCCGGCTCCTGTCGTGAAGGACGATGATAAAGATAAAGTTGACCATTCGATCAGGATTGAGGCGACGATCGGGATCGAGTGCGATGATACGAAGGTAAATCCAGTCGCCGACGGTTCGATACGTCTGGCGGCCGATTACGATAAGATCATTAGGGTGAGCGCGGGTCTGGATATCGACACATCAAAGGTCGATGTGGACTCGCTCGCAATACGATTAAGACAGGATCGTTTAGTCGTTCTGCTCGATTATGGAAAGGCGAAGCCGTATGCTGACGATCTCGCCCGATCCGATGAAAAACCTCTCGCCGGAAAGTCGTCTCTCGCCACATACATCGAAGAATCGGGATATAACGTTCATTCCGTCGGCGTCGCGATGGAGTACTCGGGCGATAAAAAAAATGAGCTACGAACAGCAACGCTTGGCGTTTCGTACGACAGCGAGTATTTGTCATTGGTGTCGGGAGGGGTTTCCTTTCGCGTATTCAATGAGCTCTCCTACGTTGGCGCGTCCGGAATGCTGTTTGCGCCGTCGATTCGGGGTTATGGATCTGTTTTCATGAACCTCGATCTTGATTGGCTTCTTCTAAACGCGCGATGCGCAGCGGGAAACTATCTTAGCGCACTTGATTCAATTTCGATCGACGGCATCCTATATTCGTCGCCGGTGTGGGGATGCGCCGATGCCGGCCTTGGGTATCGTGCTAGGATTAGCGGAATGACATGCGAAATCTGGGCTGTCGGCTCGCTATACGCGCCGGCGATGGGACAGTCCGAGGATTTCTCTGGTACGGCGCTTGCCGGCGTGAAGACGACGCTCTTTGACGCGGTAATACTTCGCGCGTTTGGCGGCGTTGCGTACGAAAGCACTCTGGGGTCGTTTCGTTTGGGACCGGACGTGCGCGTATCTTGCTCGGTTAAACTGTAAAGGGGAAATTGTATGGATGATTTCTTGCGGTTCTTTGATATGCTTCCCGATGGGAGCGCGCTTGACCTAAGGCATATACTTCTTAATCTCGGAGTGTCGCTTGTACTTGGCTTATGCCTGTCGATCGCGTACGCGATGACGCGTAAGGATTGCGTGGAGCGAAAAACCATGATACACACGCTCGTCCTACTCACCATGACTATCGCTGTCGCCATGATGATAATAGGGAACAACCTCGCGCGCGCTTTTGGTTTAGTGGGCGCGGTTTCCATAATTCGGTTCAGGACCGCGATGAAGAATCCGCGGGATATGGCGTTCGTTTTTATCGTTATCGTCGTTGGAATGTCGAGCGGTTTGGGCGCGTTTCTTCTTGCGTCGATTGCCGCCGCTTCGTTTATCGTCGTTCTTTTCGTAATGGAGTTTTCCGATTATGGTCATCAGTCGATCGGTAAGACGTGGTATCGCTTAAAAATCGAGTATCAGGTCGGCGATGATCCTCGCGATGTAGTTGTTAAGTCCATCGAAGAGCAAGAAATTGAATGGCGACTGCGGAGTCTTAAGGTGAATGGACGGCACGCGCGTATTGCGTATTCACTCTTAATAGATCAAAAAAAAGATTCTGTGACGATTTTTGACAAAATAAAGAAAGATGTTCTCGATAAGTTTCCGACCGCCGTGTGCACGCTCCGGTTCGTGAGCGAGGATGAGGAGAGCTGAAGTGTGCCGTAGGTCGGCGCGTTGCGTATGCGCGATTATCCTTTACGCGTCGCTCGTCTCATTATTATCTTCATGCGCGCAAACTTTGGGCAGTACTCGAGTGCTATCCGGCGCTGTTACGGTCGATTCGACCATCGTCGTCGGCGATGGCGAGACCCTCGAAATCACGGCTGGAACCGTGGTCCGGTTCAGATCGGGAGCGGGACTCCTCGCGCGGGACGGCGGGATTATCCGCGTGCACGGAACGGAATTATCGCCCGTGCGCCTTTTTCCCGCCGACGCGACTCCCTGGGATGGGATCCTCGCCTCGGGCGACGGTTCGAAAATAGTCGCCGACTGGTTCGAGCTTGCGAGCTCGTTCGCGCGCGCGAAAGACGGCGCCTCGCTTGAGTTGCGCAACGGATATTTGCACGATTATACCATCTCGGTCCCTCCCATAGTGGAAGGGGATCGCGCTGCATCAGTCCTGGTGTCGGGATGCGTGGTTCGGGATTACTATGAGCTTCATTTTTATCGCACTGTCGCGGTGATTGAGAATTCTGTATTGTCGTCAATGCGCGGGGACGGCATTGATTTCGATAATTCGCCTGATGGTTGCGTCGTGCGGGCATGTACCTTGCGCGATTCTTCCGCGCTCGACGCAATAGACAACGCCGATGGAATTGACTTTGGAACGCTGACGTATCCCTATGGCGATGGATCCCGTGGACTGGTGGATTCCTGCGACATACATGACCTATCGGACAAGGGCGTTTCCGTCGGTGAGCTTGCGCGCGGCGTGAAGGTAACGAATACCCTCATTCGCTCGACGAATGTCGGAATAGCCTCGAAGGACTCGTCCATCGTTACCGTTGAACGCACCACGATCGTTGGAACGAAAACGTGCGCGTTCAACCTCTATGAGGAGCGTGCCGAGCTTTTGGGCGGAAAGATAACAGGAACTGGCCTCGTCGTATGGAATAACCTCGCGACGGCGGTGATAACCTCTGGCGGAATTTTAGACGTGACGGGCTCGTGCGTGCCGGATATTGCGGGCACGGGTAATGTTGCCGTCGATCCGTCTCTTGATTCATCGTTCATCGCGACGACAGTGACCAATATGGGTATCGAAGGTAAGGTGGGCGCTTCGGACATAATGCTTGAAAGGGCAGAGAAGGCGGAGGCGTCGCAATGAGAGCGAAAAGTGATGGTTTGCGTCTAGGCCTTCTCTCGCTCGCCGTATATGTCGTACTATCGATGGGTTGCTCGATTGAACGCGATGGTCCGGGACCGGTCGCGAGAATGATCGTCGGCAGGGGCAATCCCGCGAATATTCTTGTGACGGGAACGGATGGAGGCACGACGGCGTATCTCGCTAGGATTGACGGAGACGACGATGAATATGGCATTTCGCTCGTGGACGAGAAGGGCGCGGAGTCAAACGCGCCGCTCGCGGGCCTTGAGACCGATCATTCGTTTAAGCTCGTGCCGATGGGCGAGGCAAAGCGGGCGGGAACGCTCGCTTTGGAACGAGTCGCGAAATCGACGGGACTCGTTCAGCTGGACTCGGTTCCCGTTGACGCCCGCGTGGGGCAGTTGGGCGCGATTACGGCGCTCCTTCGGGAAACGCTGTCGCGCGGCGCGAATCGGATCGATATAGCGAAGCTTACGGGAAGCGACTATGATCCATCGACGATCACCGGGGGATACATCCTGAGACTGAGGGAAAACGCGAACGCGGACGACAGAACGGAGTTCACGAGCGATCTCGGTATGCGGGTTACAGTCGACTACCCCGGAGACCCGAACGACGAGGAGATCGCGTACGTTAAAACGGCGTATCGCGAGTTTGAGTATTACCTTGCGTACGGTACGACGCTTCGCGCGGATTCGGCGGAATTCGCCCAGCGCTACGCGCTGTCGCTGCTGTTCTCCCTCAAGCCCGGTGATCGCGAGGACTGCGTTCTCGTCAAGGAGCGCTCCGACGGACAGTGGAAATTTGGACCGTTCCGCGACGTGGCAAATAGCCCGTTGCTTTCCGATTCGTACGATGCGCGGGAAACCCCGACCGCGGGCGTTTACTTTGACGCGATTGCGTCAAAATCCTCCGTCAAGTCTCTTATCCGTCCTTCTTGGGTTGCGCTGCGCTCGGTCGCGCTGTCCGACGCAAGCCTCTCGTCCGCGGTCGTTGAGGCATTCGCGTCCGCGGGGCTTTCTACCTCCTGTGAGGATTCTCTAACCCTGCAGAACAGATTGATCTTGCGCGCGCGTTACCTCGACGTGATAATTCGGTAAAGCGTTTCTCTGGAATAAATCGTGAAGGGGTAGTGGAAAAAAGAAAAGCGACGTGAGTCGCTTTTCTTTTTGTAACGAGGGGAGGCAGCGTCGCGCGAGACTGAACCACTGGGCGCCTTCGCTGCGCCTCGCGATCATGGTGCCTCCCCACATTATTACTCAAATTCGGCGACGATGCGATGATCCCTTTGGAGACGATCGAGCGGGATCGCGTTGCCCTCGATTTCCTTGCCGTCGAGGCGCAGGGTAAAACCTCCGTCCTTTCGGCGGCGGAAGCCTTCGGGCTTGGCGTAGCGCACGCTGATCCGGGCGTCGCCGATTTTCAGGGCGATGTCGGTCTCGCGATCGCTCAGGCGGAGGATCGGGTCGACGATTAGGCCCTCGCTCGTGAGCTCGATGCCGAAGGCCTTGAGGAGGCCGAGGATGAGCCAGGTTGCCGTTCCGCTGAGGAGCGGCCCGATGTTCTCGCCCGTTTCGCTGTTGTTGTACTGCGTGCAGAAGCGCGGGTTGCCGGCGAGAACGAAGGGGTCGGTCATCGTGCGGGCGGGATAGACGAGGTCGATCATGTTCCACGCCTCGGAGGCAAGCTCGGCGGCGAGCGCGCGGTCCTTGACCGATTTCGCGGCGTCGAGCATCGCGGACACGGCCATCATGCTCGCGTGCTTGAAAACCGCGCCGTTTTCCCTGTCGCCGGGGAAGTACTCCGCGCTCGCGACGCCGGGCACGACGCGGCTGAGGTCGTTCGGCGAGACGAGCTTAAGGCCGTATGGGGTCTTGAGTTTTCGGCGCACGACCTCGAGCATCGACGCGATTTCCGAATCGCTCGCGACGCCGGAAAGGACCGACCAGGAAAAGCTGTTGAGAAAGAAGGTTCCGCCGCTTCCGTCGGTGTCGAGTCCGTCGCCGTCGGCGCCCGCGTACTCGAATCCCGGATACTTGCTGAAGAGGAGTCGCGCGTACGCGCCGTTTTTCCATGCGTGGGTTCGCAAGTTTTTGGCGAGCCCGTCGCGCGTTTCCGCGAGGGCGCGCGCGGTCTCGTCGTCTTTCTTAAGGCGCGCGAGCTCAATGGTCTCGGAGCAGGCGAGAGCCGCGAGAAAGCCGTTCATGACGCTCTCGGTGCCGTCCGATTTGAACGAGCCGGTCTCTTTATAGATACGCTCTTTCTCCGGGCCCGGCTTATAGTCGCGGTCGAGTCTGAGACAGTCGTTCCAGTCGGCGCGGTCGAGGAGCGGGAGTCCGTGCCTTCCGACGGAGATTTCCGCGGAGTAGCGAATCGCCGCCAAAAGGGTTTTATACAGGCTTCTCGTCTTGACGGGCGCGGTGCCAGATCCCGAGCTCGCGACGGGGACTTCCTCGTCGAGGATCGACGCGTCGCCGGTCAGGTTGACGTAGCGGCTCACGGCCTGATGGAGCCACAGGGCGTCGTCGGACCAGTTGCCCGCTTCCTTGCCCTCCCAGAAGAAGTTGTGGTTGGCGAAACCGAATTCATGCACCTGCGCGGCCCAGTCGAGAATCAGTCTTTTGACGAAGCGGCCGTTGCCCTGCGCGTGGAAATAGTACATCGACGCGAAGAGATCCTGGATCTCGCGGAAGCCGATCTCGCGGTAGCCTTTCTGCGTTTGGTCGAACGAGCGCGATACGAAGGTCTGGTACAGTACCTGAAACGGGAGATTCTTACTGCAATACGCGGAGAAATCCGCGTCGCCCGTCTTGAGGGAGAAGAACGACG
>Ga0209373_10004196_pt1 | contig 12618 bp, 11 predicted proteins | sample Higcelweek5metaG_FD_187173 | JGI IMG/M metagenome (GOLD analysis project Ga0209373, IMG submission 187173) | Freshwater pond sediment microbial communities from the University of Edinburgh, under environmental carbon perturbations - High... | ecosystem: Environmental > Aquatic > Freshwater >... | reverse complement strand
TTCCCGGCCACGGGATTTACAGTTTCCGCCTTTCCATCCGGCGCGGGGAGGCCGAATTCGGAATCTTCTCCCCGGACGGCGCTCTTTTGCGGAAAGTCGTTGCCCGGCAGAGACAGGACGGCGCAGCGGAAGCCCTCGAACTCGACCCCGGCGAATACGCCTTTCAGGTTTCGGCCCCGGTGACGGAACCGGTCGAATACACGCTCCGCCTTGCCGGGACGCTGTGCTGACCGGTTCAATCGTCAAACGGCAGCAGCAGTTGTTCGAAGGGCGGCTCGGTTTCGGGACCGGTGAAGTTCCCCACCGTGACTCCGAGCAGGCGCACCGGGCGGGTCATGAACTCGGTTTTCGTGGCGAGGCCGATGGCGATTTCGCCGATCTCCGCCCCGTCGCAGACCGGCGCGTGGAACGACAGCGAGCGCGTCACCGTCTCGAAATCCTCGTAGCGCACCTTGATCGTCACCGTTCGCCCGGCCAGATTCTTCGCCTGGAGCCGCCGCGCCACCCGGCGGGCGAGCTGGCGGAGCATGATGCGCAGCTTGCGCACGTCGGTGCAGTCTTCCGCCAGCGTGATCTCGTGGCCCACCGACTTGGGTTCGTCTTCGGTTTCGACCGCACGATCGTCGATTCCGCGGACGATGCTGTAGTAAAAAAGGCCGGTTTTGCCGAAGAGCGAAGTGAGCGTCGCCGCGTCGAGCTGGCGCAGATCGCGCCCGGTTCGGATGTTCATGCCGGTCAGCCGCGCCGCCGACACCTTGCCGATGCCGTGGAATTTCCCCACCGGCAACGCGTCGAGGAATGCTTGCGCCTCTTCCGGCGTGATGACCGAAAGCCCCGCCGGTTTCTTCAGATCCGAGGCGACTTTGGCCAGGAATTTGTTATAGGAGACTCCGGCCGAGGCGGTGAGTCCGGTCTGGCGGAAGATTTCGCGCTGGATTCTCCGCGCCAGCCGCGTTGCGCTCGTTTCGCCGTACTTGTTTTCGGTCACGTCGAGGTACGCCTCGTCGATTGAAACCGGTTCCACCAGGTCGGTCGCCGCGTGGAAGATTTCGCGGATTCGCGCGGATTCGCGGCGGTATTTCTTCATGTCCACGTCGAGACAGACCGCCTGCGGGCAGAGCCGCAGCGCCGTCCGCATCGGCATCGCCGAATGGACCCCGAAGGCGCGCGCCTCGTAGGAGCAGGTTGAGACCACGCCGCGTTTTTCCGGCGAACCGCCGACGATGACCGGCAGTCCGCGCAGTTCGGGGCGGTCGCGCTGCTCGACGGAGGCGAAGAACGCGTCCATGTCGATATGCACGATTTTACGCATCTTCTTCGGATTCCCGCAGGAGGACGAACCGCGACTCGCCGGGATCGAGGACGAATTCCGCCGTGTCTCCCGCCGTCAGATAACAGCCGGTCACCAGTTCGCGGCCGGGCCGGTCCCAGCGGACGACGGCGTGGCGACTGGCGAAAAAGGCGGCGAATCGCGAATCGCCCACCCACTCGACGCCTTCCGGCAGTTCCGGCGGAGCCGGGAGGCGCCGGGCCGGTCTTCGCACGGCGGCGGCCAGCGCTTCCGCCGCGGGGAGGGGGAGGGCGGGGAACAGTGCCGCGAGCGCGGCGGTGTCCGACGCGGCCAGCGCTTCGGCGGCCTCCCGCCACGCCTCTGTTCCGGGACTGCTCATGCCTGCAAATCCGCCTCTCCGTTGGAGACCACGAGGAAACAGGGCGGCATGTCGCGCAGTTCGCGCCCGATCAGGTAGTGGTTCGCCAACTGGCGGCGCTCGTCGCGGCTGTCGTATTCGCTGAATTCCACGAAGATCAGTTCGGCGTTGAACGAGAAGCGCGGCAGCATCAGATGGAGCTTGGCGTCGGGGGCGATGCGCACGATTTCGGCTTCGATCCGCGCCTGGTCGAGCACGTGGAGGAGCCGTTTCTCCTCCGCCCGGGAATCCATCAGGAAGATCCGCAGCACGCTTTTGCGCCAGCCGCGGTCGAGCTGGACGAGGTAGGCCAGGATCGTCATCAGCGACCCGCCCGCCTGGCTCTGCCACCAGATGTCGATGGTTCCGCCGTCGAAACGCTGCGGACAGAGGTCCTTAGAGGAGTTGGCGAGGATCAGCGCGTTGCGTTTGAAGTCGTTGACGATCATCTGCAGATGGCGGAAGAACGGTGCGACCCGTTCCTTGCGGTGCGGCCAGCCCATCATGATGATGTTCGGGCGGATCGGGTCGAGCGAATGGCTCTGGAGCACGGTCTGGAGCGCCACGTCGAATTCCGGCGCGTAGACTACGGTGGGGAGCACCTGCCATTCGCGCTCTTTGAAGAGGGTGCGCAGCTCCCGGAGCCGCGCCGTCCGCAGTTCCCCGAAGTCCCGGCCTTTTGGGAAGACGATCATTTGGATCACGCTCAGGATTCCGCGGTTCTGGCTCATCAGCATGGCGTATTCGACGAGGTCGCCGCGCCGCTCCGGCGCTTCGGTGAGGATGGCGATGGTCGGCCGCCAGTTCTTCGGGTGGAGCGGCAGATTGGGCAGCAGCAGCAGGTTCGAGCGGATGCGTGAATAGACGAAGCCGCGCCGGGCGTCGCCGTAGCCCATCTCCAGGTTCCGGTAGCGCGTCCAGGCGTACAGCCCGCCGATGACGACCAGCGCCGCGAGCGATAGCCAGAGGTCGATCAGCAGCGCGGCCACCGAACAGGCCACCGCCCCGTAGACCGCCACCGACCAGTGGAAAAAGCGGAAGCGCGGCCGGAACGATGGATTCGCCCCGTGCGACTCGACGAAGGCCGCCAGGTTGATGATCGTGTAGGTGAAGAGGAAGAAGAGCGAAACCAGCCGGCTCATCAGGTTGATCGGGGAGTGCTCGATGTCGGTCTTGCTTTGCGCGAGGAATCCGGCCCAGAGCAGGATCGGCGCGATAATCAAGAGCACCACGGCGATCGCCCGGCGCGGCTCGTTCTTCGTCCCGCTGCCCTTGCGGAAGAAGCCGATTCCGGGCAGCACGTTGTCGATGCCGAGGCTCTGGAGGACGCGCGGCGCGCCGAGCATCCAGCCGAGCGCGGTGGAGAGCGTCGCGGCCTGGACGCCGGCCAGCACCATGAAGCCCAGCCCCCACAGCGCGTTTTCCGTGAGGATGCGATAGGGCTGGCTGATCATTTCCCCGCGCGGGAAGCTGCCCGCGGCGACCACCAGTTGCACGAGGTAGATTCCCACCGCCGTTCCCAGCGCCGCCAGGGTCCCGCGCGGAATCGAGACGTGCGGGGTTTTGAGATCGCCCGACATGCTGACGCCGGCCATGATGCCGGTCACCGCCGGGAAGAAGATGGCGAAGAGCGGCATCATCGACACGGTTCCGGAGGCCGGGCCGAGGTTCTCCCGGAGATTTTCCAACGAAAAATGGGCGGCGGGTCCGAGCAGGAAAAAGAGGATCGACAGCCCGAGCACCGCCATGATGACGTACTGCGCCCTGATCGCCCAGTCGGCCCCCTTCCAGACGAAAAGGGCGAGGATTCCGCCGAGGGCGAGGTTGAGCAGCGGGCACCAGTCCCGCAGCTCCGGCCACTGGGCGACCAGCGCCTCCGACGCGCCGAGGATGTTGAACGGGATCGCCAGCGACTGGGCGACGAAAAGCGTGAGCCCGATCGACGTGCCGAAGCAGGGCCCGAGCACCCGGCTGATCAGGTAGTAGGCGCCGCCGCCGCGCACCTCGGTGTTGGTGGCGATGGCCGCGATGGAGAGCGCGGTGGCGAATGAAATGCTCGCTCCGATGGCGAGAATGAGCAGCGTATCGACCAGTCCGGCGCAGCCGAGCACGTAGTTGGTCCGCATGAACATGACCAGCCCGAGAATGGTCAGCAGCGCCGGGGTGTAGACGCCGGCGAAGGTTCCGAAATTATAGCCGCCGTCGGCCGGGGCCGTGGTGCGGTAATCCGTCCTGTCCATGGGAAATATCTCCTTGCATTTCTGAAAAATAGCCGTCCGAGCTGCTTTTTTCAACCGAAATGTTTTTTTTTGATGAGGGAATCTTGTATTTCGTTGTTCGGTGCGGAATATTATGATTACGGCGGAACGTCCGGGGGAATGGTTCCGTTCGCCGGTTCTGATTTTAAACGGGAGGACGCCATGAGTTTTTATAAGAATGTCGATCTGTTGTTCCGCAAGCACGAGAAACTGGTTTCGCGCGAAAACGTCGTACTGCCCGGCAACGGGGTGTTGAGCCGCTGCAAATATCCGGTGCTGACCGCCCGGCATGTGCCGATTTTCTGGCGCTACGACCTCGACAAGAAGCGCAACCCGCTGCTGCTCGAACGGATCGGCTGCAACGCGACGATGAATTCCGGCGCGATCCGGATCGGCCGGAAGTTCTGCCTCATCGTCCGGGTGGAGGGGGCCGACCGCAAGTCGTTCTTCGCCGTGGCGGAGAGTGCGAACGGGATCGACAACTTCCGTTTCCGCGACTACCCGATCACCATGCCCGAGACCGAAGACCCCGACACCAACGTCTACGACATGCGGCTGACCCGCCACGAGGACGGCTGGATCTACGGAATTTTCTGCACCGAGCGGCGCGATCCGAAGGCTGCCCCGGGGGATCTCTCGTCCGCCGTCGCCGCCGCCGGAATCGCCCGGACGAAGGATCTTGAGAATTGGGAACGCCTGCCCGACCTCAAAACGAAGAGCCAGCAGCGCAACGTGGTGCTGCATCCGGAATTCGTCAACGGCAAGTACGCCTTCTACACCCGCCCGCAGGATGGTTTCATCGACACCGGTTCGGGCGGCGGCATCGGCTGGGCGCTGGTCGATGACATCGAGCACGCCGAAATCAAGCAGGAAACCATCATCGACGAGAGAGCCTATCACACCATCAAGGAAGTCAAGAACGGCGAGGGCCCGGCCCCGATCAAGACGCCGATGGGCTGGCTCCACCTCGCGCACGGCGTGCGCGGCTGCGCCGCCGGTTTGCGCTACGTGCTTTACATGTACATGACGTCGCTGGAAGACCCGACGAAGAAGATCGCCAGCCCCGGCGGATACCTGCTTGCCCCGCTCCGCAAGGAGCGCACCGGTGACGTCTCCAACGTGTTGTTTTCGAACGGCTGGATCGCCGATGACGACGGGACCGTCTACCTCTATTATGCATCGAGCGATACGCGGATGCACGTGGCGGTTTCGTCGGTGGACCGGCTGGTCGATTACTGTCTCGGCACGCCGGAAGACCAGGGGCGCTCCGCCGCCTCGGTCGAGACGCTCAAGAAGTTGATCAAACACAATCTCGACGTGCTTAAGAAGTTCTGAAGAGAGGGGGGCTTCCGGTCATGAACCGTTTTTACGAAGCGTTCCGCATCAAACCGGCCGGCAGGGTCGATCTTGCCCAGCGCGACCCGGACGAAACCTTTGATTTCAAGGACAAGCACGCCGCGCTGGAGCTGCTGGCCCGGAACAACCACCAGATCGCCAAGCTCCAGAGCGCGCTCTATTCGGAGGGGAAACAGTCGCTGCTCATCGTGCTCCAGGCGCCCGACGCGGGCGGCAAGGACGGCACGATCAACAACGTGTTTGCGGCGATGAATCCGCAGGGGTGCCGGGTCCAGTCGTTCAAGACGCCGACCAGCCTGGAGCAGTCCTACGATTTCCTCTGGCGGGTGCACAAGGTGGTGCCGCACCGGGGGGAGGTGGTGATCTTCAACCGCTCCTACTACGAGGCGGTGCTGATTGAGCGGGTGCACAAGTTCGCGTCTCCGGAGGAGCTGGAATACCGCTACAAGGTAATCAACCAGTTCGAAGAGCTGCTGGAGCACAACGGGACGCGGATCGTCAAGTTCTTTCTGCACATCGACAAGAACGAGCAGTTGCGCCGCTTCGTGCGGCGGCTGAAGCACCCCGGAAAACACTGGAAGATCTCTTCGAACGACTACCCGGAACGCCAGTATTGGAGCGATTACGTCGAGGCGTTCGAGCAGGCGATGACCCGGTGTTCGACCCGGGAAGCGCCGTGGTTCGCGATTCCGTCCAACTGCAAATGGTTCCGCAACCTGGCGGTTTCGCAGATCATCCTGGAGACGCTGGAGGGGATGAAGATCAAGCTGCCGGAACCGTCGGTGGATCTGCAGGAGACCCGCCGCCTGGCCGCGATTGAACTCTCGCGCCAGCGCCAGGAGCGCAAAAGCCGCAAATACGCCGAACTGCTGAAGCAGTAGCCGTTCAGCGGGGGGCCGCCGCCGGAATCGTCGCCGGCGGTCTGGCTTCCGAATAATTGAAAAACGGCAGATGGGGAACTGCGGCGTTCGGGTTGTAGTTCCATAGGCCGATCTGCAATCCGGATTGTGCGATATTGACCAGCCCGAGTTGCAGAACATTTCCGTCGATGTGATCCGGCGGAATTTCTTTCTTTTGCTTCTCCGTCCTCGGATATCCGTAATGCCGATTGAACAGACCGAGCATGACGCCGGAATTGTCATTACGGAGCACATTCATCGCGCCGAAGACCAGCCCGCAATTGTCGTTCAGCGAGTTGCAGATGCCGGACTGGAATGCCTGATTGCAGTCGCCCTCACTGAAAAAAGTCAGATTCGCTCCCCGGTTGGCGACGAAGCCGGAAACGAGCGAAAATTGAATTCCGTAGAGCGTTTCATTGACGCCGACTCCGGCGATTTTCAGCCCGAACGAGCGGGAACAATCGATGATTCCGAGCGAGACGCCGTAAATATTCGTTCGGGAGCCGAACAGTTGGAGCGGATAAGACGGCCCGATTGCGATTTGCAGAGGCGCCCACGGCGGATTCCAGATGCCGCGCCCCAGGCTGCGCATCTCCCCGCCGTATCCGGCGGAAAGAAGGGAAAGCAAAAGAAGAGCGAGACCGAATTGTTTTTCCCTCATAGCACCCCTCTACGTCGATGATTGGCATCCGAAACTTAATATAGTTCCCATTCTTCATGAAGTCAAAAGAAAAAGGGCTGAAGGCATTTCAGCCTACAGTATTTGCTGAAAATCCAGGAATCGGATTTGAATTTTCTCAATTCGTATGTTACTTCTATAATGAAGGCAAGAACTAAAACGCATATCATAGCTGGCCTGAGCATCAATTGTTTTTGGGGCGCGATGGTATTTTACGGCTATACTTCAAGGTTTTAAAGATGAAATATGATAAGAAGACATTGATATGGGGTATCTTGTCATTCGTATGTATTTTTTTCTATAGTGGGATGCCCTTCTTGGAATCTCTCACGACTTCAGATGAAAATCCGTTTTGCTTTATTCCGTCTCTCTTTTTTTATTTTCTTGTATTTTTCGTCCTTTTCTTTCCTACTTTTTTGTCATTGTTACTTTTATCGTGGTCAAGCAATCAATATAATAATTATATTTTTGTGTTGATCTGGATGATTCAGGCGTTGTCTCCGATTGCTTTCTATACTACAAATTATGCGGAAGATTTGAATATGAGTTTTCGTCTTTGGTACTCCATCTTCCTGCTATGCCAAGTAGTCATATTGGAATTTTTATTGCTTCTGACAACGCGGAGATCACTCTTGCGAAATCTGTTGGTATTGGGATTCAATGTATTTCAGTTATGCCTTTGGCTGCCTTTGCGGGAATAATGACAGCGCTCATCTTGTCTGGAACAAACTGACGGAGTTGCGGCGATGCTGAAAAAATGGTATCTTCACAAGATCACAAATTGCATGGTCAATTTGGCATGGCTGATTGCTTTGTGGTACATCGTTTATTCTTTTACGGTTTGGAATTACGCATCCTCCCGCCTGATCAGTTCAACTGATACTGTGCGGCAAATAATCGGCATGGCTTGTGATTTCACGGCCTGGGCGGTACTGTTGGTCGAGTTCTGCTTGAATTTTCCGTGCAGGCACTTTCTGGTCCGTTTTCTTTGCGGCGTGGCCGCTGTTCTTATCCTGCTGGCAATGATGCCGATCCTTTAAAACGATACGGAATTTGTGATGAGACAGAATGACTTTTGTTATCGTCAACCGTTCTGTCATCATATCGTGAAGCGGTCTGGGCGAGCGCAAACAGGAGCGTGCGGAATGTTAGATCGGCATCGGTTTGGGATCGTCCGTTGAATGATTTTGAACTTATTGACAGGTATGAATCAGGGAGATAAAGGGAAATGAAAAATTTGAAAGAAAAAGGGAATGAAGATAATAACACAAAAAAGGATATAAAAATATTATGTGTTCTCAGTGCTGTATCTTTCATCCTGATTTTACTGACTTATTTTTTTTTCGAACAGCTTTGTTTCGTTATCTTAACGTCTTTTATAATCTTTTTCAATCTCCTGCTGAACAAGCTGCTTTCGTCACTAAAATATAAATATCAGAGGGGCAGTTCCTCCATGTCGATAATCGGACAAAAAATGATTGAAACTGAATTCATTGTGTTTAATATTCTGGCAATGGCACTTGGCGCGTGGATCATTCAATTTACAGAATTTAATTTACTGAGTGTTTCTCTGGTAATCCTTTTTTTAGCAATCCTTTTTTTTCGTACTGTCAAATGTGTACGCTGCTTTTCTGAGAGAACTGCAATAAAAGGAGAGGTGATATTTCGTTTTTATAATTCCTACTACTTCTTCTTTATAGGTTCTGTCGCAATAGTCCTTGCCTATCTTATGTATTTATTCGCGATGGCATAGTTGGTAAAAATGGTGCGCTGATGAAAAAAATTAAGCTTATCCACCAGCCTTAGCTGGTGGACCGACGAGGTTTGACTTTTATATCGACCTCAAGACCCCTCGTCCAGGATGCCGATCCTTTAAGATTGATAATTGAAACGATACGGAATTTGTGATGAAACAAAATGACTTTCCCGCCGATATGGATATTTCGCAATCGATTTATCAATACCGCGATACCGTTACGCAACTGTGGCACAATCTCTCGTCTGAACGTGACGGGGAATACGATTGGGATCTTTGCGATATCTTTGCGGATATCTGTGAACGTATCTTTTATCTCATGGTATTGCGTCCCCACGGAATTCTGAATTTGTCCAAGGCCAGGCAATATGACGCGAAACCTCGAAATATTTCCGAATTCATCGTTGTTCCCGCAACTGAAAGCGTTGATATCCTTATCGGGGAGAATAAAGATTCCTCTGTCGTCTGGACGGTCGCAAGATATTCGGAAGATATGGAATTGGCATTTGTCGATCTATTCGACTTCGAGCTCTATCGTCCGACGCGGACCTTTGATTATGTCATGGCCCAGGTTGTCCGGGCAAACGATCAGGAGTTGTGCAATCGCTATGCATTGCTTCCCATTGATTCGGCAAGAGTATTCTTGAAGAGATAGTTTTTATGTGAGCTGAAATTCGGCAGGATAAAAATATTCTGGTTCTCAAAGATCAAAAATAATGACCGGGAAGTCTGAGGATGAAAAGCATCTATTTCAAATTGCTGTTCGGCTATGTGCCTCTGTTTGTCACCGTTCTCTTTCTGTATCTGCCGGGGTTGATCGATTTTTGTACGAATCTCGGCAGTCCCGATCCCGCGGATGCCGGACAGAAAGCATATTTTTCCTCATGGATGCATATCAAATTCAAAGGCATCAATGCGGAATATTGTCTTTCCTACAACATGTTCAGTTTTCTCTGCCTCAGCGCCGGAATCGCATTGATGCTGGTGGGCATTTCCTGTTTGAAGATGACTCCCCCCGCCGGATATCTTTCCGCCCCGCCGCCAGAGGCATCGGAACAGCAGTCTCAAGGCGGCAGGTGAACCGGCCGCGGGAACGGTCGGGCGGTATCGCATAGCCGCACAAAGATACGATTTTCGGGAAATCAATCCGTGCGGAGTTTGAATATTTCCGTTCGGATGCTATTTCTATAAAAGAAGTTGTTTTCAGTGCGGACGGGTGATCAAAACCGGTGACCGGAGGGCTTTGCAAATGATGAAATCGTTCTTTTGTTTCGTTCGGCGGATGGCGATTGCCGGCGGCCTGGCGCTGGCGTGTTCCGCCGCCGCGGCGGAACAGGCCAGATGGTATGTGAACGCGGCGGCGAAGGAGGGGCAGAATGGCCTCGGTTGGCAGACCGCGTTCCCGTCGCTGCAGAGCGCACTGAAAAAATCCCAGTCCGGCGATGAGATCTGGGTGGCCCGGGGCGTCTATTATCCGGATGCGTCCGACCGCGATGTCTCGTTCGAACTCAAGGACAATGTCGCCGTCTACGGCGGCTTCGCCGGAACGGAAAGCGCGCTTGCAGAGCGCGATATTGCGAAAAACCAGACCATCCTGAGCGGCAATATCGGGAAGGGCGACAAGACCAAAAATACCGTGACCATCGTCAAAGGGGCCAACGGCGCCGTGCTCGACGGCTTCACCGTCCGCGACGCCTATTCGACCGGCAAAGCCAGGATGCACCTGGTCCCCGCCGACATCAAAAAGAACGATATGGCCGTCGGCGGCGGCATGCGCAATTTCAAGGTCAGCCCGATTGTCCGGAACTGCGTGTTCCGGAACAACGAGTCCCCCAAGGGCGGCGCGGTTTACAATGTGCAGGACGCAACCGCGAATCAGGCGCAGTTCATCAACGTCGCATTTCTTGACAACTCCGCCCAGATTCGCGGCGGGGCCGTCAGCAACGACCTCGGGGCCATGCCGCTTTTCATCAATTGCCGCTTCACCGGCAACAGTTGCGGCGACAAGGGCGGCGCGGTCTACAATGACTTCGCCGCGTCGCCGATTCTGCTCAACTGCCTGGTTCAGTCCAACCGGGCGGTGAGCGCCGGGGGGATCGGCAACGACGGCGGCTCCTCGCCGCTGCTGGTCAATGTCACGATCGTCGGGAACCAGGCGTCCAGCGGCCTGGGGGGAGGGCTCTATCAGGGAACCGGGGCCAACAACGACCCGATTTTGCTCAACTCGACGGTCGATACCATTTACAACTGGCACGAGGACGTCGTCGCGGTGCTCAATTCGACCGTTCCGGCGGAACATACCATTCCGCTCGCCGATTTTATCCCGATCAGCACCCTCAAAGGGGCGCTCGATGCGGCGGCGCTCAAGAATGTTCCCGATACGGCCCTCGGCTATCAGGAGACGCTCGACGGGGCGACGCTGCAGAATCAGACCCTGGTCAAAACGCTGATCAAAATCTACCGGAAGTGCGGCGGCGCGATCGATTATCGCGGTGAATACCAGCGCCCGGCGGTCAACTCGGCGGTTGCGGCGGAGCGCACGGTTTTCTATGTCGCGGCCGAAGCGAACGCCGGAGCCAACGACGGTTCTTCGTGGGAGAACGCCATGACCGACCTTCAGAAAGCCATCGACCTGGCCTCCGTTCATCAGGCGTCCGTGTGGATTCGTTCGGGAACCTATGCGCCGTCATCCGCGCAGGCCGGGCGGATCGCCGCCTTCACGCTCTATGATGGCGTCAAACTTTACGGCGGTTTCGCCGGAACGGAGAAAAGTCCGGACGACCGCCGGGCGGACGGCAAACCGACCATATTGAGCGCCAAGGCGAAAGACGGCGGCTGCCGTTATCCGCACGTGCTGTACGGCGCCGACAATGTCGTGCTTGACGGGCTGACCGTGCGCGACGGCAAGGCGGACGGCTTTACCTACAACGGCAAGGGCGGCGGGCTGCTCGCCTATCGGGCCGGGAAAACCTATGCGCCGCTCGGCAACGATCCGGCGACCGGCTTTGTCATGGAGATTGAAAACTGCCGTTTTGTCGATAATGAGGCGCTGGAAGGCGGCGCGATTTACGCGTTTTCCAAGGGGAAACTGACGATCGGCAACACTGTTTTCGAGAACAACCGGGCCCTGTACGGCGGGGCGGTGCTTTCCCGCGAAGGCAATGTGTTCCGCTACGATGACTGCGATTTCCGCTCGAACCGGGCGCGGATTGACGGTGGCGCGACTTATGAGGACTACGGCGCGCACGCGATCTACAAAAACTGCCGATTCACCGGGAACCGCGCCGGGGCCGCAGGCGGAGCGATCTATCTCATCAGCCGCGCCTCCCAATTGGAAGCGACCGTGGTCAGCTTCGATACGTGCAGTTTCAAGGGGAACGTGGCGCCGGCCGGCAAAGACCTCTTCCGCCTCGACGACTGCAAGGTAACCGCCACCCGTTCGAACCTTGATTTCTAGTACGCAACGAGAAGTGCTTTTCGATCGCCGCCTGATATGGAGCAAAGATCAAGGCGACGGCAATTTCAAAGTGATTCCGCAAAAAGAAAAAACTTTCCCCATCACAGTGACGGGGAAAGTTCGACTAACGGTAAAGTGTGGTACACCCGACGAGATTCGAACTCATGACCTTCTACTCCGGAGCGCGAAAAACGCCCCTCAGAATCATCAGTTTGAGCTCAAACGATCACCATAAAACATCAAAAAACAATGGATTTTTGTCGTACTATTTGTAACCGAAAAATACGTCCCAAACGTTGTCATTCAACCATCTTGTGCTTTTGAAATAGCCTCGGCTCAACGAAAACCGATAGCACATAAGATATCGCCGATTCCCCGAATGTCAAGTCGAGCTCAAAACCGCCCCGGAGATTCGAACTCTGGCGGTGGCGCGATAGTTGGGGAGTCTGCCATTAATATAAAAAAGCCCTCCGAAGAGGGCCGAAGAACATTTGAGTGTTACCGTCGGAACAGATCAAACGGCTC
>Ga0209373_10004194_pt1 | contig 12620 bp, 8 predicted proteins | sample Higcelweek5metaG_FD_187173 | JGI IMG/M metagenome (GOLD analysis project Ga0209373, IMG submission 187173) | Freshwater pond sediment microbial communities from the University of Edinburgh, under environmental carbon perturbations - High... | ecosystem: Environmental > Aquatic > Freshwater >... | reverse complement strand
AATTACCAACATCTCATCTTTAATTTTTTTCAGAAACTTATAACTCATAGGAGATAAAATTGAAAAAATCGATACTATATATAGCTGCAGTTCTGTTAATTTATGTGTCTGAGAGTCAGTGCGGAGATATTTTTTCTTTTAGTTTTGAAACCATATTATCCAAAGAACAGATACCACCTAACTTCAATGGAAAATGGCTCTTTCTTGGTTGTGACAGTATCATTCCGGTAAATGCCGGTTTAAAGAATTCAGGTGATATGGACTATCCATATAAAATTAAAATCAGCCGGAAATTACCAAAACCAGACAGTGCATGCGACAAAGGCGAAAATATAATTATCAGAAACATTAAAGGCGTTTTACCGGGCAGATTTTCTGTTGCTATAGAAAATTCAGTTAATGATTCCACAAAAGGTTACTATACAGATAAAGACACGATAAGTATTATTCGCTTTCTTGACAATGGAGGAGCAGCCCTCAGATTCATATCCGGTTCTCAGAAACAGATAGTTAAAAATGAAGCATATGAAAGTGCAGATGTATCTTTCTGCGGTGATATCAATAATGATAATCACATTGATTTTGTAATCCGCTGGTTAAGTAATTATTCAAACAAGTATGAATTATTTATATCGAAGGCAGACAAAGGTATATGGCAATTGAAAAAAGAAGCGGAAACAGCATTTTCGGATTGATTGACTTTTAACTTTCAAGTATCCTTGCATTGGATTTTTTAAAGTTCTATTCTTTCAAACAAACTGTTTTCTGTAAGAAAACAGTTTGTTATAAAATAACCATAAGTATAATTTTTATTTGTATTAATTTAGTATATTACTTTCATACACTTTTATCAAATGTCTATATATACTCCGGGAGACTTTTCAATGAAGCATCTTCACAAAAACACTAAAGAAAATACAATATTAAAATATCTGTTTCCCTTTTTATGTGCAGGCTCCTTCATCTGGTTTCTCATCAGAGTCATCCCTAAACCCAGCCGCGCAGCTTATCCATGCATGAGAGCAGCAGCACCATTTGCATCGACATTTGTTCTATGGGTACTTGGTTTATGTTCGTCATTGATATTTTTAAAAAAAGCACGTTTCCATTTTCTCCGTACGCACTACCTGACTGCAACTGTTTGTATTATAACAGGTGCAATAATTGGCGGCATACTCCTTACATCTGATTTTTCTACACAGGCTGCTCCAAAAGCCAATGTACCAATAGGTACAGCATCAGGTGTAAATCCGGGAAGAGTTGTCTGGGTTTACGATTCAAGTGCAACACCATGGCAAGGGCCGGGGAGTGGACACTGGTGGGAAAGTAAAAATACAGATCAGGCGGTTGTTGATCAGATGGTATCTGCATCATTACAGAATCTCAGTGGAAAGTCAACTAATAAAGAAGCATGGGACACACTGATCCGATACTATAACCGTACACATGGTCGCACTGATACCGGCTATATCAAAGGAGAAAAAATTGCAATCAAGATAAACCTGACTTTTTGTAATTATTTCCCGGAATATTGCTGTGTTGACAGCATGACATACCACCTCAATAAAAAGCTTGACTACATGAGCACTTCACCCCAGGTTGTACGGGCATATTTAAGACAGCTTGTAAATGTAGTCGGCGTTGACCAGGGTGATATATCAATTGGTGATCCTGTTGCGTATTATCCGCACGAATACTATGATTCATGCCACGATGAATTCCCTAATGTTAACTACATTGATCACGCAGGAAAATTCGGACGCACAAAAGTCGAATATTCAGATGTTCCATTTTACTGGAGCTGCAGACCTGAAGAGGTAAAACAGGATTATATACCCAGGCATTATGTGGAAGCCACATATCAAATTAATATTGGAAACATGAAATCTCATATGGGTGCCGGTATTACTGTCTGTGCAAAAAATCACTATGGATCACTTCGTTTACCAACTGAAGAAGGTTATTACGATCTCCATAAAAGTCTGGCTTTTATGAACCCTCAGGAAGGCAGCTATCGGGCTTTGGTTGACATTATGGGTCAGGCAAATCTTGGAGGTAAAACGCTTCTGTACATAGTCGACGGGCTTTACGCAGGGAATCATAATAATGATACCGTACCACATAAGTGGCCTGTGGCACCATTTAATGGAGGCTGGACATCAAGCATATTTTCATCACAGGATCCTGTTGCCATTGAATGTGTGCTCTTAGATTTATTTCAGCTTGATACAGATTCCTTCAAATACCCTGAAATCGCAGGAGCCCAAGATTACCTTGTTGAAGCTGCTCAGGCGGATAACCCCCCATCCGGAACGTTCTACGATCCTGATAATGCAACTCCGACAAAAAGATTGAAAAGTCTTGGTGTTTTTGAACACTGGAATAATTCGATTGAAAGAAGATATTCACGCAATCTTGGCAGCGGCAATGGAATTGAACTTCTGTTTCACAATGATGCAAGTAGCATAATACACCTGAAAAACCAGCCTTCCAGAAAACAATATAGCAATATACGCATGATACCGAATTCTCAAACGATAGAGTTTTCCATCCCTTATAATTGTCAAGCAGTACTGGCACTGTCAGATGTTAAAGGAAGAAATCTGGGAACTATTTTTGACAAAAAGTTAATTTCAGGTATTCATCGTTTTGATTTACACAATACATTCTTTAAGAATCATGCACCCGCATCAGGCACGTATCTTTTTCTTCTATATAAAAAAGATAATGGATCTATGTATAAGCTTGGATCTTGCACGGCTGTTTTTTCAAAGTAAATTAAAATGAGTGTAAATAAGATTCTGTTAATCCTGATATCTTTTAAGTATAAAGCCAACCAGGGTACAATTTGCACTCCTTATGAACTGCCTGAAAAGCCTATGATCTGAATGAACCTGCTAATCTGATAAAGAACTGGGTATCTTAATGGCCGCAGCTAATTATTTAAATTATTAGTAGATTAAAAATAGAAGAAATTTCCTATTACAATGGTCAGTTGAAGCTATCAAGATTAAAAACACTGTCAAATATTTTCGTTTTCTTTTACAGATCTCTTCTGAAAATGATAAAAAAATGCTTTTTTTTACACAGCAGGAGCGCTCAATGTTTTTTGTTCTTAATCCATTGTCTGTTTTTTCATCCTTATACAAAAGTTAAAAAACATATTGTATGCTTTAACCGCACGATTGTATGTTTATAGCATACAAGGATAAATATGAATATTTTAGCTGAAATATTATCTTCCAAAGTACGTGCCGAGTTTTTTCGTATTCTTTTTGGAATCGGTAATAACGAATACCATCTTCGTGAAATAGAAAGACAGGCTGGATTTGCCATCGGAACAGTACGTCAGGAAGCGAAAAAGCTTGAGAAAATCGAATTGATCCTAAAACGACAGGACGGTAACAGAACTTATTATCGTGCAAACCGGACACATCCGCTATATACTGTTATTCATGATTTGGTTCTTAAAACAACCGGATTAAAGCAAATACTGCAAAATTCATTATCAATTGATGAGATAAGCTTCGCTTTTGTCTTTGGTTCAATTGCAAGTGGAAATGAAAATGCAGAAAGTGATGTTGATCTTTTTATTATCGGCAATACAGGTTTACGTGCAATCAGCAAGCTCCTGAAAGTGCCATCCCAGCAATTAAGCCGTGAGATCAATCCGCACATAATGTCAATTGATGATTTTACCAGAAGGAAAATTGATAAAGATCATTTTGTTAACACGATCCTTGAATCACCCAGAATAATGGTTATAGGAAATGAAGATGACTTTACAAAACTGGGCCAGTAATGGATGGCTTCGCGCCCATGAATCAAGTAAACAGGAAATCAGGCAACTGCTTGATATCGTTGAGCGTGATTTGAGTGATGCGCAACAGAATGGTCTTTCTGCAGACTGGCGTTTTGGTATAGCATACAATGCAGCCCTTAAACTATGTACTATTCTTGTCCACGCATCAGGTTACAGACCGGAAAAAACTCTGGCACACTATCGCACATTACAGGCTCTTCCACTTATTCTTGGTGCGCAGAAAGATGATGATGCTGACTATCTTGACTGTTGCAGGACGAAACGAAATACCGTTGAATATGACTACATCGGCGGAGCAACCGAAGCAGATGCAGATGAACTTATAAAGTTTGTATCCGACTTAAAAAAAGATGTTATGAAATGGCTTAAGACAAATCATCCTGAATATTTGGATTGATTTTTTTTTGTATAGGTTGCCATCAGAGTTGAAAGACAAAAAAAACAATAAAAATATAATTCTTCAGTAAACCACCACCCATCCATCTTTACACCAGACGCCCCGACCCCGCACATTCTTTTTCTTCCCTCTTCACTGGCCTTTTTATCATCTGTAAAAATTGCCTTTGCCTGTGCCTGTTTGAGCGGAGGTTTTACGGAGCGTGTTGCACAGGCTATTTTTACAGATGATAAAATGCCTTTGGGGCCAGTGTTTTCTGGGCGTTTCCGGTATTTTTGTTGCTTTACATTGTGCGCTTAAAGACCATTTTGCTGAGGTCAGCAAAATCGTAGAAGCAGGTGCTGCTTCAAAACCAATTGCTTTACTTATCTTATTTTTACAAATGCATTGCAATGATATTACAAATAAGTCAATTAAGCCATTCTACTCCAGAACACCTGTTTTGAGTTGATTTTAAAAAATACAAGAGCTGCCTATGGTGAGCAGATTGTCGTTACACTGTCACGACAATTGGTGCATTCGTATGGAAGTAATTTTGAGGAAAAAAATCTACGCCGCAATGCAGTTTGCATCGCTTTTTCCTTTTGTTTTACTTTTGTTGCACGTCAAAAACAGATGACACTATACGATTCTCTTAAAATACAATAACTACACATTCCTTGAAATATAACACTGCCATTCATCTCCGTAAATCAATACGTTTGAATGAACACGATTATTCCAGCGAGGCAGTGTCAGCATTTTTTAATTCTGTTTTTGTATTTCCTAAATGTCATTTTTTATCAAAAATTGAATAAAAATCCTTACGTATGTATACGCCATGTTCAGAAAAATCTGACCAGTTACAGCCTGAGCAACAAACAACAGTTGGAAAAACATGTTTCAAGCCTGCAGAGTAAAAAGCTATATTCGTAATGGCGGTTGCGACGTCCCGTTCCTCTTTTTGTAATTTTTTTGTTAAGAGAAAAATGAACCAGACTAATAACCGCGATTATAATTTTTCTGTTTAAATTATCCCTGAAATTAATGTATTGGAGGCTACTCCATGAACCAATCAGAAATAATCCTTTACAAAACTGCCGATGGCGCAGTTAAAATAGATACCATTTTCCAAAATGAGACCATCTGGCTGACACAAAAAAAGATGGCAGAACTCTTTGATGTCCAGAGACCGGCGATAACCAGGCACCTGAAAAATATTTTTGAAAGTGACGAGCTGGATGAGCAGGTGGTTAGTTCCATTTTGGAACATACCACTCCTCATGGCGCTATTGATGGAAAAACCCAAACAAAAGAAACCAAATATTATAACCTTGATGCCATTATAGCAGTAGGCTATCGTGTAAACTCCAAACGGGCTACCCAGTTCAGGATCTGGGCAACGGCAATTCTGAAAGAGTATATCATCAAAGGTTTTGCCATGGATGACGAACGACTCAAAAGATCCGATCGGTGGGATTATTTTGATGAATGGCTTGAACGGATTCGGGATATCCGTGCTTCCGAAAAAAGATTTTACCAGAAAATCAGGGATATTTATGCTACTGCTATTGATTACGACAAAACTTCCGAAGCGGCACAGCTTTTCTTTAAGAAAGTGCAAAATAAAATGCTCTGGGCTATTACAGGTAAAACCGCGGCAGAACTAATTGATTCACGGAGTAATCCTGAAGAGCCAAACATGGGTCTTACCACATGGCGTGGTTCTATTGTCCGCAAATATGATGTTTCAATTGCCAAAAATTACCTGAATGAGGATGAAATAAAGGATCTGAATGAGATCGTGACAATGTATCTCGATTATGCTGAAAGACAAGCTCGGAAAAGAAAAACAGTGACCATGGTAGAATGGGCCGAAAAACTGGATGCTTTTCTGAAGCATAATGAAGAAGAACTACTCACTCATGCAGGAACCGTAAAGGCGGAAGTGGCTAAAAAGATTGCAGAAGATCGATACGAATCATTTGACAAAAAGAGAAAATTGTCAGAAGTAAAAAAAGCAGACGAAGAAGATTTGAAGGAACTGGAAGATATGGAAAAGAAACTGCTCGAAAATAAAGACAGATAATGTATACGATTAAATCGTACTGTTCAAAAATGGTGCTGATCTGACATTAACTTATTCAACCGGTGAGATGGCGTCAGGGTTGAAAGACAAAAAGAGAAAAATAAAGAATTAAAAATCCCACGTAAAGCACAGCCCATCCATCTTTACACCAGGTACCCCTACCAGCACATTCTTTTTCTTCCCTCTTCACTGGCCCTTTTATCATCTGTAAAAATTGTCTTGCCTGTGCCTGTTTGAGCGGAGGTTTTACGGAGCGAGTTGCACAGGCTATTTTTACAGATGATAAAATGCCTTTAGGGCCAGTGTCTTCCGAAGAGCTTTCTTTGTCTACTTTCTTTAGCTCTGGAAAGAAATGTTGCCGGGGATCTGAAGGGCGAGGAGTCCTTCAAAGGGTGCTTCTAATCGTTGACGCGGCAGGCAGTATCAACATTTTTTGATTCTGTTTTTGTATTGCGGTAATGTCATTTTTTATCAATTGTCACTTGTAGGGACGCACGGCGTGCGTCCTGGCGGGTGTTGCGATTGACTGATGTTGTTACGGATTGGCAATGCAATGCAGGAATGGATTTAACTTTTCTACTTGGGACAGAGCTACAATTGTGCTATTTACTTATAAATTATTGACTTACAATATTGGAAATGGGGTTTATATAGTTTTATTAAAAAGAAGAAATGAAGATAATTATTTACCATTTTGTTGATTTGTATAGTAGCTATGGTGTTTTTGTTTTATATATGATTTGATTTTTGCAAAATATATTTTTATTAACATTAATGTAATTGTATATCTTGAAATAAGTAAACAATTCAATACAAATTTCCATTACAATTATGATTAAAATATTTATATTAAACATAATTTACTGTTTGTAATTTTAATTTTGTAGGTAATAAAATGGATAAAGATCTAAATTTTCGTCATGTCATAAAAACAATTGTACCAGGACTTTTTACAACTATCAGTTTACTTTTTATTTTTGATTTACTTGCTACTAAATTCATAACTCCAGATGCACATAGAGAAATTTTTCAATTCATTGAAAAGAATAACAGCTTAGCTGTAGGCTTGTTGATACCACTATCATTGTTTGTGGGAATTACTATAAATACAATTTGTTTCGTATATTTTATTCCATTTATTGTTGAACATCATAAGAAATGTGAAATAATAAAATTAAAAAAGGGAAAGAAAAGAAAAGACAATTTTAATTATTCTGAGTTTCAAACATATAAAGAAAATGTAATCAATTTTATGAATGATTATTATTACAACCATTTATTTCCACAAGATATAGCTATCGATGCTAATTTATTTAAGAAATTTTTTGAGGTAGACTATTTTTTACAGCACAGAAAGAATATTACCAATTTGCAGTATATTAAAACAGGCTATTGGTACTATTTAGAGTTTCAGTTAAATGCAATCATTAGTATTATTGTATGTCTTTTTGCTTTATATTTAAATTTATTTTATAGAACAATCAAAGCCATTGACATTGGAAACAAATATTTGATATTAATAAGCAGTTTAATAACTGGAGGATTAATTTGCAGATTAATGTATAAAGCAATCATAAGGAATCTTGAGCGTGATCAAAAAAAAGAATTGAGCTATGTACTTGGAGCATTTCATATTTGCCGTTCAGGAAAAAACCCAATTTAATTTTCTTCTTGCATTGTATAACTTTTGGCATTTAAAACGAATGCATTCGCAAGAACACTGCTTTTGCGTCCATTTATTGTAACACCAGTATTAACGTCTACAGCCCACGGCTTAACTGTTGCGATTGCATTCATAACATTTTCATAATTCAGACCTCCAGCAAGTATTACTGGCTTCGTTAAAAGTTCAACTATTTTTTTTGATATATTCCAATCATGAACTGTTCCCGTTCCTCCTACTTTATCATTTTTAATGTCAATTGAATCCAATAAAATAGCATCAGAATAATCCTGTATTGCAATAGCGCGTTCAATTGAACTTTCATCACTTATACTAACCTTAGAAATTATTTTAGGTGAATGTAAGTTATTTTTTATTAATATTAATTTGTCAACACTTAAATCACTATGAAGTTGTAGAGCTGTAGGTTTAATCTTATTTGCAAGTTGTAAAATATCTGTAATATCAGTAAGATGAGTTACTACTACCGTGCTAACAAATGGAGAAGCTTTTTGACATAATTCAGCAGCGAAATCGATTGAAATAAATCCAGTTGCATTATGTTTCTGTCCAACAAGAAAGCCGATTGCGTCTGTCCCACTATTCTCTGCAATTCTCATATCTTCATTTGAAGAAATTCCACAAATTTTTGTTCTGATCATGTTTCTAAAGCTTTAACCTTATCTTACAATACATTTTAATTGTCATCTTAATTAAAATATAATTGCATAAAATTACGATAAAAAATTGATAATGTTCTTAAAATAATACTAAATTTACTGCAATAAAACACTTTAAAGATAATAATTAAGAATTATTTTTGCGATTGTTGTTGTATATAATGATGCTGAAAACTGTTAGAGTTTACTATACAAACATCCCATATTTTGAATAAAACCTATTGCAAAAGACAAGATTTTTTAAAATCCCACGTAAAGCACTGCCCATCCACCTTTACACCTGAAGCCCCGCCCCGCACATTGTTTTTTTCCTCTTCACTGGCCCTTTTATCATCTGTAAAAATTGTCTTGCCTGTGCCTGTTTAAACAGAGACTTTACTACTAACGACAGTTCAACAATTGTGTTATTTACATATAATTTATTGACTTACAATATTATAAATCAGTTTTCTGCTGTTAATAAAATTTGAAAATGAAGAACTTTATTTGACATTTTGGGTTTTTTGTTGCTTTGTAGAGTGGCTGGAGTGATTTTTAGTTTTTAGCAGATGTGAATTTACATAATAATGGCATGTTGAATAAAGCATTCATCAGTACTGAAATAGAGTAAAAAAAAATCTCGTTAGGAGAAGTTTAATGGATAGAATTGGGATAATTCAATTATCAGATCTTCAGTTTGGCAAAATTCACCGATTTGGAAACCCATCTAATATTGGAACAAAATTGTCTGATGATATTTGCCGCATGGCAGAAAAACATGTTTTTATTCCAGCATATCTAATACTTTCAGGCGACATAACTGAGATTGGCATTGTTTCAGAATTCGATCAAGCTCTAAACCAATTAAAAATAATTTCTTCAAATATTTCAATTGATACTCACTCTATTTTAACCGTACCTGGAAATCATGATGTGAATTGGGATTTAGCAGAAGTATCAACTAAGGTTGGCGATCCATACATAAAATATAATAATTATCAGAATTTTATTTCCAAGCTCACAGAAAGACAGATTCGATTGGATACCGATTCATATACCATATCTATTGATTCACAGCTTGGATTATCTTTTCTGATGTTAAATAGTTGTGAAAAGGAAGACAAAAATAACCATAAGGGCTATGTAAATATTGACAAGTTGTTAGCTTCAATTAAGTTTCTTTGTCAAGACCCACAAATTAATCGTTATACAAAAATATGCATTCTACACCACCGAATCGACACAACCATAAGTGATTGTAGGGCAGCTTGTGAAAATGCTAGTGAAGTTGAAGCAATCCTTTATGCTAATAACTTTAATATCGTTCTATCAGGGCACGTTCACCAATGTATTTCTCACGAAGTAAAAAAAGATGGGAAAACAATCATTTATTCTGGTGCAGGCACAACTGGCGCTGATAAATCACAAAGAGAAGATGGAATTCAGAATCAATATAGTATTCATGTTTTAGATGTTAATAATAAAACCGTTGAGACTTTCTGGCGTGCATACAATCCATTGCGGAAAACGCATTTAGGTCTTGGAGGGTGGGCCGAGGACAACTCAATCTCAGAAAATCCCACTTCACATTCATTACCTTCATTAGAAAATAATTTTAAAATATATGACGACTATATTGTAGATTCGCTTTTAGTAAAAACATTGGCTTTACAAGCTAACCCTTTTACATTTAGTAATGCTGAAAAATTAAACTCAAATCGTATTCTTGATTTATTTGTTTCAAGCGAAACTCGACATAAAGGTGCAATGCGCCTTGTTGGAGATGCGATTATTAGAGGTAAAAAAGGGTCCGGAAAAACAATGTTATTAAAATGGCTTGACATTTATGGAAACATACAATTTGATAATTCAATAAAAGATAAACAAATTGCTGAAACATTTCCTGTCTTTGTTAACTTGGATAGAATACATAAATCAGAATGGGGCGGTTCAATCGATTCCATTTTTTCATCTGCTGATAAATTAATATATGATGCTGTAATTGACGCATTAGAGCAAAAATCAAAAAAACTTGTTTCAACCGCATTTAGGGCCGCTCTTTTTAGAATGAAACAAAGAATTTTAACACTCCAACATCAAGATGGTAGCCTCATTGCAAAACTTGGTATTGCAATTCAGGACACAATGGGCGATTTTTTTAAACACATTCTTTTATTAATTGATGAAATTGCACCTGTATTCCCAACAGAATTTTTTACAAACGAGGATAATGGTTTTCTTGCCTGGATGAATGCAATTAGGAATAGTGGTCCTTACTTTACACGGGTAGCGGTTTATCCTAATGCAATCTCAGATGTGCTAAATGAAGATCGTTTTGGAACACTTGTAAATTTAGACTACGATATAAAAATCGAAGATGAATATTTGGCATATCGCTCATATTGTATTGAACTTATAAATAAATATTTAAAAAATATGGCAGTAAATAAAGATAAAGCACCAACTATCAATAATGTTATTTTTGCCCCTGATAATAGCTCTGAAGATGCATTAGAGCAGTTATTATATGCATCCGATGGTTCTTCACGAAGGTTTTTAAGCTTAATGGATCGATGCTTAAATTACATTGTATCCAAAAAAGTAAATAAATGCACTCTCTATTTGGATAAAACAGATGCTATTGCAGTAATAAATGAGTTTGCAAGTAATTTGCTCTCAAGCTATCAAAAATCAGAACAAGAACTTGCAATATCAATTGCTAAAGTTTGTCGAAGGCAAAGTACATATCGGTTTAAGCTACCAGGTTTTTCTGGACCACTATCGCCGCTGTATAGCTCACGTGAAGAATTAAATATTATGCGGCAAGTTATAGCTGGTACAGGAAGGGCTGGAACACTTTATGAATTCACATACCCATATTGTATTCTCATGGAAATTCAGAGTCATAATTTAAAAGATACTCGTAGGACATGCCCTTCACGCGACCATGTCACTGGTGAATGGGTTACACAAGTTACCACAATTAAAAAAGAACATCTTGATATTTATAACAAAGTTGAGAGAGTCGAAGGAGCTGTAATTGAAATTGGATTTGATTTGATATTGGTAAAAACGATTGACAATAAAACATATCTATCACAAGATTTTCCTTTAGATTTGGAAGTTGGTAATATAATCACCTTCATTGTTGAAGATACATTTGCGATTGAAATATTGAAAAAATAATGCATTTATTTACCAAGAAATGTGGAACATAAAAACATAGCCATATTTCTTGAAAAATATTTGTATTAACCTTTGAAATGAATCACAATTTAATTATACTCAAATTTGCAACCGCCTAACAGACCTGAACTCTAATCATTATGACAATACTAAAACAAGGGACAACCCATTTCGTAAAATAAACCGATTAATATATCATGTAAGGTATAAATGACAAAGCAAAACGCATAGCAAAAAACATTCACTCCTGATAAAAATCCGAACTGGCCCCATTTTCGGTCTACTCCCATCGAATTTACAAAACAAAACTCTTGCCTCACTCCCACTCAATCGTCGCAGGCGGCTTATGCGTAATATCAAAAAACAAATCCCCAACAATCTCAAGTTTCTTAATGCGATTTACAATCTCATCAAGCGTCGCCGCCCGCAAGGGCTTAAACGTCGCAGTCATAGCCTCCTGTGACACAATCGGCCGCAGCACCACGCACTCCCTACCGTCATTATTAACAAGCGGTAATAAAACAACCGGCATCTGCCATATCTCCCCGTACTCTCCCGACTTGTGAAGTACATCCGTTACAATCGAGTCAACCGCGCGGAGCTTGTCAAGGCGAGGCTTTGTCATGTAGGCCTCTTCGAGTGTATACTGCGGATTGGCAGATACACTCACCCCGTAGACTACTCTATTTACACATGAGTAAGAGTTAGTGATCCTTGTTGAAAGATCCTCAAGCTTTGTCCAGTCGCATTTACCGATAAGAAGCACCGGATGGGCGTAACTGCGCTCATCACCCTGAACCCCGACGCTCCGTATTGGAAGGATA
>Ga0209373_10004193_pt1 | contig 12623 bp, 6 predicted proteins | sample Higcelweek5metaG_FD_187173 | JGI IMG/M metagenome (GOLD analysis project Ga0209373, IMG submission 187173) | Freshwater pond sediment microbial communities from the University of Edinburgh, under environmental carbon perturbations - High... | ecosystem: Environmental > Aquatic > Freshwater >... | reverse complement strand
CGCCGCTTGGCCAAACTTGATTTCGATCGTTCGAAGCGGAAAATTCTGCAAGGCGTACTCAGCCGTCCCGAGGAAAACATCATCACAATTGACCTGAAGAACAATGTCGCCATCGTCCTTCTCGAATTTCCGGAAGCACCCGATCATCTCCCCTAGCAAGGGAGAATGACTAACTTTTCCCTGTTTGTCATAGGTTGTACAGGGGTCACGTCGAATGGCGCTCTCGCCGATAACTGCCAGAATACCGGCCATAGCGGCACCCGAGAAATAGTCTCTCCAGTTTAGCTTTGCCATCGCCGGAAGAATGACCGGAGCCTTAAGACGGATCTTCTTCTGGTACCCGATTGAGCATGCCAGATTCGCCGAGAAAGGAGTGACTGTCTCCGGATCTCCCGCAAAGCCTTGAGCACCAAATACTCTGCCGTTGATGTTGAAATGCGAGTAATCGAATGGATAGATCTTCTCCGATGCGAACTGATTAGTATTCGTGTTACAGGGGTAGCTCGCCTCAAAGCCTCTTACGGCAGACAGTCCTATCTCACAAAGCCGTACACTTGTCGGAGCATGTCGAGCACATGCCAGACAAGGGACTGGGATTTTGCTGCGTTCGCAGCCTCGTTTCGTTGAAAGTCGTTGAAAGTTTGGGACTGTAGGACATAGAACTCACCCCCCCCTTAGTTGATACATCCTTATCGAAATTGTGCAATGATTTTTATTCTTCTCTGAACAAATAATAGTATACCTCAAAATACAACAGCCTTTCGAAGATCCGCGATGACGCTGCGATGAGATATTTCCGTTATTATATATGAAGAAGCCCCATCACAAAGAGAAAGTCAGGTTACCCATGAGCATCGCAAACCCGAAACTTCCCGCAAATCTGATTCCCGTCGAGGACTTCTCTTCTCTCGCGCAGGAACACCGGTCTGAGGATACTCCGATCACCGGAATCCTCTGCGGCGACGTTTCTCTTCGCGAGGAAGACCTGATTTCCCTCGAAGTCCGCTCCAGCCGTTTTCAGGGTTGTAGCTTCTCGCACTGCCATTTCGAGAAGGCGGTCTTTATCGACGTCTGTTTCCAGAACTGCGATCTCTCCAATAGCAGATTCCGTGGCGCTTTTTTCGAGCGCTGCCAATTCCTCTCCTGCAAGGCGGTTGGCGTCGACATGAGCGACACGCGGCTCAAGAATGTTGCGTTCCGACAGACTCGACTCCAGTATGCCTTCTTTGACAAGGCGAAGATCAGCGATGTGCTTTTCGACGAGATCGACTTTACCGAGTCCTCCATGATCGAAGCAAGTCTCAAGAACTTCGTTGTCAGTGACGTGAAATTCATTCGGAACAACTTCTTCAAGACTCCTCTGTCCGGCATCGACTTCTCGCGAAGTGAGTTGGTCGCGCCAGTCGTTTCCATGCCGCCATTTGAGCTCAAGGGAGCGATCATTAGTCCCGCGCAAGCGGCGGACCTTATCGGTCTCTGGGGGATCGTTGTGAAGGCGGACTAACGCAGTAATACCTTCCGGCGTCGAATCCTCCATAGACTTTTTGTAGAATCCTGTCCGTTTCTAGCAGATTTGTGGCAAATTATCGATGCATTCTTTCTTTCCAACGTTATTCTGTGGTATTTTTTTAGGACTGCTCATTAATGAGAGACGGATAATTTTTCTTTTTCGATCAACGATATATAGGAGCTTCCGATGCTTTTTTACAAGGACAAGTTCTTTCTTCCCCGTCTGCTTTCGCTTGCCGCGCCGATTCTTATACAGAATTTGCTCTCCTCCTCCCTCAATTTTATCGACGTTTTCATGGTCGGCCGTCTTGGCGAGACAGCGCTTGCCGCCGTCGGCAGCGCAAATCAGTTCTTTTTTGTATTCAACATGCTGAACTTCGGTCTCGCCAGCGGTTCAGCGATCTTCACTGCCCAGCACTGGGGACAGAAAGACGTGAAGAGCATTCGCAGTGTAATGGGCTTTGGCCTTCTTCTCACGCTCGCAATCGCAGTGATCTTCATGGTAGCCACGTTCATTTCTCCAAATCTGGTTATACAACTCTTCTCCAAAGATGCCACGGTTGTCCAGTTGGGCAGCGATTATCTACGAATTATCTCGCTGACCTTTGTAATAACGGCCATCAGCATCTCCTACAGTGTCGTTCTGCGAAGCACGGAGAACGTCATCTATCCGATGATCGCAAGTTTCGTCGGCGTAATTACGAATACCGTTCTCAATTACCTGCTGATCTTCGGTAATTTCGGATTCCCGAAGATGGGTGTTGCCGGAGCTGCGGTAGGAACGTTGTTTGCAAGATTGATCGAGATGAGTATCATCCTCTCGATTACGTACATACGCAAACTTCCGGCCGCAGTGAAGTTTGCGGACCTGTTCCGTTTCACACACGATCAGGCAAAGTATTACATCAAGAAAGCCTTACCCGTCGTCTTGCAAGCTGTCGGATGGTCGGCCGGCTTCAGCATGTACTCGATCATTTATGGAAATATCAGCACCGAATCCCTCGCCGCATTCAGCGTCTCCGGCTCGATCGAACGCATATGTATGATTTTCTTCACCGGCATTGGAGCCTCCTGTTCCATTATGGTCGGAAATCGAATCGGCGCTGGGGAAGAAGAGACGGCGCGAGGTTACGCGAAAAACTTCCTTCTGCTCAACATCGGCATCGCTTTGGTGGTCTCGACATTGCTGTTCTTCCTGCGAACGCCGATCGTCAGTATTTATAATCTTTCAGACACCAGTCGCGAGTATATGCTGGGAATTCTGATGGTGATGTCTCTGATTATGTGGGCGAAGTCCACCAATGTCATCTTCCACATGGGCATACTGAAAGCCGGCGGCGACACGCTCTTCAGCATGATCGTCGATGTCGGCGGTATATGGCTGATTGCTGTTCCGATTGCCCTTTTCGCCGGATTTGTACTCCATTTCCCGGTGCACTGGATCGTTGCCTGCGTAACCGTCGAAGAAGTCACCAAGGTTATCATCGCCTTCCTGCGTTTCCGTTCCGGTCGTTGGCTGAACCGATTGGTGCCCACAACGGCCGTCCGGGCAGAGTAAACGCCGCACTCACTCCTGCTGATTACCGTTTTATCTTCTGTCATCCGTGAATATTCTGTAAAGAGTAGTCATTTCAGAATGATTTGCGATCTCTTTGTCCTCTCTCCCCTATTGGTTGCTTATAAAGAGGTATTTCACCCGCTCGCCATACAGAGTAAGATGTACTTGAACCCTTCTTTTCTCTGTAGCGGGTTAATCCAATGTTATGCAGTGTTTTTCAAAAGGAATATGTACGTCTTCCTTTGCACTCATGATTAGAGGTGCACCATGATTAAGCTAACGGGATATACCATCAAAGAACAGATTTACACCGGTCAGCATTCCATTTTGTACAGGGGTGTGCGCAACGCGGATGCACTGCCTGTGGTTCTCAAGATTCTTAATCAAGAATATCCTTCTGAGGTCTCGCTGTCGTATTTTCGACGAGAGTATGAGATCGCGCGCAAAGTATCGGGGGAAGGTGCTCCTCGGATCTATGATCTGGTCCGATATAAGAACACTCTGGTGATCGTTATGGAGGATTATGCCGGCATTCCTCTTTCGCAGATCCTGACTGCAGCTCCGTTACGTCTTGCGGAGAAGCTATCGTTGGCGGTCAAGATCGCACATGTAATCTCGCTCCTTCACGCGAAAAACATCATTCACAAAGATATAAACCCTTCGAACATCCTGTGGAATCGGGAGTCGGATCGGGTCGAAATTATTGATTTCGGTATCTCAGCGGAGCTCAAAAGAGAAGCGACGCATGGCGCTCTTGAAGGTACACCGGATTATATCTCCCCGGAGCAGACGGGAAGAATCAATCGTCCCGTCGATCGTCGATCGGACCTCTACTCACTGGGTGTTACTCTCTATGAGATCTTCACGGGCCGTCTTCCGTTTACCGGCAATGACGAGAGTGAGATAATTTACAGTCATATTGCCCGGAAACCGGAACCGCCTCATCAAGTTGATCAGAGTATTCCGAAGCTGCTATCGGATATCATCCTCAAGTTGCTGGCCAAAGATGCAGAAGACCGATATCAGATGGCGTCGGGTCTTATGAAGGATCTTGAGCTTTGTCTCGAGAATCTCCAGTTCAACAACGATATTCTCCCCTTCGATATTGGAAAATTCGATGTTTCCGATCAACTGTCGATTCCTGAGAAGCTATACGGGCGACAAGATGAGTTGGAAAGATTAACCGTAATGTTCAATGATGCTGCGGAAGGAACGTCAGCCGTTGTCATGATTGAAGGGCTTCCGGGAATCGGTAAGTCAAGTCTGGTTCACGAATTCAGTAAGATCGTCGCTTTACGCAAAGGTCTCTTCATCTCCGGAAGATTTGACCCGCAAGAACAGAATCGTCCACTTACAGGCCTTTTACAGGCTTTGCACGGGCTAATTCACTGGTTACTCTCCTTGCCGGAGAATCAGTTGCAGGTTTGGAGACAAAGGATTCTGGAGAAGGTGCCGCAAGATGCGGCAATCCTAACAGATTTGCTGCCGGATCTCGAGAAAGTGATCGGATTACAGCCTCCGGTCCTGGAATTGAACCCGATCGAGGCGCAGAATCGAATCCTTATCGTCTATAGTGATTTCATTCGCCTCTTTGCGACGACCGAATCTCCCCTGGTCATTTTTATGGATGATCTGCATTATTGCGACAACACTTCCCTTGCCTTAATGAAATACATGGTCGGAAGTGGAAGATCGTCACATATTCTGTTTATCGGTGCCTATCGCCAGAGCGATCTTCATCCCAGCCATCCTTTTCTCCGCGTTCTGGAGGCGATTATCGAGAAGATTCCAACCGTGCAAACGATCACTTTGCAACCTCTGGATCTGACCGATATCGATCAGATGCTCGCGGATACATTTCATCGTCTCCCCGATGAGGAGACCCTACATCTGTCGAATCTTATCTACCAGAAAACAGGCGGAACCCCATACTTCATTCACCAATTGCTGGAATCCCTCCTGGAACTGGGTTGCTTCAAGTTATCACGCGAACAGAATACGTGGAAATGGGATCTCGCTCGCATCGAGAGTGTCGAGATCAGTGATAATGTGATCGATCTTCTCAGCAAAAGAATCGACGAATTATCCTCCTCTGCCATTGAACTGCTGAAGATTGCGTCCTGCATCGGCGATCAGTTCGACCTGGGACAGCTGTCAAACCTTTGCGAGTTACCGGCTACGGAAGTCGGAAGAATTCTCTGGCCGGTCGTCGAGAAGGAGATCATTTCTCCCTTGGATCAGAACTATAAATTGCTTCGCTTGGTCGACAACGATTCCTCCCTGTCCACGATACAGATCGGATTTTCCTTCCAGCACAGTCGGATTCAGCAACTGATCTACTCCCGAATTCCCGAGACAGAACAACATGCGATACACCTCAAGATCGGATGGGAGTATGCTCTGCATGTGGACAATCTCGAGGAATCTGAATTCCTGTTCAACGTGGTTAATCATACAAATAAGGGTCGAGAGTTGGTCGAGGATTTCAACGAGAAAATCGTTTTGCGCGACCTGAACATGATCGTTGGATCCAGAGCCATGCGATCCACTGCCTTTTCGATGGCGGCAGAATACTTCCGCGTCGCTGATTCGTTGCTGACTCCCGATGAGTGGAGAGACGATTCCGTCACATGGTATCGAGTTCTGTTCAATCTGGGTGAGGCGCTGTTTCTTTCGGGCGAGTTGCAACAAGCGGAGGAGATCTGCGAAAGAATGTTCCCCTTATCCACCGATTCGATTCAGCGGGCGAAGGTACACAACCTCAAAGCGCGTATCTACGAGTTTCAAGGTCGTATTCCAGAGACAATCGAGGAGATACGCCAGGGTCTTAACGAGCTTGGAATTGTTCTCCCGCAAGAAGATGAGGAAATCGGCCGTCGTATTGGTCAGGGCGTTATGCGGCTTCTCGGTTCCATGGCCTCCGGTCCGATCGAGAGTCTGGCAGATCTTCCGCTTATGACGTCTCCTGATAAAGTCCAGGCGATGGAGCTTCTCTTCAACGTGATCCCTCCGGCGCTTCAACTCCGACCTTCACTTTATGTACTCGCTTCGTTAATGATGTTCGAACTGACGCTTGATTATGGAGTAACGACATTCTCCTGCAAGAGTTTTGTCGATGTCGGCATTACCCAGAGTCCTACACTGAACGACTTCTCCATTGGCTATCGATTGGGAAAAGCCGCATTTCGTCTGCTCGACCGCTTAAACGCGGAGTCGATGAAGCCGGCGGTATATTTTGGCTTCACCTTTGCCTCCTACAGAAATACACATTTTCGCGAAGCACTTCAGTACTATGATCTAGCCTATTCTGACGGCAGGAGGACCGGCGATATTCAGCATGCCGCCTATGCTCGCGCTCATAAGATTCACCTATATTTACATATCGGGAAGAATCTGGCGGAGTGCGACAAGGAGATCGAAGACACAATCAGTTTTCTTACGGAAGCCAAGGCCGGCATGCCGTTACTTCTCGCCTCCATCATCCGGTACATGGTCGGCAAGTACCGTTCCGATAAGGAGATCGATGGTGATCAATCGATCTTCTCAACGATAGAACAGACAAGAAACGTCGCCTTCCTCTGGAGATTCTGCCAGTATAATACCGTTTATCATTACATAAACAGCGAATGGAAGCAGGCGTATCAGTGGTCCCAGCTCTGCGATCAGTTCGCCTTTGCCGCTCAATCCGACTTCCCTGTCCCTGAGCAATTTATGTTCAAGGCATTAATCCTGATCCGTTTATGGGACGAGTTTTCCGATGAAGAGAAGTCTTCGAAGATGGAAATCATACTCGATATGCTGAAGAAGCTGCAGGAATCGGCGCTTCTCTGCCCGGCCAACTTCTCCCACAAAGCCCACTTCCTGGCCGCCGAGCTTGCCATCTTTAACAAAGCGCCGCAAGAAGAAATCATGGATCACTATAACCTGGCACTGGCTTCGTTGGAGGAAGACGATTTTCTGCATATCAAGGCCTTGATCTATGAGTCCCTGTCCACGTATTGGGATAACCAGCACAATGAGATCATCTCCAAAGCCTTTGCCTCCGAAGCATACTTCTTCTACACGAAATGGGGCGCCCGTCGTAAAACCCGTCTCTTAGAAGAGACCTACCCGTTCCTGAGAAAAACATCCGCCCAACCGGGAACCACCTCTCGCATGAGCCAGAGCATCACCGGAAACTCTATCGACACGACCTCCATCATGAAGGCTATGCAGGTCATATCCGGGGAGATCCGCATCGAGAAACTCCTTCGCTCGTTGATGTCCCTGATTCTCGAGAACGCCGGAGCCCGGCAAGGAGCCCTTCTTCTGGTAAATAGGGATGACAAGGACCTTTACATCGAGGCGCTGAAGAAATCCTTTGACGATGAGATCGAAATCATGCAATCGATTCCCTACCGGAAGAGTTCTCATCTCTGTCCGGAGATCATTCAATTTGTCGCTCGTTCTCACGAGAACGTCGTGTTGGGCAACGCCTGCGAAGTAGGAGATTTCACAAGTAACGCCCATATTCAACAAGCGCAGATTAAATCCATACTGGCAGTCCCCATCCTTTATCGGAACCGACTGATGGGCGTCATCTATCTGGAGCACGATCTTGCGGAAGATGTCTTCAGCGAGGAGCAAATCCAAACTCTGCGAATCCTCTCGTCGCAAGCCGCTATCTCGATCGAGAACGCCCTTCTTTACGAGACTCTCGAAAAGAAAGTAGAAGAGAGAACCGCACAACTAAATCAAGCGAACGAGAAACTGCGATTACTCTCGCTTCAGGATCCGCTGACCGCACTCCATAACCGCAGATATATCTCGGAGTTTGTCTCCGAACTGTCGATGAACTTCATCCTCCGGAAAGTACAGCTTCAGGTGGGCAAGGATGACCGCAACTCCGCCATCAATCAGAAAACCATGGGCGTATTCATGATTGATCTGGATCATTTCAAAATGGTCAACGACACCTATGGACACAGTGCCGGGGACATCGTACTCGTCAGCATCTCGAGAGTCCTGCGCCGACAAATCCGTGCGGATGACTTTATTGTCCGCTGGGGCGGAGAAGAATTCCTCATCATCCTGAATGATACCGATCCCGAATACCTGGATCATTTCGCGCGAAAAATCCTCAAGGCCGTAACCGCCGCCCCGATAAAAATCAGTGACGAGACAAGTCTTCCCATCACCTGCTCTGTCGGTTACTGCTTGCTGCCCATCCATCCCGGGGAGCCGGACCTCCTGAATCTGGAACAAACAATCAATGTCAGTGATTACGCGATGTACCTGGCCAAGGAGAACGGCCGCAACCGCGCCGCCCGCATTTGCACGAAGCAGGAGAAGACGCCTACGTCCGACTGTAAAGAGTACCTGCAGAAGCTGAGCAAGAACGACTCCATTCGTGAGGATTTCATCGAAGTCCGGTATATCGAGAACCCGATGGAGACAATGTAGGAATCCGGCCCTCACTATATGAGCCCATTTATTGTGAATGCTATTCGCAGCGAACGACATTTCCTAGACAAGAGGTTCTGCTATGATTGTCGGTTGCGTTAAAGAAATTAAGAAACAAGAGTATCGCGTTGGCCTGACCCCGGCCAATGTACGGGACTATGTCGCGCACGGCCACAAGGTAATCCTGGAATCCGGTGCGGGTGAAGGATCCGGCTTTGATGACACCCTGTACGAGAAGTCCGGCGCACTCCTTCTTCGTCGTGCCGAAGAAGTATGGCTGCAGTCCGACATGATCATCAAGGTCAAAGAACCCCTTCGGGAGGAATGGCCTCTGATCCGGCAAGACCAGATCCTCTACACCTTTCTGCACCTCTCCGCCAACAAAACACTGACGGACGCTCTCCTATCCAGCGGTTGCAAGGCCGTCGCCTATGAGACCGTCACCGACGCATCCGGCGGGCTACCTCTTCTCCGCCCCATGAGTGAAGTCGCCGGCAGGCTAAGTGTTCAGGAAGGCGCACATTATCTCGAGAAAACAAACGGAGGCCTCGGGGTTCTCCTGGGCGGTGTTCCGGGCGTCCCGCGAGCGAAAGTCGTCGTGCTCGGCGCTGGAATCGCCGGAACACAAGCCTGCGATGTAGCGCTCGGAATGGGAGCAGACGTTACCGTGCTCGATAAAAATCTCTCCCGCCTAGTTCAGCTCAACGTCATGTTTGAAGGCAAGGTCAAAACCAAATTCTCCTGTGAACAGACAATCCTCGAAGAAATCACAGATGCCGATCTGATAATCGGAGCCGTTCTCATCCCCGGCGCCAGCGCTCCCCGACTGATTCGCCGGGAACACTTGTCCAAGATGAAACCCGGCAGCGTCATCGTCGATATCGCCGTTGATCAAGGCGGCTGTGTCGAGACCAGCCGTGTCACCTATCACGACGACCCCGTCTACACCGTCGACGGAGTCATTCACTACTGCGTCGCCAACATACCCGGCGCAGTCCCGCGCACGTCGACGATCGCCTTAACCAATGCGACCATTGCTTACGGTCTCAAAATTGCCGATCTTGGCCTCGAGAAGGCCGCAACTTCCGACATCGGAATCCTGAACGGCATCAATACCTATCGCGGTCGCTGTACCTGCCCGAATGTGGCGAAAAGCTTCTCGATCGAATACACACCCTTTCCGGATTGCCTGGTACAATCGGACATTTGAAAGATTATTAACACTACAGCATGCCGTCGCGAATGTGTACGATCCTGTCGCAGCTTCTTGCCACCGCGTCGTCATGCGTCACAACCATAATGGTATGCCCCTTCTTATGCAGTGTCTGTAACAGTGTTCAAAGAAGATAACAATTAATGTTGGAATCAATGACTCTCGAACTTAACGGGCATGACGATGTCTCAAACGTTAGTATGAGATTTTTTCCCGGATGAAAGCCCGCCAGCGTATACTTTCCGATTCTTTTAATCGCATTCTCGGAATAGTCCGCGTCAGACATCATTCCGTTATGCTCCCACAAGACCTCTTTTCGTTCAGGGACATTAAGACAAATAAAATCCGGATGAACCACCCCGGTCCCAGATAAATGTATCGGATACTCATACCGATACGGAATGTTTTTTCGATTCAAAGCGTCTGCAATCATAATCTCGGATTTGGATCTGACACGTTCACCCTTGGCGGTGAAGAAGTCCGGAGCATTCTCCCCGAATGCTTTCCTCGGATATTCAACACTCGTCCACCGAGCAATATAATCTTCATCAAGCAGCATTACCGGATGAACCAAAGGCCTCCGAAAATTATGAAGAGTCTTATATATGTCAGTGAGTCGCTCCGGCCTATAATGCCTAAGAAAATTTTCCAGAGCTTTGATTTCTTTCTTCAATTCAACAATCAGCTTCGTGTCATAGTCTTTCTGAACGAGAGCGGTAGCAATATCGTCCTGATCGCGTCTAAGGTAAGTGCCTCTTGTATCGGAAGGATTGATTCTCTGATAATACTGTAACAAACCATCTCGAGAGACGATTCGGATTGTCCCTTTGGGTGCGTTCCATAGATCCTTTTCCTTTGTTTCAAGAAGTTCCTTCAATTCAAGTATTCTTTCCTGTACCTCTTTAACAAGCACCTCAGGACTTAGCTCGGTTTGTTTCAAAAGATTCATGTGATACTCGTGACCTCCTTATTCATGTATCGTAAGACGCAATTTTGTCATGATTCGGATTGTACCTTTTTCAAAATGCATCTTTAATAAATTTATTAATGTATCTTGCCATATCTGTCAGAACCTTAAATAAGGTCTCAAATGAAAGTCGTGATTAGTTTCATTATGTTTGCCCGGCAAGTGACTCATAAAGTATGAGACTACGGATAATTGAACTGTAATTTTGAAAATTATCCGTACTTTCGCAGACATTTCCCTATATCTAGCGAGAATTATACGGATAATTCAGATGTTTCTTATGCTTTTTATCCGTGTTTCGACAAATTTTCCCTTTCCCCTTCAGAAAAACACGGATAATCTCCATAGTTTTCAGCGAATTATCCGTATGCCTTTAATAGTTATTTGTCTTTGAATGTTATCTGCCGAATCAAGTATCGCCATCGTGATCAAGCACCTTCTTAAAATCTATTACTTCTCGCATCCTCAACGTATTTTATAAGTATTAAATCATCGTATTACTATATTATCAATTGCTTATATCCAAAAATCTGAGATTTCTTTTCGAAATTTACAACATTTCCTTCTTTCCTTAGAACATAAAACACTAACTGCAAAATGACCAACTATCGATGCTAATGATGCCCCCGCCGAACTTATAAAAAGCCTGAACCCCTAAGGCTTGCAGCTCATGTGTTCGATATTCATCTATCCTACCGGCAAGCTCCCCTCAAGAAAGAATTCTTCTCTCCATTCAATGATATAATTATATGTATTATTGGAGATGCTTTTAAGGTAATATTTAGACGGGCTCTGTTCTACGTGTTATTGCTTCTTTGGAGCTTAACCATTCGTGATCTGTGGGGAAATATATGGGTGATTTAGTATTTGAAAACAAAAAAACAAGAATCAATTCGTTCTTGCGCTCGTTTATTGCATTGCCAATTATTGTGATGTTCACTGTGTTACTGATTATTATCGCAAAACCGAGCGATGATTTTGGAAGAACTATAACCCTCATCATTATTCCTCTTGCAGGGTCGCTTGTATTGGGCGCAATTGGTGGTTTGATCTCTGCAAGTAAAATTCTCAAAATGAAGATTATATTAAGTGACAACAAAATAGAGGTTGTTAAAGGAGCCGCTCAGGGATCCTATTTGTTAGAAGATTTTGTCGAATGTAAGATGAATAAAGTTTCAGGCGGCAGAACAGTCAAGGATATACAAAGCCTCATATTCAACGGAGAAGAAGAGCTTCTCTTCATTGATTGTAATGATTTCTCCTATTATGAATTCTTACAGATTGCAGACGCGATAAGAGTAAGAAAGCACATCATTTTCAACAAAGAGAAAGCTGAGAATAGAGAACTACTTCCTGCAGAGCATTACCTCGGTATAAATTTGTATGATAATGCTCGAAAAGTGCCTACTGCGGTATATATCCTCGCGGCTTTATTCTTTCCCGTGTGTGGCGCCGTCGCTTATTTCGCGTATAGTAATGTCCATACTCAATTAACCAGATTTCTGTTCGTAGGTGCATGTGTTGGCACTATTGTTATTGCAGGCCTCATAGTCTTTGACAGGATCTATTTCAAAAAAAACGAAAAAAGAATTGTTAAAGAAATGTCTTTCAGTTCATCTGACCTCAAGATAAATGACGATGTGTGGAACTATAACAAGATTCAAAGCATTTATATCACTCAACCATATCTGACTGCAATTGATAATGATGATGCGCGTGTTCTTGAAATCAATGGTTATGAATCCCCAAATCCAATCGGTTACATAGTAGAAAAACGGCCGAAAAGCTATGCCTCGAGCGATGATTATACAAAGCTGTACAACAGAATTATTAGCCTTTGCGAGTCCAACGGAATTCAAGTTGAACCACTCCGGATGCCAAAGAAAGAAAAACGTTGAAGTTATAAATTGTGAATCTGTTGATCTAAACATTTA
>Ga0209373_10004192_pt1 | contig 12624 bp, 10 predicted proteins | sample Higcelweek5metaG_FD_187173 | JGI IMG/M metagenome (GOLD analysis project Ga0209373, IMG submission 187173) | Freshwater pond sediment microbial communities from the University of Edinburgh, under environmental carbon perturbations - High... | ecosystem: Environmental > Aquatic > Freshwater >... | reverse complement strand
CGGCGATAAAAGCCTCTCGGAACCAATATCAAAGGGCACGTTACTGACCGGAAAATCAACACAGATCATCGTGGAATGACTACCCAGATCGGCAAGAAGGAAATCGACATAATAACTTGCCGGAATCGTTTTCAGGTCTTCTTTTGTCGCCACGTCATCCGTCTTACTTGACCTTAGAACAAAGCCGGATGAACCAATCCACTCTCCTACCGACTCCTTTGGTCTGGAAGTAATCCGGGGAATCAGATCGTAAAAATCTACATACCCGTTAGCAATAATCTGTTCGACGGTTAGCTGATCAGCACTATCTTTAGAAGGTACGAGTTGATCAATATGAACGGAACCGGAATGATAATCCGCCGATGAAAGCATTGAGCCTCCTTCGTACATCATTCCGTCAAGAAAGATTATCTTGTCTTTGATGTCAAGATAATAGACAGAGGACTGAATCACACCCATTATGTAGTCAACATAGGCACCCCTTTGAAGATCCGTTTCAAAAAGGCCTTCCTGATCATATATTTCCAGGATAATCCGGTCAAACTGTCTGCTCCAGGGCACAGCCGTCCCGTTGTCTATTCTCATTCTTCCATACGTATCCGAGATGCTCCCGCAAAGGTATGACATCAGATGATCAATTTGTTCCTGGCTTGCGAAAGAATCAACCAGAAGCCATGGACTTGCCTCCGCTTTGTGAACCGTCTGAAGCGACTGCTCAAGCGAAATGCATCCGACTGTAACCACGTCGCCGACGCCATTAGTATATGTGCCCTCATTACCGATTGGAGAAAGATAGGATTCGAATTGCATATTCCTTCTTCCGATGGGTAGATTGGATAACCTGATATAGGATGGGTTTGCCTGACTGATTAACTCCGAGTATTCCTCGGGAATGCCTTCTGAGGAATACTTGTCTTCACCCAGAAATATCTTATCTACAGATAATTCGCCTTGACCCGAAAAACCGATATTCAGGCGCATTTCACCGGATTCCTTACCGCATGCTTCCGAAGGAAGAACAAAAGGAAACGAATAGTGCCGCCACCCGGTACCCACATCTGTAAACGTCTTTCCGACGGACTCAAAGTCCCCGGATATCCAGACAAGAACCTCTCCGTTATCTGACCCGCTTTGCTTAAGCCACACGTCCACTCGATAGAATTTCTTGTCAAAAAACGTCTTCGATCCATCTGTTGATATCACTTGTGATACAAAATGCGAGTCGCTTTCACCGGTATCGCTCTCAGCGGTGATCTTCAGTGATGTCTTCCCACCGGACGTCGGAGCATCAGAAGTAATCGATGCAGAGGTATTGTCACCAAAGATCTGCCAGCTGCCGTCATTTGATTCAAAAGAATTCGCAGATGCAGAAGAGAAAGCGGATACAGTGTAGGTAAGAAAGCACATGTCACCCGGGCGAAGTTCAATATCTGAAAGCGTCTCGCTAAACTGCACTCTGGTTAACAGAGATGTTGTATAAAGGGCAGAATTTTTGGATAATACAATTTTGCCGTTATCTGCGGCTGATATTGCCGAAATTGAAGAGAACGCCTCAAGTGAAAGTTCCTTCCATATAAATGACTCCTCTATATAGATATAGGCTTTTCCGATATCGTCAAGCAGGATAATTTCGCCGGATCCGTCAACAAATACATCCACTGCAACCGGTACATTACCGGTCTGAAGCGTTGTCTGATTTCCTTCAAAAGAAAACTTCCCGGTAGAATTGTCGTACTCCCCTATCGCAACATATCCCGATCTTCCAACCAAAATAAATTTACCGGCGCCATATGCAGAGCACGTCCAATCAGAAGTTTTATCAGCATCCGGGAATTCTTCATCGTCTAGTTGCCGAAAAACTACACCATTCGAGGTGGTTATTATTTCGCCGTTTTCGCCGGCAAATATCATCGCCTGTCCATCGCTTGCAGCCGTATACAGATCGTATACGGATACCGGGCTGATCCTGTTTGCCACACCGTCCGAGTAAGCAATCAATTCACCGTTATCACCGGCGGCAACAATCACACGCTCCAGTGAGGTTACCGCATTAACATTCGCGTCAGATGCTTCTTCGGGAGAAAACGAATTGAAGTTCTTACCGTCTGTTGAAGTAGCAATGGTCCAGTCTTCAAAAACAGCGCAGAATCTTCCGTCAGCAAATGAGGTAGCCGAAAGCAACGCATCAATTCCAAGATCGACGGCCCGGGGCGAACTTGAGGTAATATCTGAAATAAATCGACCATCCTCGCAAAACGCAACGGAAATTTTATCTGATGACTCAATGAAAGAAATGGGGGCAGCATCCGGAATACCTATCATTGGCGTCCACAGACCCATTTGGTTAACCTGAAAATCCAGAATGCCTGCGTCCACTTTCTGAACCATTTTCCCCTGCTCGTCCAGGGACATAATCCTGATCGTACCACCCTCAAAATAACCATCCGAGAAACTTGATCCTGCAGGATCTTCATTTAACAGATATACATAGTCCTTTGATCCCTCAAATACAGTGAACATGTGGTCATATCGGTTGCTCTCAAAAGAAGCATTTCGGATGATATTTGCCGTCGGAATATTCGAGAGATTAAGACCCAGCCCATAAACAGGCGAGTCTGAAGTGACCGCACCGATCCGTATTCTGTCCAGTCGGGCATTGGTTCCAAAAAAGCCGAAATACAATATTGAACCCACACCAATCAGCAAAAAAACTGCCAGCACAGTGATCGATACGACAAATGGACGTTTATGGATTCTGCCCCTTAGGAGGTGCCGCATTCCGATTCCTCTCGAATTTGAGTCTTTTTCCATGTGAATCCCAAATACATCATAGCGGCAACAGCAAAGAAAATAAAGGCATACTCGATATATTCCAATGCTATTATTGCTTGCTCGTCACCTTCAATGAAACCGGTTACGGTTGTTCCGAATAAATTGAATACCGCATGTGTCAGTATGGATATATATATACTTCGGGAGTAAAAATATACGGATGAAATAATCATCCCGCAGATGAATGCATAACCAATTTGTATCGGTTGACCGTGCATTAATCCAAAAATCAATCCCGAGAGAATGATCGCCGGTATTCTGCCCATCGTAGAAAGGAATTCCTGCATGATAATTCCACGGAACAACAGTTCCTCAATCACCGGATAAAGCAGCGCAACTGCGATCCCGTATAATATCTTCTCATAACCAAGAGTAATATTTTCATCCGAAACCATCTCGGAATATTGGATGATGCTCTTCTCGATGACAGGAAAATGCTCAGACAGATTGACCAGCAAATTGAAATAGAGACTGACGATTCCCAGCATGCCGATGGCAATGATCACTCCGGATATACCTGCCGATGCCGAAATCTTTTGATGAAGCAGTTCTTTTTTTTCGATTCTTTTAGAAAAAAACAGCCACATAATCAGGCACGGCAACATAATAATCGCCACCGTAAATGATATGCTCCCCGTGTGCGCATAAATATTTTCCGATGGCAAAAACAGTACAAAGGCAGTCATAACCATCAATTGAACCAATAAATAGAGTGCCACCCCGAAGAGCGGCACCACAAAAGTCCTGATTCTAATCGGAAATTTTTTACCCAACAGAAGTCCCTCGTTTAGTATTCGATGAATGAAATCTTCTCATGAAGATTATAAAAGCCTTGTGTAGTTCATTGGTGTCCCGGATCGAATAGAACAATTGATCACCGGTTGCCGAAAACTCAGTTCTCATAATTACGAGCTCCGGTTCCGGATGATTACCATCATCCGGCTCATAATTGTACATTACTGCGTACTCCCGACCCTCAATAACAAAAGAATCAATGACGGACAAATAATACTCCTTGCCGTTAACCGCATCGCGAATAACAGCAAGGGCATCATCCGATTTATTCATTTTGACAGGACCGTGCGGCTTCTTGTCCGACCTACTCTTCTTCGTCAGCTTCGTCTTCATCTTCGATTTCAGCTTCCTCGCAGAGTCGGTCGTATTCAGCATAGATCTCGTCTGATTCCTCTTCATCAAGGCTCATGAGACCTTCTTCGCCGTCATCAAGCTGAACTACCTTAGTAATGACCAGTTCCGGTTCTTCTTCATCAACCGTTAACAGGACACAGTAAGCCTGATTCTTAAATTCAAAATCATCCACAACCGCAAACTGATACTCCTCGCCGGACTCAGCATCCACCATTGTGATGATGGCCTGATCTTCACAGCTGCAGCCCTCTTCAGTATTATTAGCTTCGCAACCCTCATGGCCGCAGTCACAATCCTTATCCTTATGTGTCATATGTATACCTCCTTGCTTCCGCCAAAATAACTTAGGCGAAAAATAAACTTGATTAATTATAGCATGAATTATGTTTCCGGACGATGAATCTCAAGATACTCCCGGAGAATAATCTGAGCCGCCAATTGATCGACAATCTTCTTCCTGTCTTGCCCGGCGACACCGATCTCGTTCATATACCTGGACGCAATTACCGTTGTATAACGCTCGTCGCGATATAAGGGCGAAATGCCGGTCTTTTGAGAAAGCAAATCGCCGAAGTGTTCAGCCTTCTGCTGAGAACTGCTGATACCGCCATCGGTTCTGACCGGGCTGCCGATGATGATCTCTTCAACATCCTTGTCAATCACAATTTGAGCAATTCTATCAATTGCATATTCAACATCGATTCCGTTCCATGAAACTGTCTCGAAACCATTGGCAATCATCCGAAGAGGATCGCTGAGTGCAATCCCGATTCTTTTGGTTCCGTAGTCAATAGCCATTATTCTACTCATTAATCGATTTCATCTCCAAGCTATTTAAGACGCTCACAATATTGTCTGACGATAACTTCGAGGAGTTCATCGCGTTCAATTCGCCTGATAATCCCTCTGGCACCCTTGTAATTTGTAATGTATGTGGGATCTCCCGACATAAAGTAACCGACCAGTTGATTGATCGGATTATACCCCTTCTCCTCAAGAGCCGAGAGCACAAAAGACATTAGTTCCCGAACATCTTCGGATTTATCCATGCTGAACGAAAATCTTGCTGTCTCAGAATCAACCATATAACTACCTCCGGATTACTCCATATCGCAATACTTACTTCTGATTAATTGTAACATGTTTCGAATCAAAATAATCAGCACTCAATCAATTTAATCAAAAATGTTTAGACTTCGCATTTCTTGAGTACTGTGTAGAAAAACTTGTACAATATGATCTTGTGCGAGTAATATTTTCACGTCATTTCTGCAACCAATGCATCCTTCAGCTGTCCGGTAATTTTTACAGTCACTTCCGACCCGGCAACCGCTTGGGTTCCCGGCGGAAGGATCACTTTAAAATAATCCTTTGAATAACCTGAAATACTTCCGTCTTCAAGAACACTCTCCAAAAGCACTTCGGCCTTTTCTCCGAGTTTTTCCCGGGCACAGATATCGAATAATTGACTCGAAAGCAAAAGAAATTCCCTGCTTCTGTCCGCGACAACCTTCGGATCAATTCGCGGCAGCATCTCTGCTGCACGCGTTCCTTTTCGCGGAGAAAACGGGAAAACATGAATTTTCGAAAAACGCATGGCTTCGCAGAATTCAAGACTTTCTGCATGCTCCGCTGCAGTTTCTCCCGGAAACCCGACAATGATGTCCGTCGTCAGGGATATGTTTTCAAAACGTTTTCTCAGTTTTTGAACAACATCGGCATACCGGGACGTGTCATATCTCCTGCCCATTCTTCTCAGAACACTGTCCGATCCACTCTGAAGTGAGATGTGGAAGTGCGGGCAAAGCTTCTTCATCTGCGCCAGTTTTTCTATGAACCGGTCATCCAGCGAGTTTGGTTCAATCGAACCCAGCCTAATTCGGGAAATTGCGTCAATTTTGTCCAGATCGTCAAGAAGTCTAAAAAGCGCATCCGGGCAGTCATTCCAGTCTTTTCCGTAGGAACAGATATGAATACCTGTAAGAACAATTTCGCTGAAACCGGCAATGCCCAGTCGGACTGCCTCTTCCAGAACTGCTTCAGGTCTTCTGCTTACTACTCTACCCCTCGCAAAAGGAATCACACAGTAACTGCAAAAATTGTCACATCCGTCCTCTATTTTGATGAATGCACGAGTTCCTTCCCTGGAAATCACGGGTCCGAATTCCTCATATTCCTTATTGTTCGCTTCTTTCTCCGTAATTTGAGCAGGGCTTGCGGTATCGGCGCGCGACGAATCATATTTTTCAATTACTCTTCTGACCATTGCAGCTCTATTTTCAGTCCCCGAAAATACATCTGCATCACAGGAATTTCCGCTCATCTCAATCTGGCATCCCATAGCCGCAATGATCGCCCGGGGAGCCAGCTTTCTGGCTCGCCGGATCATTTGTCTGGATTTACGGTCTGCTTCACCGGTCACGGTGCAGGTATTGATTACACAGATATCGCAATCAAACAGGTTATGCGTCACGACAAATCCGGCTTCCTCGAAAAGTTTTCGAACTCCGTCCGTCTCATAACTGTTCACTTTGCATCCCAGAGTCTGGAAAAACACTTTCCTTGCGTGTTGATCTGTTAAGGGGCTATCCCCGATCGCTTCCGGTTTCCGATTCAAATTGCTTTTCTCCTTACGTGCACACCAATATAATTGACAGGACACAATCGTGTGTTAAACTAAAGATTCTATGGGAGTTTAGATTATTAAACACTATTTTCTTACCCGGGAGGATTCACAAATGGTTCGTTTTACAGTTCACTTCAAATCCATTACAGATGTGAAAGATTTTGTTCATACGGTCAATTCATTTCCGTATGACGTAGATCTTTCTTCAGGAAGATATGTCGTTGACGCAAAGTCAATCATGGGAATTTTCAGTCTCGAGTTGCAGCGTCCGATCAACATCGAAATTCACAATGAGCCTTGCGACGATCTTGTTGAAGCGCTGAAGCCCTATCGGATAGAAGAATAAACTACGATTTCCTTTTACGTCCCTTCTCATTTCTGTGTTTTCGAGAGGACCTTAACCGGACCTCTTTTTTTACGCTTGTTTGAATCCTCTTCTCGCCGGCCGGAGACTCAACCAGAAAGTCGATTCTGCGGAGGACAGGATCCGCTGCGACGACCTTCACACGGACACTTTGACCAATCCGGAAGATTTTGCCGCCGGTGCGTCCCCTTGCCTCTAGTTTGCTCTCATCGTATTCGTAATAGTCATCCATGGACCGGAAAGCAGCCATCCCCTCAACGGTATTCTCAAGACGAACAAAAATGCCGGCGTGAAACATTCCGGAAATCATGCCGTCGAACGTTTCACCGATGTGCTGAGTCATATATTCCGATATTTTTTGATCGGTCGTCGCTCTTTCCGCTTCCACTGAATTTCTTTCCATGTCGGAACTATGGTCGGCAATCCCGGTTACTTTTGCCGCGAAATAGGCTCTTTTCTGTTGATGATGCAGTTCGCTCTTGATGATGCGATGGATATAAAGGTCAGGATACCTTCTGATCGGAGATGTGAAGTGACAATAGTGCTTTGAATTAAGCCCGAAGTGTCCGGCATTCTCGGAAGAGTATCTGGCTTTTGCCAGGGACCGCAGCAAAAGCTGTGACAGTGCGGGGGCAAACGTTTCTTTTTCAATCTGCTTCATTAATGCTGCAAGATATTCCGGTGTCGCCTTACCGTGAAAAGAGGATTTCGCCCCGAACACTCTGGCAATGTGCAAAAATTCGGCTATTTTAAGCTCGTCCGGATCTTCATGAATCCGGTAAATGAACGGATATTTCATCAATTCATAGCGCTGCGCAACAAATTCATTGCAGACAATCATGAATTCCTCAATGATGCCATTGGCCTCATTGATCGGATATTCAAATATATCGATAGGCTTGCCTGCGTCGTCGAGTGTCACGTGTGTCTCCGGAAAGTTGAAATTTAGTGATCCTCTCCGGTCTCGCTTATCCGAAAGAATATCTTTAAGCTCTTTCATCGTGAAAAACATTTCACGGAATTCTTCGTACCTCTCTATTTTCTCATTCTGATAAACAAATCCGTAAATTTCTTTGTATGAAGTGCGGGCGTTACTCTGAATAACACTCTCAAAAATTTCACCATCTTGAACTTCACCCTGATAATCTATTGTCATTGAAGCAGTCAGCGTAAAACGGGGCACCTGCGGATTCAGACTGCATAGACCGTTTGACAAGCGCGGCGGAAGCATCGGAACAACCCGGTCCACAAGGTATACGCTCGTTCCTCTTTTTTCAGCTTCTTGATCAATTAAGGATTGATCGGTGACGTAATGCGATACATCGGCGATATGTACAAATAACTTAAATCCTTTTCCGGGAATCTTCTCAATCGAAATTGCATCGTCGAGATCCTTTGCATCCTCGCCGTCAATTGTGATCGTGCACATTGAACGCAGGTCTCTGCGGCCTGAAGCAATTGCGTCATCAATGTCTTGGGTGGTCGGATGAACCGGGAACGCCTCTGCCTGTTCCAGAACGGAGGCAGAGAAAGCTTCCGGAATACCGTATTGCCGTAAAATGGAAAGAATTGCAATATCACTGATCCCCGGATCTCCGAGCACCTCGACAATGTTTCCCTCGTAATTCGCAGCGGCATCCGTCGGGTTTATTATTTCACAGACAACCTTCATTCCCAGAGGCGCACCGTTCATATGATTCGCCCTGATCCGGATTTTTCCGTACTGGTTAAACGAATAGCCGGGATCAGGATCTACATAATTATCCGGCTGCCCCTCATGAAGAATTCCTACGCAGCGATTCTTCTCGGCCATTGGCCCTCTGGGCGGGAGTTCGTTAACCGGACCCGGCACTACTCTTTCCGGTCTGGATCCGGCAGCCCGTTTGATGCTGCTCTTGGATGAGACGGATCCTTTTCCGGTGTTACGGGACCCGCCAAAACGGGACTTTTTATCACTTTTACTCATATATCCACCTGATGACATGCAATTAAGCGGCTTTATCATAATTATACAGTGGTAAGGCAAAAAAAACGACCGGATAATCCGGTCGTGATGAACAATATTCGATTACGATATTACTATTTATACTCCGCCTGCGAGAATACGGAATAAAAGGATCGTCAGAGCAGCAAAACCAATAGCAAGGAATGCCGTTATTTTCTTCAGTCTGCTTTCAAAGGTTCTACCCTTATCTTTTCCATAAAAAGTATCAGCTCCGCCGCCGATGACTCCGAGTCCCTTGTCATTTCCTTCTTGAAATATCACCAGACCAACCAGTGCTATACACACCAGTACATCGATTATAGCGATTATTAACGCGACTGTAGACATTGTCATGATGTGCCTCCGATACAAATACAATATTTCCCGTAAATCCGTTCAATTTTACCATAGGGGTTTTCGGAACGCAAGCACCCTAATTTATTAACTTACACTTTTCGCTTATTACTTGTTAGATATACAATTTCCGCCTGCATTGTCATTATTGCGCCTTCACTATTTCTTAAAACGGAATACCTTAAGTAGCTCGCTTGCCGCAAAAGGTATTACTGCCAGTGCAACCATAGGAAGCCAGGCTATGAGGGGAAGACTTGTGTTATCAAATATAGAATTCACTTTCGGGATGTAAATAACCGAAAGGAGCATCAGTCCGGAGAACGCCACCGCCAGATTCATCGCCTTATTTGAAAACAAGCCCAGACGAAAGACGCTGACCCGCTCTGAACGGCAGCTGTAAGCGCGAAACAGCTCAGCCATGATCAATGTTGCAAAAGCCATTGTTCTGGCTCCGGCAAGCCTTAAATCGCCTGTCGGCTCATTTACAAACAGAACGTTCAGTCCAATGAGGAACGATGAAAACACCGCCGCAAAAATCGCCACGCTCTGCACCAATATGCTGACGCGCATTTTCACATTGATAATGGATTCCGTCTTCCTCCTCGGGGGCTGTTGCATAATATCCGGCTCTCCCTTTTCGCGACCGAGAGCAAGAGCGGGAAAACTGTCGGTAACAAGGTTCAGCCATAAAAGCTGGATTGCGGTAAGCGGCGTTATTGCAGTAAGCATGGCGCCTGTATTATTGAAAAGAGCAACCGGGATTAATGAAATGATAAATATTACAAGAATTTCTCCGACGTTGCAGGACAACAGAAAACCGACAAATTTACGGATATTACTGTAAATAATTCTGCCTTCCTCGATTGCATGAACGATTGTCGCAAAATTATCATCCGTTAAAATCATGTCAGAAGAGTTCTTGGCGACTTCCGTTCCGGTAATCCCCATTGCAACGCCGATATCCGCGGTTTTGAGTGCCATTGCATCATTAACGCCATCTCCGGTCATGGACGCGATATGGCCGTTCTTCTTGAGCGCTGATACGATCCGGACTTTATGATCCGGTGATACTCTGGCGTACACGCTGGTTGTTTCGCAAATCTTTTCGAGTTCCTCATCCGTAATCTTGTCGAGATCAGCTCCGGACATGCTTGCCGCGTCGTCTTCAATCATTCCAAGATCTCTTGCAATCGCAACGGCCGTATCTCTATAGTCTCCGGTGATCATCACCGCGCGTATTCCGGCCTCTTTGCATACCTTTATCGCAGCTTTCGCTTCAGGCCTTGCGGGATCAATCATTCCTGCCAGCCCGAGGAATACGAGTTCGTCTTCGTGGGAAAATTCTGCGGTAATGTTTTCATCCGCAGCTCCGTGCGCCCGGTATGCGAATGCAAGAACACGCAGTGCATTTGAAGCCATGGAGTGGTTAATCTTCAAAATATCCTCTTTTTGAGCAGGCGTGATCGGAACCGCATTTTCTCCGTCAAAAATCGAGACACAGCGTGCAAGAAGTATATCCGGCGCACCCTTGGTAAACGAGATCATCTGCTCCGGAATGATGCCCGAGTGATACGTTGACATCATTTTTCTGTCTGAATCAAAGGGCAGCTCGGTAATCCGGGGGTAACGCGAGTGAATTTCATCTCTTAAAAGGCCTCCCTTGGCCGCGAGAGCGATCAAAGAACCTTCCGTCGGGTCACCGATGCAGGAATAGCGTCCGTCTTCTTTTACGGCCGTTATAGCGTCATTGCAAAGCACACAGGAAAGAAGCATCAGCTGAATATTCTTATCGGTGGATACCTGAACTCCGGCTTCGGATGTGATGACTCCCTCCGGAGAATATCCGGTTCCGGAAACCTCGAAGGTTTTGTAACCGTCATAAAGCTTTGTAACCGTCATTTCGTTCTGTGTCAGTGTACCGGTCTTATCCGAACAGATGACATCGACGCAACCTAATGTTTCAACAGCCAGCAGTTTGCGGACAATGGCATTGCGAGCGGCCATTCTGGTCATTCCAATGGATAATACGATCGTTACTACGGCTGCCAATCCCTCCGGGATCGCAGCTACAGCCAGACTTACTGCGATCATCAGACTTTCTTCCCATGGAGAGTGCTGAACAAAAACGTCAACGGCAAACACGATCAAACATACCGCGATGCAAATAACCCCTAATATTTTACCAAGGCTGTTTAAGCTTCTTTGAAGAGGAGTAATCGTATCATCAATCGTCTTCAGGCGAGCTGCAATTTTACCGAGTTCAGAACGCGATCCGGTATCCGTTACTACGCCCAAGGCGCGGCCATATGTTACCGCTGTTCCCATATAAAACATGTTTGCTCTGTCTCCGATACCTGAATCCTGAGGTAAGACTGCATCTGCATCCTTCTCGACAGGAACAGATTCACCGGTTAGGGAGGATTCATCCACCTTAATGGAGTTCTGCCACAAAGCCCGAATGTCCGCGGCAATCAAATCTCCGGCTTCCAAAAAAACGATATCGCCCGGAACCAACTGGTCGGACGGAATCAATTTCTTTTCGAGATCTCTTAGGACCTTGGTCTGCGGAGAACTCATCCGCTTCAACGCGGCAATTGCCTGATCCGCTTTGCCCTCTTGATATACTCCGAGAATTGCATTGATTATAACAATTGCCATGATTACGATGACATCGATCCAACCGTCAAATCCACCTTCTTTGAAGGCCATAAATGCCGAAAGAACCGCCGCTCCGATGAGGATTATAACCATCGCATCCGCAAACTGGCTAAGGAATCTTTTCCATAGAGGAACTCGCTCCTCTTCACCCAGCGAATTCAGTCCATATTGAAGTAGTCTCTTTTCCGCCTCGGTCCTGGAAAGACCTGTCTTGGAGTCTGAATTCAAACTTTCTAAAACCGCTTCCTTGGTCACCATGTATGCTTGATCCATCAGAAAGGCACCTCCGCCGAAAAATGTGTATCAAAATTATTATAACTTATTTTAGCATTCACTATCTTGAAAACTCATAAAATGCAAAAAACCTGCTTTTGCAAGCAGGTCTTCTGGTGCCCAGAGTCGGAATCGAACCAACGACACGAGGATTTTCAGTCCACTGCTCTACCGACTGAGCTATCTGGGCAAATACTAACCGGTTCTTTCGAACCGGTTAGATTTGGCGACGCAGAAGGGGCTCGAACCCTCGACCTCCAGCGTGACAGGCTGGCATTCTAACCAACTGAACTACTGCGCCATTATGGTGGGAACAACAGGGCTCGAACCTGTGACCCTCTGCTTGTAAGGCAGATGCTCTCCCAGCTGAGCTATGCTCCCAAG
>Ga0209373_10004190_pt1 | contig 12638 bp, 14 predicted proteins | sample Higcelweek5metaG_FD_187173 | JGI IMG/M metagenome (GOLD analysis project Ga0209373, IMG submission 187173) | Freshwater pond sediment microbial communities from the University of Edinburgh, under environmental carbon perturbations - High... | ecosystem: Environmental > Aquatic > Freshwater >... | reverse complement strand
ACGTTGTACGCGCCATGATCGGCGATCAAGTACACCGTGTCGCCGATCCACCCGACCTTCACGTTCGTGATGTTGAGCCCGAAGTCCTGTCCGGCCGTCACGAAATCATATCTATCAGGCATATCGTCAACGTTGATGATCATGTCCTCGGTAAACTTCTCGTAGACGACGCCCTCGGCCTTCACCCAGAGCCCGTCCCTGAATCGCGCCTTCTGTTTCTCGGGCATCGTATCGAGGATGTCCTCGATGTAGTCGGAGGCCAGATGCTCCACGTTGTCCTGCGGATTCAGCAGCATCGATGTGTACAGTTCCGGCTTCGGAAGCGGCGTATCCGTTCTTGGCTCGATCTTCCTGATGAACACCTTGTACGCCCAGTGCATCGGGCTTGCCGGATTGCAGTCATACAGGAACAGGTTCCTGCATCCCGGTATGTTCATCGCAAGACGGCTGTACGCGACATTCACCGCCGCGTATGAAATCTGACTCACCTCGTTAAAGTAAATCGTGTTTTACTCGTGCCCCAGGATCTTGTCGACCTGTTCCCTGTCGCCGAGCCCGCCGATCCATATTTCTGACCCGTTCCAAAGCTTTATGTAGTTGTCGTGAACGACGTACGTGAAGCGGTTTTTCCCGACGATCTTCTCGAGCCAGGGAATGAGCGTCTCGTGCAAAACGGAACTTCGCGCATCCTTCGTCCGCAACCGGCAAATCAGGTGCCGGGAAGCCGAGTACCGAACGGCGCGGTAGATGATGACGATCACGAGGATCGTCGTCTTTCCGCTTCGCGATCCCCCGAAAAGGAGGATGTGCTTCGCGCCCGCTTTCAGGAGGCGAAGCGCCGCGCGCTGAACCCTCGTTGGCCTGAAAACGGACTCAAGTAGCGCGATCATCATAGCCCTTCAAAGTCGTTCACGAAATTGATCTCGAGCTGTCCCTTGAAATCCTTGCCCTCTTCCCCGTCACCCGAGTCGCTCTTGCCGAACAAGGCGCGCTCGATGTCAATCGAGTTCTTGAGCCAATCCATCACGTTGACCTGGCTCAGTTCCTCGGGATCGAACTTCTCGAGCCGCTTCTCCACGATACTCAAGACCTTCTCGGTTATCCGCTGATACATCTTCTCGCGCTCGGCGAATTCCCGTTCGCGTTCCGCGCGCTTCAGACTATCGAGGTAGGTGTCGTACGCGCCGCAGCGCTTTACCCAGTCGAACTTCGCCGACCACTTGCACCACACCCCGTAGCGGGAAGAAGGAATCCCGTTGAGCGCAAGCGCCTTCAGGATTCCCCGGTCCCGTCCATGATCCCGATAAAGGCAGAACGCGTTCCATGCCGCGTTCGTCTCATCATCCTGTCTCTCCCACACCTCGGAAATGAATCACCTCCCCTCGCGTCCTACCGCGTTGTTCTTTTTGGTTCCCCGGAAAGCTCCAAGGTGCAGAGTCCCCTGATAATCCTGACGGCGTTGTCATATTCGCCCGCCCATTCATCGTTACCGGTTTCAGATGCATGCACCTTTCGCTTCTCGAGAAACGCTACCGCCTTGCTGATACTCTCGAGCGTCAGATACGGTTTCTTCATGATTCCGTTACCTCCCGTCAGCGGCTTCAGGCGTCCCTACTCGCCTTAAGTCCGCAAACTGTTCAGCCGTTTATCGAGTTCAATGTATCCGTGTTTGATTAAACCGAAATGGTCTACTTTTTCGACAATGAAAAGCTACTTGTCGAAATAAATGCAAATCCCACGCATTGCGTCAGCTTTCCCGCCTGCATTTTTCTCCCGGGGGAGGTCCGATTATGCGGCCAGTGCCGGAACCCCGCAAGGCCAAGGCAAGCGTCCCTACGCTTCGCTACGGGCCGGCCTTGCGTGAACCCGTCACTGGCCTCAGGAATTTTTAATCGCCCCCCGGGAGAAAAATAAAGGGCGCGGTCCGCGTTTTTTATTTTACGCATCATGTCGTTGCAGCTTTGAAATCTCGTTTCGGACCAAAGGAGTTTTTATGAGTGATCTTGCGTTAGTCGAAATTGAGCGCGTCGAAACTTACGAGCGCGAGGAAAGCAGGTTTGAACAAAAGGGTTCAAAGTCGTTTTATTTGCCGGAAGACTTGTTTCCGTTTCCGCGAGTGATCGAGGATTGGGGCGTTACCACCTTCGACGTATCGCAGACGGCTTGCCAGCTTGGCATACAAATACCCGTCCACGTCTCGAGCGGTCTTTATCACAAGTGGATTGCGAATGGTATCAGGAATCCGGTCAAGAATGTCGAAACGCTTTGTCACGCGTTTCTGTACGCGGTCGACTGCGACCTGAAAGATTCCTGCATTCTGGATTTCGTCGTTCCGGGTAACGGCACGCCGCCCTACAAGGCAAGCGCCATGCTCCACGGGTTTAGGGTTAAGGTCATAAACCTTTCCTGGGAACCGTAAACAAAAACGGCCGGGAATTGATCCCGGCCGTTTTGCCTAACCCTCATGATACTTGATCGACACGCAGTCCCGTTTCTCTACCGAGACCGGGACGCCTTCGTGCATCCTGATATCGATCCCGAAAGAACCGAAGCGCTTTTCCTTAAGCTGCGCGTCGATCCATGAAAGAACCTCGGCGCGGACCTGCTCGGGCGTCATCGGCATACAAGCTCCGCTTCCGTGCGTTCGCCATTGTTCTGGGTATTCTCGTTCAGGAAAAGATCGACGTCGCTTCGCTTGAACAAAACCTTCCGCCCGACAACGACGCTCGGGATCTTCCCCTGCTTTCGCCAGCGATACACGGTAAGCCGCTTGCAATGCATCAGCGTCATGAACTCGCGCATATCCATCATCCGGTTACAGTCTTCCCGTTCTGCTATCAACACGTACCTCCTTGATTCGTCATGAATCAAAAAGTACCAGAGCATTACAGGAAAGGGATGGTCTAGTTTTTCGACAGGATGAAACGCCTTGTCGAAAAACACATCACGCGCCCTTTTCGTTTTTCATGACTTCGAGTTTCTTTTTTGCGTCGGCGAAATCAATCACCTGACCGGCATGACTATAGCGCGCCATCATCTCGGGCGTTTTGTGTCCGGCAAGGTTCATGATCACCAGATCCGAAAGCCCGGACATTCTCCCGAGCGTCACGAAGCAATGGCGAAGACTATGAAACACGATATTCCGTTCCTTCTGTTCCGCAGTCGGTATTCCAATCGCCCGAAGCGTGATTGAAAGCGAGCGTTCGAAGTAATGAGAGTCGCGGGGTTCCATCCGGTTACCGACGCGCGCAAAAACGAAATCGCTCGCATCATACCAGTGCGCGTAATTTTTCTTGACCGTTTGCAAGGCGTCTGATAACGAATCGACGAGAGGGACCTTCCGGAAGCTTCCGGCCTTCGGTTCCTTCAAGCCATCATAAACCGTATAGTTATGGCGAATGTCGATGATCCCATTTTCAAAATCGATATCGCCCCATTGCAAGCCACGGACTTCCCCAAGGCGCATACCGCAGAGACAGCCAAGCATGACGGCCAACGTCCTGAACGGGTCATCGGCTTCAAGTTGAATAACGCGCGTCACTTCTTTCGGCGTAAGTATCCCGCGTTCCTTCACAACGTGATGGGCTTTCTTCACGCGCGCGCACGGATTCGAATCCAATTCCTCACGCTCATACGCCCAACGAATAGCCGCGCGCATTGATTCAAATACCGTATTGATGCGCTTCCCTGAAAGGCCTTGCTCCGAAGCCCACAACATCCAATCGCGAATCATTGCCGTCTTTACATTTTGAACGGGAATACTCGCGAGAGCATTATACGGCGCTAAATGTTTTTGAACGGCTTCCCGCGAGATTTTCACGTAGCCACCGGAAAGAGGTTTGCCGTATCGAAGCACATGCTCTTTGGCGTATTTACTGTCCATGCGCCAGAAGTCGAGAAGGAAGTCTATGAAAAGCGTATCGCTCACGCCCTTCGAAAACTTAATGCTCCCGAGCATTTCGCGGGCAGCACGTTCCGCTTCCGCGCGACGTTCTCGCTTGCCTTCTACCGGGACATTAGTCGAGCGCGTGACAGAGTAACGCCCTTCCGACTCATTCCAGAATCGGGCGTACCACATTAAACCGTTCGATGATTTGTGTTTGAAAAGTGTGAAAGGGAGGTGCGATTTCGGGCGCATAATTCATCCTTTTTCACGATAATGTCACTCTTGAGTGTCACTCGTGCATTTTAGGTGATTATGTCGCCCGATTTCGGGTAGACAATTCTTTGTACTGGAAGAACTTAGACCAAGTACTTTGCTATTAGCGGCAATAGGGCTTGAACCTATGACCTAACGGATATGAGCCGTTTGCTCTACCGACTGAGCTATACCGCCATAACGCTCGGTCACTATAGCAAACCCGAAAAAAAGTGTCAATAACCGGGTCTAGATTAGCATGTGGACGCGGGCCTCGCGGTAGAGACGGCCGTTGTGGGTCGGGTTGCGCATGAACTGCTCGCGGAGGGCGTTGTCGTCGATCTCGTTCGCGCGGCGCTGCATGTACTTAAAGCCGAGACTGAGAAAGACCATCGAGTCCGCGCCGGATATAAGGTTGCCCGACTGCCCCATCTCGTAGCAGAACAGGCAGTAGGAGGCGGCGTAGGGATCGGATTCCTCAAGGGCCTTTCGCGCGAGCCGCGCGAGCGAGACGGCGGTGGACGCGTCGTCGCTTTCGGCGCCGAATCGCCAGTCGTAAAGGAGCTTTAGTGCCTCGTACATTCGCTCGGGAACGTTTTGCCCGCCGGCGGCGCCGTAGCAGAGGTCCTCGGCGATAGAGTACCCGCTTCGCCAGGAAAAGCCCTCAGGCCCCCAACTTAGACGGTCCCTTGGCATCTCCAGACTTATCGGCAACTCAACCGTTTCGATTCGGCGGCCGGAAAGCAGCGATGATTCCAGAAGATAGAGTATCGCCTCGGGTATGGTTTGGGCGCAGTCGGAAAGGATGCCCTCCGCCGTCGCGTAGCGTTTTTGGTGGGTAAGCGATCGGGCATACCAGACCCTGCACAGAGACACGGAATCGGGGATCTGATGCACGGACGCGAGCGACGCTGCGGTCTGGAAAAGGATCTCGGCGTCGGGGTAGTTGCCAAGCTCGAAAAGGAGCCGGCCCTTCATGAAGAGAATCAGCACCTCCCAGTCCTTGGCGTACGATGCCTCGACGGTCTTCCCCACGGACTCCAGGTTGCACAGCGAGAAATGATAGTTACCGGTGATAAAATGAACTATCGCCATGGCGAAGCGCGTTGAAAGAGCGCTTAAGGGATCGTGCATCGTCTCGGCGTTCTCGAGCGCGTATTCCAGGTAGACAATCGCGTCGTCGCCTTTCTTTCGCGCGAAGGCGAGCATCGCCATAAGGAGCAGGGTGCGATACTCGCCGGGAAGAATGCCGGTTTTCTGGAAGGAGTGCAGCGTGTCCTTAGCGACGGAAAAAGCCTCGTCGAGCATTCCCGTTCGGTAAAGCTCGAACGCCGCCTCGAGGGAGAGGACCATTTCCGGCACGGCCGGGTTTGCGAAACGGGCCCGTAGTCCCTCGATCGCCGGAATCGGGCTTTTAACGGACGAATATAAACAACTGACGAGGAAAGCATCAGGTACATTGAACGACAGGGAATCGAATGCCTCGTACAGCGAGAAGTCGCAGTGGAGAGCTCCCTTCTCATAAAGAGTCCACAAGTACTCGCCGATCCGGTAATCAAGCTCGGAGGCGCGCTCAGACTCAGCCTCAAAAAGCCTATTAACCACCGGTGGGTTAATCGAGCGGAAGTCGGCGGGATCCGCTATTAGCCCTACCGAGCGCATAAAGGAACCCAGGTCCGCGATAAAGTCCGCTGCCTTGCCGAGGGACGCGAAAAAACCCGGTAACTCGGCGACGTGCAGGAATGGCACGGCGCGCAGCGCAAGGTACGAAAGGTCCTTAAGGTCTTGGGGCATACTGGCGATACGCTGAGACTCGAATTCGGGGAAAGGCACCGAAACGAACGAGCATACGCCGGATAGCTTATCGCCCATAGCCGAGAAAAGCCCGGGTTTGGGCCTATCCTCGAAGACGGCGATCTCGACGGGTTTTCCGAGCTTGGCGGAAAGGGACCTAAGGACGTATCGCACGTAATCGACGCAAGCGGCTATCCGGTATTCGGGCTGCTGGCCTGAAAACCGATACCGCAGGTACATGTCGCGGGCGTTGCGGGTTTCCTCAAAGGCGCTCTTTTCCGCCTCCGCAAGGTCGGGCTCAAGAAGCGATGGTTCAAGGCGTCCAAGCATTTCCAGATAGGGGCCGATTGAGTGGTCCCGATCCGAAGGATAAAGGTAGAGCCGAGCGGGAAGAGTTTCCTTTCCGGAGGTAACGGCGGCCTCGCGGGGGATCAGGGCGCCCGAGTACGCCAGGAGTGGTATGTCCTGAAGCCGTTCGCACGTCACGAAGTCCGCAAGCAGGCCATATGCATCTTCCGTAAGGAGTATGGCGTCGTCGGGGATCAGGAGGGTCGACCAGTGCGAGCGAATGTCAGCGAAGCCGTCGGCCCCCGGATCTTTATCCGCGCGCCCCACGAGGATAAGGTATTCCCTGATCCGCTCACGATATTGTTCCAATAGGCCTCGAAGGCTTTCGAGCGAGCGGGATACGCCAAAGCACGATCCCACGGCGGTTTCGTCGAATTTATAGACCATCGCCGACTGAAGCCTCGAGTCGATACCCCCGTTTTCCCTGACGCACGAGGCCACCGAGGCAAAAAAACTCTCCGGAACATCGGGGCATATCTTGTTCAATTGGCGCTGATATCGAAGCTCGACGTATATGTATAGCATGGGCAGGGTCTCCCGGATTCATTGACAGTGATTCTTTCGCTTGCTAGTATAAACTCATTGTGCCTTTAAATCGAGATTTTTTGGCACGTAAGGAGTTATAAAATGAATCCGGCAACTTTGAAGGGAAGATCGTTGGTATATCTGAAAGACTGGGAACCCGATGAGATTCGGCATATTCTTGAACTCTCCAATACCGTCAAGCGATCCGCCCGTCATGGTGACGTCCATCAGCGATTCCTCGGCAAGACCCTCGCAATGATCTTCGAAAAGCGCTCAACCCGGACGAGATGTGCCTTCGAGACAGCCTTCGGCGAAGAAGGAGGGCATCCGGTTTTTCTCTCCACGCAGGATATTCAGCTCGGCGGCAAGGAATCCATCGAGGACACCGCGCGCGTCCTGGGCCGCATGTTCTCAGCCATCGAATTCCGCGGGTTTAAGCAATCCACGGTGGAGATTCTCGCGCGCGAATCGGGCGTTCCCGTATACAATGGGCTTACCGACCAGTATCACCCCACTCAGGCACTTGCGGACGTCATGACCCTCCAGGAGGTCTTTGGCAAGATTCAGGGGCTCAACCTTTGCTATGTCGGGGATGGAAGAAACAACGTTGCCCGCTCGTTGCTGGTAATCTCGTCCAAACTTGGCATCAATATCACGGTTATCTCGCCTGAATCCCTCTTTACCGACGAGGCATTGCTCGCGGAATGCGACGTTTGGGCAAAGGTCTCCGGCGCCAAAATCACCATTACCGATAAACTTGAGGCCGTCGCGGGCGCGGACGCCCTGTATACCGACGTGTGGGTGTCCATGGGCGAGGAAATCAGGGTTGACGAACGCCGCAAATTGCTTACGCCCTATCAGGTTAACGAGAAGTTGATGGAAATGACGGGTAAATCAACCACGATCTTCCTCCATTGCCTTCCCGCGGTTAAGGGAGAGGAAGTCACCGTACCGGTGATCGAGGGCCCAAGAAGCCGCGTATGGGACCAGGCGGAAAACCGAAAACATACGATCAAGGCAATTATGCTTGCAACATTATAAAACCAGGATGTATACTTAAGTTCAACACGGAGGTTTCAGTTCGATGAAAAAGACAACGCTCTTGTTATTGTCGTTTGCGCTCATATTCGGCCTTTTTGCCGCGGCCCCCGCCGCCGCCGATGAATCCGAGCTGTATTATATCAACGTCCCGATACTCAAGATCTTCCCCCACCGCCTTGGGTATTACATCATCTATCGCCGCAATGGACTCAAGACCGGGGAATACTTTATTCCCACCAAATGGCTTGACCGCCGCGATCAGCGCGCCATCCTCAACCTGACCGAGTCGAACATTAATCCCTACCTGACCATAGTCATGCGCAAGGGCGAGTTTGACCACATCACCATCGTGGCCGCGCGCGACACGCATCATCCCACTTGGGGACTGTTCACGGGAAGCGCGTCCCAGTACGACGAGAATTTCAAGGCCGACAAGCTCGATATGCAGTTCTAGTCCGCAATGCTCATAGAAAGCATCCAAAAGGCCATCCGGGGCGAAACGCTCGACGGATGGCTTTTTTGTAACTTCCGCCATCGAGACGCCCTTACCGACTCTTTGCTCTCCCTTAATCCCGCGTCGACGGCCACGCGTTCCTGGTACTATTACGTCCCCGCGGAGGGCGATCCAGTCAAATTCACGCACCCCATCGAGCGGGATCAGCTCAATTCCCTGCCGGGAAAAACGATCGTCTATCCCTCCCGCGACGGCCTTATCAAACTACTCTCAGGGCTATCGGGACAACGCGTCGCGGTCCTCTCAGACCCTACCCTTCAGATCCTCTCCACGCTTGACGCGTCCTCGTGGAACCTGTTCCGGTCATGCGGAATGGAGCTCGCGAGCGCCGCGCCCCTCCTGCAGCGCGTGCGCGGAACGCTCGACGAAAAGGGTATCGAGAGCCATGGGCGCGCGGCGGCCATCCTTTACCGAATCGTGGCCGAAGCCTGGGATTTCGCGTCGCGCGGGTATATTACGGGACAAACGATCCATGAACGCGAGGTGCATGACTTTATGCTTTCCCGCCTTTCCGAAGCGGGACTTATCACCGACGACCCGCCGATCGTCGCGAGCGGGCCCAATTCAGGTAACCCGCACTACTCCATACCGGACGGAGAGTCCGGTCGCCGATTCGCCATTGGAGACGTCATCCAGTTCGATATTTGGGCGAAGGAGCCTGACGGCATCTACGCGGACATCTCATGGGTCGGATACTTCGAAAAGCGCGCGCCGCCGGAGCTCGAAGAGGCGTTCGCGAATCTTGCGCGCGCGCGAGACCTTGTCGTGGAAAGCGTACGGGAGGGTCTCGCCTCGGGCGCCTCGGTGCGCGGTTGCGATCTTGACGCCGTCGCGCGCGAGTGCCTACTCGCGTCGTTTCCGGAAGCCGCGATTAAGCACCGGACGGGGCACGGCATCGACACGGAATGCCACGGTTCGGGCGTAAACCTCGACTCCGTGGAATTTCCGGACAATCGCCGCCTTCTGGAAGGGAGCTGTTTTTCCGTGGAACCGGGGATTTATTTCGACGGATACGGGATGCGCACGGAAATCGATATTTACATACAGGGCGGTAAACCGATAGTATCAGGTTGCAAAACGCAAAGATCGTTGTTGGTTATACAGGAAGCGAAAGAAAATGAGTGATGTACCATCGAACATAGAATTTTTTCTTAAGAACTACGGCACCTACGTAATCGCGGGCCATAAGGAGCCGGACGGGGATTGCATAGGCAGCAGTCTCGCCCTGGATTCACTATTGCGCAGACTGGGAAAGAAGACCGTTCTCCTTTCGGCCGGTCCCTTTAAGCGACCGGAAATCAAGAAATACGAGCAATTATTCCACAATTCGGTAGACCCGACGACCCTTCCCGCCGACGCGGCGCTCGTCGTGCTCGACTGCTCGAACATCGAGCGTATCGGGGACGCGGGCAAGGGCTTAGAGTCCCTGCCGATAGCGATCATCGACCATCACGCGACGAACGATACCGCGCTCGAGCACAGCTTCGTGGACGGCAAGGCCCCGTCCACGGCCTTTCTCGTGCAGTCCGTGGTCGAGCGGCTCGGCGGCTCGCCAACGAAGGAAGAGGCGGAATACCTCCTCTTCGGGATGTGCACCGACACCGGTTATTTCCGGCACCTTGACGCGACCAGCGCGCAGACATTCGCCCACACCTCGCGGCTCGTGGCGGCGGGAGCAAACCCCAAAAAAACCTTCGCGGCGATGAGCGGCGGAAAGTCCTTCGGGTCGCGAATCCTCATCTCGCGGCTCTTGTCGCGAATGGTACGCTATTACGGGGGACGCCTCGTCGTCACCTACGAGAACATCGAGGATACCCAGGAATTTGGGCTTGAGGGCCGCGATTCGGACTCGCTGTATCAGCTTATCCAAAGCATTTCCGGGGTTGAGGCCATCGTCGTGGTCAGGCAGGGGACTGAGACGGACTGCGCGGTCGGTTTCCGGTCGCTCGACCGCATCGACGTAAGCCTCGTCGCCTCTTCGTTTGGCGGTGGCGGACACCGACAGGCATCGGGATTGAGCATCAAGGGTACGATCAACGAGCTTATCCCCCGTTTCGTCGCCGCGTTTGCCCCGCAATTTGAGGGAATCGCCCCGTAGTATTTACGTTTTATTTACAGTTTGCGGGCAATGCGCTCGATCCTGTCATATATATCCTGTGGAGGTAACGTATGACAGATGAATCCGCCGCTCGCCTGGCGCATCTATTCCGGCAGAGCGGCGATCTCCATTTACTCGAGCAGGCAGTATCCTGCCTCGCATCCTATCTTTACGTAAACCTAAAGCGCTATCGGCTTCCGAATATGGACGAAGACCTGAGAAGCGACTTTATCGCCTGGCTCTACCCCAGGCTTCCTTCGGTAATCCGACAGTTCAACCCCGAAAAGGCATCGTTCAACACCTACGTGAATTGGGTAGTCCGCCTTTCGTTCCGAACCTTCCTGAAAAATAAATATTCCGTGGAAGCTCGTCAGCGCGTCTACGAGATCGAGGAAACGACGAGACTCCTCAGCGTCGAGGCCGAAATCGGCGCGGATTCGGACTGGGACTCCTGTACGGCGGACGCGAATCCGGATTATGGGGACATACTCTCGCGAGTGAAATTCTCGGAGCTCAGCGAGAAAAAGCGCGCGATCCTTTCCCGCAAGGTTCTTCTTCTCGCGTGCAAGGCAAGCAACTACATCGACGAGCGATCGATCAAGCGCGTCGCGCTGATAGCGGGATTATCGGTCGAGTATATCCGCGAGAAAATCGACATACTGCGCGAAAAGACGCTTGAAAAGCACGACCGCGACGTTAAGACGGCCGAGAGGATAAACGGGTACTACATTCGCGCGCAGAGATGCCTTTTCGAGATGAAATACATGGATCGCGACACGGCGAGATACCTCAGTCTCGGCAAGGAGTACGCTTTCTGCCTCAAGCGAATTCAGACGATCCGGAAAAACGACTCGCGCCGAATACGCACGCCCAGTAATCGACTCCTCGCCACGACCCTTGGCATCAGTCGCGGAACCATCGACTCTACCCTTGCGTCAACTCATACGGACGGTTATTCTGAGTCCCCATGAAACTCTATTTCGCGTCGGGCAACGCCCATAAGCGGGACGAACTCTCCCGCATTCTTCAAGGCCATACGATCGTCATCCCCTCGGACGAGGGCATTCCCTTCGATCCCGAGGAGACCGAGAATTCCTTTTTCGGAAACGCCATGATCAAGGCGAAGGCGCTATACGATCTGGTACGGGCTCCCGTCATCGCGGACGATTCCGGCATCTGCGTCGACGCGCTCGGCGGGGAACCTGGGATCCATTCAGCCCGTTTCGGGCAATCCGAGGGACTTAACCTGGACGCCGCGGGAAAAAACGACCTTCTCCTTTCGCGGATGGATGGAATCAAGGACCGAACGTGCCGTTTCGTTTGCAATATGGTGCTTTACCTTGGGCAAGACCGATTTTGCTCCGTTCAGGAAACCCTTGAAGGGGAACTTATTACCGAGTCCCGGGGAACGGGAGGTTTTGGATATGACCCGGTCGTCTTTGTCCCTAGCTACGGTAAAACCGTAGCCGAGTTAAGCGAGCGCGAAAAGGACGATTGTTCCCATCGGGGAAAGGCCGGACGCGCCATTGAAAGGTATCTCTCTTCGCTCTAGGGCTTTTTGAATAGAGCGATATCCTTTCCGGCAAAGCCTAAAGACACCAACCCGGCGCGGCATCCGACCGCGAGAATGGATCGTTCGGTATAAAAACAGACATGCGTTGGGTCTTCCCGATACCACCAGGCCGCGAAAAAAGAGTCAATTTCCGCGACATCGGGCAAAAAACCGGTTTTTACGGCTAATAAACCGCCCGAACGCAAATTTCTCGACATCTCGGTAAAAGAGCGCACGGGATCGTGAAAGTGTTCCGCAACCTCTAGGCAGAGGATTAGATCGGCCCCGCCGTCAAAGGGCTTAAAATCCGGAAGGAAAAAAGGATCATACCCGCGGGCATCGTAGCCGCGCTCTCGCAATAGAGCGACAAGCGAGGGAGTCGGCCCCGAGCCCCAGTCAAGAACGGTCTGTATGGGCAAATTATCGGGAACAACACGGGAAACGCGGGTAATCGTCGAATCAAGGAACCTTTCCAGATAAGCGCGGTAATCGGTATTCTCGAGCCCATTGTGATGCATGGTATAACGATCACGCTCGGCTTCATTGGTCAGATAATGCTCAGGACGTAAAAATACGCCACCGCAGCTCAGGCATCGGTCATAAACCTGCCCGCGAACGGTTAATTGCG
>Ga0209373_10004186_pt1 | contig 12645 bp, 11 predicted proteins | sample Higcelweek5metaG_FD_187173 | JGI IMG/M metagenome (GOLD analysis project Ga0209373, IMG submission 187173) | Freshwater pond sediment microbial communities from the University of Edinburgh, under environmental carbon perturbations - High... | ecosystem: Environmental > Aquatic > Freshwater >... | reverse complement strand
CAGTTGCGGTGTTGCGGGCTCCTGCCCTTCCGCGTACCACAAAAGCCAATGCGGAAAACTGTTGCTCGCGCCCCACTGTGCCCGCAATTGACATATAGTTTTTGTTAGCAACTGGGTTTTCTGTTCGTTTGTAACATATCTTATTCAATCTCTCGTAAAAGCGTTTTTGTCCGCTCGAAACGGAGCGCAATTTATTTTGAGCGTCGGGAAACCCTAATAGCCCCTTAGGGCTAATGTGGGTGGGGATTGTAAGCTCTTTGGCAAGCCCAGTGAACGACTTTTCGATTACCAGAACTGTTACTTGGGCTTGACAATGTGCTTGCAATGTGCGCGGGTACTTCGACTGGCTCAGCAACTACTTCGACTGGCTCAGTGTACACTTTATTACTTTACAACTTTTCCCAATGCTTCTAATAATTGCGGATTATCTCCCAATGCAATCTTTGCAACGGCATAAAATTCACTCATCCAGTCGTCGAGTTTAGCAAAAGCTGTGTCTTTAACGGTTGTTGCGTCTTGCGATTCGCCCTTTTCTTTTAAATAGGCGGCTCGTGCTGCTTCTACGTCAGGAATTAATGCGTTTGCGGCTGTCAGCTCATCCACCGTAACCTTAAGTCGGCTTAATTGGGTTTGGATGTCTTTTTTTGCAAGGGCTAAGGTGTAAAATTTCTTTACTACCTCTAACCATTTGATGTAAGCCTGAGGTAAACTGCCCGAGATTTCCAATTTGTCGGCAGTTACAGGGTCGTTACGGAAAACAACTTTTGCTTTTTTGCGGTGTTCAGAATAGATTTTTGCGAGTTGATCTTCCTTTGATGCAAAAAGAGCATAAGCAGCAGCTTCTTCGTCGGTTTCTTTTTTGTTAGAATCGAAAGAGAGCCGGGTTTCGTCGTACAAGGCTTTACCGATAGCCATTGTTGCAGAGTCGTAGCCATATTCGGCCATTGTAGTTGAAATTTGTGGTTGAGAAGCGGTGTTCTCGAACGCTACCCTGTACTGTTCCAGCGTTTGGGCTTCGGAAGTTCTAAGATTTTTGGACATTTTTAATTAGTTTAAATTAGTGATGATGGCCTTTGGTTGGCCGTTTATTATTTTAATTAGATTTTGACATTTTGCTACAATTATTCATTATTTCGGATTCCTATGCGTTATTTTGGATTACTCAGTGTCATTTTAATCGAATTTAAGCCACTATCCTATCCCTACAAGCCGTTCGCCTGTTCCTCAGCGCCATTCTTGTGTTCCTCAGAGCCGTTCTCCTGTTCCTTCAAGTCGTTCTCCTATTCCTTCAAGCCGTTTTTCTATTCCTCAAAATTGAAAACTATACATCCGTGGATATAAAAACCTTTTAAAGTGTTTTTAAACCGCAAAATTGGCTGTGATGCCTTTTCACATAAAATTTTTCAAGATTTTACTGCGTTTTTGGGGGCAGAAGAATGCTTGAATAGAACAGGTTAGATTCGGATTGCCAATTTAATAAAAATATGTTTACAAAGAAAATTGCAGAAATTATTTTGGGGAGGAATTGAAAAGCAACTTGATAAAAAAGGCGGGGGTTAGCCCGCCTCTATTTTATTTGTTTACGTTTGCCCACACTAGAGAACTCGTGCGGGAGCGGGGTGTGTTACAAATTTAAGCTAAACAGGTTCGGAGCAAATCAAGCAATATGTTTTTCGTATAGGTACTTCTGAAACTCGATAAACAGTGAACTAATATCCTGCACACCACCAAGAACGGCCATTGCATCTTCGAGCGACTGGTATTTGTTGGTTAACAAGATTGGCAGTTTTTCTTGATCGAGTTCTTCGAAACCTGATTCAACGTATTTGCTTAGTACAAATTCAATGAATTCCTTTTGTTTGGAATTGAGCAGTGCAAAAATGGTGGCTTGTGTTGCTGAAACCCTTTGAACCCTTGTCATGGGTTTAATGTCGCTGTTGAATACGTATTCCAAAACATCGAACAAATCGCTTTTTTCTGCATCAATCAATTTTTGCAGGTTTTCCAATTCATCTTTTCCGAAACCTGCTTCATCGAGTTTTTCGAGCAGGGTTTTACGTGTTAACGGATTGCCCCAAATTGTCCTCAATTCTTCTTCACTTTGAAATAATTTGGGCAATTCGCCAAAAAGATTGTTTAAGAATTCTTCCACTGAAATTGGTTTGCCGTCGGCACTCCAAAAAGAGGTTGACATCATGTGCTGAATTTCCAGCTCTTTGCCATTCCTTAATTTTACTTTCACCTTCTTCTTACAAACACAAGGGCGTTGTCCACATTTATAACATGGTGGAGGAGGTTCTTTTATGCAAATGCAAGGTAATTGTCCACAAATAAGACACGGTTTTGGTGGTTGTTTCTCACAAATGCAAGGATTTTGACTGCATCGTTTACAAGGTTCTTCTTCTATTGGTTCGCCATCCCATTCAGGATCGGCGAAGTGATGATAAGCATCTACAAAGTCGTAAATGGTGAAAAACTCTTTTCCATCGAACAACCGTGTGCCACGACCAACTATCTGTTTAAACTCGATCATGGAATTGACTGGGCGCATTAAACAAATGTTGCGGATGTTACGGGCATCGACACCCGTTGACAGCTTTTGTGAAGTGGTGAGTATGGTTGGGATTGTTTTCTCGTTATCCTGAAATTCACGCAGGAATTGTTCGCCAATTTCGCCGTCGTTAGCGGTGACACGCACACAATAATTGGGTTCGACAGGCTCACCCACCTTTCTGGATTCTGAGCGTGTCGAAGAAACCAAATCGCGAACGGCGGCGGCATGGTCTTGGGTGGCACAAAATATAATGGTCTTTTCGTTTTGATTTACCTCGGCCATGAAAATTTTCACACGCTTGGCTTCGCGTTCTTTAATTTCGATAATGCGGTTAAAATCGGGCTCGGTGTATAAACGTCCTTCTTCTATTTCGCCCTCAATTATTTGGTCGTCGCTGGTGTAGATGTAATCGTCGAGGGTGGTTTTGATGCGCTTAACTTTAAAGGGAGTTAGGAAACCATCGTTTATTCCTTCTTTAAGTGAATATATGTAAACAGGTTCGCCAAAGTATTTGTAGGTATCTACATTGTCTTTTCGTTTTGGGGTGGCGGTTAAACCCAACTGAACTGCTGGTGAAAAATATTCGAGAATTGCCCGCCAGTTACTTTCGTCGTTTGCACCACCACGGTGACACTCGTCGATAATGATAAAGTCGAAATAATCTTTTTGGTATTCGCCAAAATATGGGGCTGGATTTCCTTCTTCATCGGTTCCGCTCATAAAGGTTTGGAAGATTGTAAAGAAGATATTTCCATTGGTGGGTACTTTGCCCGTCTTTTTAATTTCGTTGGGTTTGATGCGTATCAACGCATCTTCGGGGAAAGCGGAAAATGAGTTGTAAGCTTGGTCTGCCAAAATATTACGGTCGGCTAAAAATAAAATGCGTGGTCTTCGATTCACTTCTACTTCGCTCAGTGATCGCCTTGAAAGATTCCATCTTGAATAGAAAAGTTTCCATGCAATTTGAAAGGCAATGGCTGTTTTGCCTGTACCTGTTGCCAGGGTAAGCAGGATGCGTTGTTTGTTTTGAGCAATGGCTTCGAGGGTATTTTTAACGGCCAATTCCTGATAGTAGCGTAATTGCCAGTAACCGCCTTTATCTTCAAAGGGTATTTCGGAAAACTTCTCGCGCCATGCTTCGACATTTCGACTACGCTCAATGTCCGGTTCGTTTGTTATTGGATAAATGGCGTTCCAAAGTTCATCGGGCGAAAGGAAGTTGGAGACCAATCCCTCTTCGCCAGTTTGCATATTAATTTGATAAATTTCTTTGCCATTGGTGGAATAGGTGTAGGCCAAACAAAGTTTTTCGGCGTACTGTTTGGCTTGGGCCACACCTTCGGCAACCGAAATATCAACTGCTTTAGCTTCGACCACCGCCAGTTTGATGCCTTTGTAAGCCAGAATATAATCGGCAATGAGGGGTTTGCTACGCCTACCGCCTGTTTGAATGCGGCCTTCGGTAATTTTGCATACATTACGCTCGCGAAGTATTTTAGATCCTTCGGTAACACCCCATTCATTTGCTTTTAGCTTGGGGTCGATTAGTTCGGCGCGGGTTTCGGCTTCGTTCATTTTCTACCTTCTAGTTTTTTTATGAAAATTTCATTTCGAAGATTTGCCCTATCAAGCAAGGTTGAGTATTTTATTATTTCGGTATATAATGCTCCATCAGATTTGCCAAACTTACCTGCAATTCTTTTATAAGGTCTAAAAATAAAGTTAAAACCGTGAGCAGACTTAAAGTCGCTATCATTGTCTTCTATGTCATCAAAATCAATATTTTCGCCAATAAGATAGCCATAAAAGGTAGTAAAGTTGAATTCCTCTTTTGATAAATTATTAATCAATGAAGCATACCTATTTATTTGATTCAAATGGTCAGTCACATTTGTACCGGGAGCTTTCAATTCAATGATTATGCACTTACCTTCTTTAGGGAATAAAAGAATGTCGGTGCGTCTTTGATTAGCATCGCCTTGTTGTTTTAGACGATATTCTTCCTCATCAGAAGTTAATACCTCCTTTAAAATCTTAACATTATCTAGTTTAATATTACCAAGATGCCCCTCTGATGTACCTTTGAAATAAATAAACTCTTCATTGATTAACCAAAGGTCACTTTCCTCTGGAGTACTTGAGGATTGTTGAAATATGAGATTATGCATTAAATTCTCATCAATACGTCCACCATCTTTAAGTTTGTCAATTTCTTTATTTAAAATTTTACGGAACAGTTCCAAAACCATTTTTCTTCGCGCCACATATTGTGTTAGGGCAGTTCTGTTCTGAAGTGGGATGATTCGTACAAATTCTTCAACCTGAGCAGTAAGTTTTTCTTGATAATCTTCTTTGCTGGAATCTAATGAATCAAGATTTGATATTTTTTGTTTTATTTCTGCATCTTTCTCAGCAATAATTCTGGCATCTGCTTCATATACTTTTTTCAGTATTACATCGTCGGAATCACCTATGTGAATTTTATTTTGAAGAGTATTTAACGTTTCGGGATTCAATAAAAACATCTTCTGAAGTTCATCAATTGTTTTTGTTCGTTCTTCAGTTTTTATTTTGATTTCGTTGAATATAGAGAGAATTTTTTCATTTGTATCCTCTTCTATGTCCTCCATTAAAATCTGCTCGTCACTAAATAAAGAATCCTTGTGCAGTTTTTTAAAATCCTTTCTTCTTTGGATATTAATTTCTCCTCTTACATCGTTATCTCGGTCGTCGATATAAGTGCCTGATAACAAAAATAAATAGCGTTGATTATTTATAGAATCGGTTGGTAATAAGTTTTCGAGACGAATATCTTTCGCAATTTCGCCTTTACTTATCAATTTTAATTCATTCTTTTCAATTTCATTCTTTGGCAATAAAAATGCTTTAAGATTGAATGTTTCTTTGTTTTCAGTTCGAACAATTTGGTTGTTAATTAATTTACTGTATTTGATCTCTATTGGTTCATTCTTCTCTGGTTCTGGTATATCTTCATTTGTAAGCTCTAAATCTTCAATTAATTCTCCTACAACAATCTTTTTAATTTTTATTGATGGAAGATTTGGTCTGTTCTCACAAAATCCAGCCAAATAATGCCTTATCAGTTCCTTTTTTACTTCTGCTGCTGTAATGTAATTAAAAAACTTACTGTCTTTGGGGTTAATTAGTGCTTCAAAATTTAAAATTGTAATTGACTCTGTAGCTTCTATATCAATTTCTTCATCGAGACGGGCTATTGCATTTTGAGCTAAAAATGCATCAGCTTTTGATAAAGTAATTTGCCTTCTTTTAAAGCCAGTTGTTGAATTAATATCTCTGTAGATGCTTTCGTAATGCGTTTTATGAAAAGAGTGCAAGAACTGAACTCTACCTGTGCCTTTATTTGAGTAATTTTTTCTGTTATCCCTAAGGTTAATAAATCTTTCAAACTCACAGTCTTCAAAACCGATACCTGAATCTGTTATGATTATTCTTTCTAAATCAAAGTCATTATTTACATCAGATAACAAGTTCTTTTTGAAAATGAATTCAATCAAAATATTGCCTTTGTTTTTGGTTTGATAGCGGCTTTGATAAGAACGGATTGATTCCCAAGAATTGGTAAATGCTTCAAATATTGGTTGAAGTGGAGAATCCCCTTTTTTTGGAATCGTACTAATTTCTGATGGAAAATATATTCCCTGACCTTTTATGTATCCGATTTCAGCCATATTTATAGTTCTCCGTTAAATGCTTTTTGTAATACGCTTTTTTTCAGCTCCTCCAAATTTAAAAGTTTTTGCTGATAAATGGCTTCGAGCCGTTTAGTTTCGGCTGAAAGGGCGTCGAGGCGGGCAACGATGGTTTGTTGCTCGGTTAATGGTGGTAGTGAAAGGCATACATTCTTTATTTTAATCAAAGTAAGCCTTGTGATTGCTGCACCACCAATGTATCCTAAAAAATTCTTTCGCCCAACGGTACTATTCATGTAATGCACCAGAAAGGTGTTGAGTATTTTAGAAGAACATTTTAACAATGCAACGCTTGAAAGCAATGAAAACTCTTCATCTAAATTGTTTATTGCCGCTATTCCTGCTGTTGCCCCATCTTTTATATAAAGTACATCACCTTTCATTGGTGAACATCTTGCATATATTTCTTTGTGGTCTTTTGCAGAGATATAAGAAATCTTAGTTAAGTCAATATAATATGGCTTAATATTTTTAGCTGTTATGTACATAAACTCACCTTCAGTTGAATTTTTTGGTGAAAAATGTGTTCCATCATTTATTTTGCAAATCTCAGCTAAGCTTACATGTTCCCAACCCGCACCTTTATTCTCAAACACCCTCTGCAAATAACTTTCAAAAAGCTCTTTGGCATTTTTTAGGTTTTGTTCGGCATTAGCTTTTGCCTTGGCAATGGTGGCAAAGGTTTCATCTAAAATGGAAACAATGCGGCGTTGTTCAGGGAGTGGCATCCACAAAAACGGTTCGTTTTTGTAATCTTTAAAATAGATATGCGGAATGGCTGCACCTGACACATACTTTTTGAAATCGATTGAAATCAGATTGTAGTATAAATAGTTTAAGTCAATGTTTTCTTTCGGTAAAATGTACTGAAGTGTTCCAATTACAGAAGTAAAGGCATCCATTTTAGTAACACGACCAACCCCTGAACCATCTTTTACTATTGATAAATATGGTTTTGCTTGATGATAGAAACTTACATTTTTGATTAAACCACTTGCGCCAAAAATAGGATAATCGCCTACTTCGTTGTCAAGTTGATTTTGAGAAACACTTGAAGAACCTCTTTCACATACTTCGCCAACCGTTCGCATTTCCCAACCCTTCGGAAGACTCAGGGTATCACCTTCTTTTTCTTCAGTCATTATTTGTCTTTGGGTGGGTTTAGTTTTTTACTTGCTAAGGCTTTATCGCTAGCTTTTACACGGCGTTCCAGTTTTTTAATGTCTTCTTCGGCAGGTAGTTGTTCGGGTTTAATGCCGCTTTTTCCCAACAGTGTCCGAATGTCGGTATTGTTTTTTACGTGCTCGCTGGTAATTTTTATTTCGCCTTTAAGGTCGTTTTTCTGTACATTAAAATTGGTGATTTCGGTAGCAAACTGCTTTGCCGAAATGGTTATGGTTGGCAAGAAATCGGCCAATGGGCGGTTCTCGGCAATGCCCAATTTACGTTTCATGGTACTGGTGTTATTCCCTCCAAACAAAGCCCAATCGCCTTTACTGCGAATGTTGGCAAAACCTTTATTGTCGACTCCGCGTTCGTAAATATTTTTCGATAATTCGGTTTCGGCCGCCGCCAGTTTTTCGCGGGCTTGCAAGCGTTCCATTAACCTAATGCGCTCTTCGAGCAGTTCTTGCTTGCGGGTTTGTATGGCAAAATAGCTTTGTGCAAAAGCAATTTGCTCTTTCTTTGGGTCGCCATTTTGGGCAATGAGGTAACAGGCATAACGGGTAAGCATCATGTCAGGTACATCTTTACTCGCACCTTTAGGCATTGGTATCGTTTTGTTGACGTCAACGAAATGATCGGAAACCGCTTCACCACTGGTTTTGCAACTTTCTTTGGCTTTATCAACGGCGTTCAAAAAATTGCGCCAATCGGCATAACCCAATAATTCTTGTAACTCACGGGCAAGCCAATATTCTATACCGTCTTGTTCGTAGGCATATTCTTCAAAAGATGAATTGAGCTTTTTAATAATTTGTTTTTCCATTTTTTGAGATTATAAGAGTTCTAAAATTGAGTTTAATATTTGCTTGCTTTCCTTGTCCAAAGCTTTCATCTCTTCCAAAATTTCGATTGGTTGGCGTAAAGTGGCCTCTTCTTTTTTGTTCGGGTTTTTGGCAGAAAGGTCCACTTCGACTCCACTCAGTGACCTTGCATCGATGCTCCAAGAATTTACACTGTCGGCTTTAGTTTTTTGCAATTCTACAAATTCGGCCAAATCAGCTTCGTTAAGCGGGTTGCCTTTGCCCAAATTGCGGTCGAGGTTCAATTGATAATACCAAACCTTTTGCGTGGGTTCGCCTTTTTCGAAAAAGAGTACCACCGTTTTAACCCCTGCACCAGAAAATACACCACTAGGCAAATCTAAAACCGTGTGCAAGTTGCAGGCAGTCAATAGCTCTTTACGAATGGCTACTGTGGCATTGTCGGTATTGCTTAAAAAGGTGTTTTTAATTACCACACCAGCCCTGCCACCTGCCTTTAGTATTTTAATAAAGTGCTGCAAGAAAAGACTGGCGGTTTCGCCTGTTTTAATCGGGAAGTTTTGTTGTACTTCGGCACGTTCTTTTCCGCCAAAGGGCGGATTTGCAAGCACCACTTTATAACGGTCTTTCTCCTGAATGTCGCTTAAATTCTCGGCCAATGTGTTTGTATGAATGATATTAGGGGCTTCAATGCCGTGGAAAATCATGTTCATGATGCCAATAATGTAGGCCAAAGATTTCTTTTCTTTTCCGTAAAATGTCTTTTTCTGAAGGGTTTCGGTGTCTTTCGTCGAAAGAGAGACGCGATGAATCGCGTCTTTACCAGAAAGGTAGTCGAAGGCTTCACACAAGAAACCAGCACTACCAACTGCCCCGTCGTAAATGGTATCTCCAATCTTTGGGTCAACCACTTTTACAATGGTTCTGATTAGTGGACGAGGGGTGTAATATTCTCCACCATTACGCCCCGCATTTCCCATGTTCTGGATTTTCGATTCATATAGATGGCTCATCTCGTGTTTCTCGGCATGTGTGCGGAAACGGAGTTGGTCGATCAGGTTAATTACCTCTCGCAGGTTGTAACCGCTTTGTATCCGGTTTTTCAGCTCGCTGAAAATCTCTCCTATTTTGTATTCAATGGTGTCGGGATGCTCGGCAGTTGACTTAAATTTTTTGAGGAATGGAAAGAGCTTTTCGTTTACAAAGTCAACTAGGTCGTCGCCAGTCATTGCGTTGTGGTCAATATTGCCATTGTCGAGTTTGGGCGCAGCCCAAACAGACCAATGGTAATCTTTGTCGAGTAGCGTTGTATAGGTTTTACCTGTCAGCAAAGCAGCGGTTTGCTTGTCTTTTTCTAAATCGCTCAGGTATTTAAGAAATAATATCCAGGAGGTTTGCTCCACGTAATCTAACTCGCTCCCGCAACCTGCGTCCTTGTGGAGTATATCGTCGATGTTTTTAAAGGTTTGTTCGAACATGGTTTTTGTATTGTTTAACAATCAACTTTCAAAAGAACCGCAAAGTAACAAAAATGCACGGGCGCGAGGGCAAAAAAACAGCTCTTTTGCAACCCGATTTTTTCATCGGGATTGCAAATGTGTTGTTTTGAGCGTGGGATGTTGTTTTCCCAATGCGCCCATCAGGCGCAAAGAGCGGGAGGGGAAAAAAATAAATTATATCAAGTCCGTAGTATCTGTCATAAAAGCGTTTAACCTTGTTGCTAACGTACGGAACTATATGCAGTTGGGGATTGCGGGTTGCTTTCCTGTCGAACCCCGATGCCGTTGTTGCGGGCTGCGAACTTTGTTGTCCGCACCGAAACCCCAATTGACATATAGTTTTTGTTATATGGTGTTTTTCTTTTTTCTTTTCTCATTGTCGAGATACAATTTCTCAATGTAAGATTTTAAATTATTTGATTCCTTAAATTTAATTGCTTCTTTTCGTTCTTTTGATAGAATTACTTTATTGTCAGGCATATTGCAGTAGTCGAGGAATAAATCAATTGATCTTTTTAAGAGTTCTTTTTCATTCATTAATAGTTCCGGGTCAGTCAATCTACACTTAGTAAGTCCAGCCCAAAAAACTACCTCATAAGCCATATTTCCTCCTTGAACAAGTTTTACAGGATAGATGTCCATCTTGGTAATATTATAAGTGTCGTTCTCGTTAAGTTTTAGAATTACGCCAAGGCAATGTGTCTTAGCTAATGATAAATGTCCTGGCTTATGAGTTAAAATGTAATCCATACAGTTAATTATGAACGTTTTTTGTTTTAGTACCTTGTCATTGGAACTAAAATCTAAGGTGTCAGGATTGAAATTGAAATATTCCTTGTCCAAGCCCTGAGAATGACTTATTTGCGATAAAAAAGTCATAAATATGACGATAAATGTTGTTCTCATGTAGTCTCTCCTAAAATACCATATAACGGACGGAACTATATGCAGTTGCCGACTGCGGGCGGTTTTCCTGTCGAGCCGCACCGCCGCTGTTGCGGGCTACACAGCTTGTTGTCAGCACGGAAACGGCAATTGACATATAGTTTTTGTTAACGGTAGTTATTCTTTGCTTTATAAAATATCATTTGCATCAACTGATATTCCAATAGCTTTCAATTCTTTCACTAAATCAAATTGCCATTTTCCTGTTTTGTCAAACGGAACGAATAAGACTCCGCTATAATCAGAAGGAATTTCAAAATCATTTTCTATTTCATGCAAAACAAATACCTTATCTCGACCTAATTTGCCGATAAAATAGCCAAGTTCAAAGATTACATTTTGTCTTGCTCTAAATTTTGCTGTTTCCACTTTCTCATTTTTATTATAAGCTATATCGTCAGCAGAAAGCAAAACAATTGCAAATGCCACATCAGAGTTCTCCGCAAATTTCTCAATGATTGTTTTGCCTTTATTTGGTTGTTCGTGTAGAATTATTGGATTAAGCCTCAACTTTCCAATAGTTCTTGCAGCAGCTAATTTCATTTCTTCATTATGTCCATGTACAATGAATACATTGCTTGATAAAAAAGAATTTGTACCATTCTGTTTTTGAGGCTCATTGATCATAGAATCTATTTGGAGATCTTCTGCAATAACATTTAAAAGATTCAATAATTGTTTTTTACCACTATTGAAACTGTTCTCAAAAACAGTTGGAGGAGTACTTGTTGACCAAATACCAGGAGAATATCTTATGTCTTTTAATGACTTCAGATAAGGTGTACTATTTCCAAATATTTTCCGAAATAGCATTTCTGCTCTTTTCTCAACTGCATCTCGTTGACTATTACTATACGTAATTTGTTCTGCTTGTTTAATTAAGTCTTTAATTAGGTCTAAATTGCTCATATGTTTGTCTTTATAATTACCGTTAACGTACGGAACTATATGCAGTTGCGGTGTTGCGGGCTCCTGCCCTTCCGCGTACCACAAAAGCCAATGCAGAAAACTGTTGCTCGCGCCCCACTGTGCCCGCAATTGACATATAGTTTTTGTTATAGGGCGTTTTCATTCTGTCCGCAAAATAGGGCATTCGTCCAATTTTAAACTCTGTTTGCTTTTGTCTTCACAGCCATAAGTTAGCTTAGCTCGCTGTTTCCCATTCGCGTCTTTATCGTAGCCAATTCTTATTGCAAACCAACAATTAGCAGTTTTGTCCCAATATTCATAACTGGCATAACCGTTTCCTTCTTGAGTGTCTTTGTCCATTTCTGTTCCCAAGTAAAACGATGAACCTAAAATCGATAATCCCGATTTAGAATACATTGTTTTATCGTCTTTGTCGGTGAGCTTAAAGTCATACGTCAGATTTGTTAAATTTTTTCTTGTAACTGTCAGTAAATAACTGTTGTCAGCTTTTGATCCTTTAAAAATTATCGCTTTGTCCAAAGGAAAAGAGTCTGGAAAATATGTCGTGTCTTTCCCAGTAATAATATAATTGTCTATAAGACGGATTGGCTCATTGTATCCAGCAAGCCCCTCAATAAAAGACTGGTCGTATTGAGATTTGTCCTCTACATAAATGTCTGAATGCACTTTGTCTGCCGTTATCGTCTGCAACGTGTCAACTGATACTTTGTCAACGGTTTTACTTGTCTTACTGCTACAACTTAGAAGTAATAAAGTCAATGTCAAAATGTAAATTGTCTGTTTCATATTTGTCTTTGTTAAATGCCCTATAACGTTCGGAAATATATGTAGTTGCCGATTGCGAGGCACTTTCCTGTCGAGCCGCACCGCCGTTGTTGCGGGCTGTGAACTCCGCAATCAGCACCGAAACGGCAATTATCATATATTTTTTGTTATGCTTTCGTGTTTTAATTTCCTGTATTTGTGTCGTTTAATAATTTTTTAGCTTTCTTAGCCTT
>Ga0209373_10004185_pt1 | contig 12646 bp, 4 predicted proteins | sample Higcelweek5metaG_FD_187173 | JGI IMG/M metagenome (GOLD analysis project Ga0209373, IMG submission 187173) | Freshwater pond sediment microbial communities from the University of Edinburgh, under environmental carbon perturbations - High... | ecosystem: Environmental > Aquatic > Freshwater >... | reverse complement strand
ACAGTTATCGCTTATTGCAACGCCCATAGCTTCTAGTGCTGCAACTGTATTGACTGCTGCTGGGAATCCAGCTGCTGAACATCCTGCCTGATTGATGACATTCAATGAACCTGTAATTACTGGTAATGTAGTGTCATCAACATTTATCGTTTGTGTTACAGTTGATGCATTTCCGCATGCATCGGTTATTGTATAAGTTCTTACAATTACCCATGGACATGATCCGCTTGGAGCTCCATTGCTGCTGGTTACTACTAGGGCACCATCGGCGGTACAGTTATCACTGATTGCAACGCCCATAGCTTCAAGTGCTGCAACTGTATTTACTGCTGCTGGTAATCCGGCTGCTGAGCATCCTGCCTGATTGATGACATTCAATGAACCAGTAATTACTGGCAATGTTGTATCATCAACATTTATAGTTTGAGTTACAGTTGATGCGTTTCCGCAGGCATCTGTAATTGTGTAAGTTCTTACAATTACCCATGGACATGATCCACTCGGGGCGCCATCGCTATTGGTTACCACCAAAGCCCCGTCTGCTGTACAGTTATCACTAATTGCAACGCCCATAGCTTCTAGTGCTGCAACTGTATTTACTGCTGCTGGTAATCCAGCTGCTGAGCATCCTGCCTGATTGATGACATTCAATGAACCTGTTATTACTGGTAATGTTGTATCATCAACATTTATCGTTTGAGATACGGTTGATGCATTTCCGCAGGCATCTGTAATTGTATAAGTTCTAATAATAACCCATGGACATGATCCACTTGGAGCGCCATTGCTGCTGGTTACTACCAAAGCACCATCGGCTGTACAGTTATCACTGATTGCAACGCCCATAGCTTCTAGTGCTGCAACTGTATTTACTGCTGCTGGTAATCCGGCTGCTGAACATCCAGCTTGATTGATGACATTCAAACTACCTGTAATTACTGGTGCAGTAACATCGACAACCCTCGTAATTGTCTGATCACAGGTTACGGTGCACGTTGCATTTGAAACTGAATAGGTCCGTGTTGTTACAGTTGAACAACCATTAACAGTTGCATCAGAAAATGAAATTGAAGTTGCATTGGTATAAATACCACCTAAAGTAACAAAATCTACTAAAGTTGCAGCTCCTGCAGGTAATACCTGATTGCAAGCGGCAAGATTTATATTTGGTGGGCAAGTAACTGTAGGACAGCAATTATTAATGACAACACTCATGGTTGTGGTTGTTGCACATTGGCCAACAGTTGGGGTAAATGTATATATAGTTGTTCCAGCTGCAGCTGTACTTATAACAGCGGGCATCCACGTCCCAGTAATACCATTATTCGAAGTCCCAGGTAACACACCAGGAACATCTCCGACACAATATGGCCCTAATTGAGTAAATGTTGGGGTTAAATTTGGATTTACGGTTAAAGTATATGTACTTAATAATGTATAAGTATCACCTGCATTGATTGTCCCACTGCCGTTAGCATCACAATATGCATACGCACTCACAGTTTGGACAATGGGTAATCCTGTACCATTAATGCCATTAGGAAGAATCCCGTCAGGTAATACTAATCCACCGATAGGTAAAACACTTGAATAAACTACACATGTAGGATTCGCAGCTATAACACTATTTTGCCAAGCAACAAGTCCAAATGCTGCCCCAGAACAAATAGTCTCAGCAACATTAGCGACAACAATAGTATTACAACAAGGCTTATTAACGGCAGCTAAATATTCACAAGTTATTGGTGTTGGAGCAACCTGAACAAAAGTAGCATCAAGAGATAAACTAAAATTTGTAGCTGTCCATTCACCACTGTTGTTTGCAAGAGAAGGACAAGTAACCCCTGGCAAAAATGTTGTATAAACCCCTCCAACAGCAAAAGTATTAGGATATACATAAACTTCTACAACACTGTTTTGATCATATCCTGGCAAGTCTAAAAGGTCAAGAGTTACACTTGCGGTACCAGGAGGATCAGGATATTGAACATCAGAAACCAAAACTCCGTCTACAAAAATTGAAACCCAAAAACTTGTATTACCAGTAGGTCCTGATTGATGCTCGTAACAATATCCACTCATACTAAAGCTTATATCCACAGAAGTCGCACTTCCTCCTGTTCCATTTGGAGGTATTACGAGATAAGCAGAATTGTTTATACCTCCACCAAAAGGATCATTAACTACTACAGCATCTCCAGTAATTGATGTCTCCGAATAAGTTATTGGGGCACTAGGTCCAGCCGTATTACAACATGGAAGTCCTCCACCGACGCCATTATATTGCAAAGTAAAATTTTGAGGTGTCAAAGCCTGACAAGCGTCAATCGCACCAGTTGGATCTGGTGTAATTGTAAAGACTGAGCCTAAATGTGAAAGATTACAATCATTTTGCCAACTGGGAATCCAATCGCAAGTCAGTGCATCAAAAGTAAGGTCAACAATATCTGAAAAAGCATCAGGAGTATTAGGATAAATCGTCATTGCAAATGTCCCACTGGCAAGTAACGAATTATCTGAATCACACCTAATTTCCCAAGGAAGATTAACCGTAGTTGTAGTGCAAAAAAGAGAGTTGTTTATTGTAATTGGAGTTCTAAAATCCATACAATTATTTATTGACTCAACAATATCGCCACTTGGAGTTGTAATTGTTATAGTTGCAGATGAAATTGTAACTGAAGGCATAAACATATTAGATCCCTGAGCTCCGAAATTTCCGGTAATCTGGGCACAAATTTCAATACCATCCTGTTCAATAACCAAATACCCCCCAACACCGTTAAACCCATCTCCGAAAGCATCAAAAACGGTAAGAGTATAAGCAAAACCTTGCACAGCAGGGTTTATTGGGCCAACTGAAACAAATATATTTGTTCCATTAGTTCCGGGACCTCCACTTGCAATAACATTTGTTGTCAAATTACTTGTTACCTGCCAAGTAATTTCATTTGCATACAATGAACCATAATTTCCTACAATATCAAAATAAATTTCTCCGTTACAGGCAGTATTTAAAACTTCAAAATAATACTCTTGTCCAGCGCAATGCTCATTTAAGCTTGTAACAGAGCCCGAATAATCTGGACATGATGACACAAAACTTGGATCATCCCAAACACAAAGGCCAAAATCTCCACTCTCGTCACCATTTTCGTCCCACAATCTTATCCAAATTGTTGCACCTGGGGTCTGTCCTGTTAAAATGATTTCAGGCATATCTCCGTTATCACTTAAATCTGCATCACATTCAATAAATGTCAGGGTATTGCAATTCGGTCCAGAATAGACCGCCATAGCCATATCCATCAAAGCCTCTGCACTAACTCCAAAATCTGCGTTAAAAATTATATTTCCGCTGGCAGGAACGACTGCTCTGAACCAAACATCGTCCCCACTATAATTGCCACAACCAGGGTTTGCTATTGCAGAGCTAGTAGCACAATAATTAGTAAAATATGAATTTATACAGGCACCGTTAACAGGCATTAAAATAGCTGTACATGGCTCATCATTTACAGCTCCAGCAACATTAACATTCACTACTTCGTTGAAAGTGCATCCAAAATTATCTGTTACTGAATAAGTAAATGAATATGGACCATTTGAAGTCGGTACTGCCTGACCTGGATTTGTCGTAACCGTAACATCTGTTCCACTCCAAGACTCTGACACAACAGATGGGGTAAAAGTCCAGGGTGTTGTCAAAGTAGGATCAAAAGCAATATTCCATCCAAAAATATATCCATTATCAAGTAAAAAATTATCTATTACTCGAATAGTCCATAAGCCGTTCAACGGACAGCCAATTAGGTCATCCCAATTGCCATAGGCTTCATAGGTTCCTGCATCTACCTGATCAAACGGCCCTGCACTGAAATTCCCCAAACCATCGGTATAATTAGAGATAGCCGTCTGATTTGCTGGATCAGAAATATATCCTCCGGTTGATGCAGGCGACCAGCAGTATTGGTATCCTAATCCTATCCCAGCAGGATTTGTATTATCAATGGGTAATCCAACTGCTATCGGCTCGCCAAAAACACCGTTTTCTGACCCATCATGCTGTACCAATCTAATTGACAATCCGTTAGGACATTCTAAAATAATATCTAAATCACCAATATATGAATGCTCAATATCAAGACAAACTGATGCAATATCATCACCATCTGTCAAAGTTGCACCAGAAGTAAACATGTCAAGATAAACTGATGAGTTGTATGTTGAACCTAACCCGTCGGCAAGTTCATCAGTGTGAATATATGAACCTCCGGCAGTAGAACTTTCAGTAGCCAAAGTATGATTCCCAATCAATGTAATTACCTCTCCAACACATCCAACAGAAGGAGTGGCTGTTACAGTAGGCTCATCTGGAATTCTAACCCTGATTGGAATGTCAAATGATGATATACATCCATTAACATCAGTAATTACCAACCCGATGTCATATGCGCCACCATTTGTAAATGTGTAATTTACATTTTGACCTGTTAGAACAGTCCCATCACCAAAATACCAGGTGAAAGTTGATGTCGCATCATTTTGCACATAATTCAACCCGTTTTGGGGATAAGCTCCAGTTGCCGAAAAACTAATAGCATCTCCAATACAGGCATCCACATAACTAAATGATCCAATTACAGTATAAGCGGGATTAGTATTGTATGAACCTAGATTGACAGTTTGGCAAGGATCGGCACAAGATATTCCGATATTCCATCCTGCTGCTTGATAGGCAGTATTGGAATCAAAGAGAAAAGTAAGGCAGCCTGTTGGATTAGATGTTGAGGCCTGTAATGTAGCCGGAGGAGGATAACCGTTATTAAATCCACCTAAAAGAGGACAATCTGTTCCCGTTCCGTCGTATACAAACAACACATCATAATCTGCAACACTAAAATAGTCAACATTAAAAGTATTAAAAGCAGCTTCAATTCTGTTTCCAGCGACATTTGGACAGTAAGTCACAGCATATAATTCGCTAGCTGCATAATTTCCACCTGCTCCTCCAGTATCGTAAAAGGTTGCCGAACAAGTATTTATATAAGTATGATTAGCCCAAACACATAAGTTAAAAGTACCCGTTTGAGCATTATTCCTCGACCAGAACCGTAAATATACAGTATCACCAGGGAACAAACCACTATAAGTAACTGTTGGCGGAAAAGTACCAGCACCACTTGAGTAACAGTTAACTAATTCAAGATTATTACAATTTGAACCACGATATAAAGCCATTTCACCAGCTGTAATTGTTCCAGGATCAAAGTCTACAACCATATATCCAGCATCAGGAACAACAGCAGCAAACCAAACATCACCGCCATTATAAATGCCACAACCAGGGTTTGCAATACCAGAACCAGTTGCACAATAATTTGAATAAGTTGTCATAGAGCAAGTAGTTCCGACGGTCACGATCTCGGCAGTACATGGCGAAATGTTAGTGGCTGCAGGAAGTGCAGTAAAAGTTATACTCCAAGAATTTAAAACCCCAGCATTCCCAGTTGCATTATCTTCATCAATTCGCAAAGTCCAATTTCCATTTGCATTTTGCCCATTATAAGAATCTAAATTCCCTTCAGGAATAAAATTCCCAGAAAAAGGCACTACACCAGCTGTGATGAGCGTTGCCGCATCCATTCTAAAGCAAGTATTTGTATAATTATCTCCTGTCCCCCCATTATCAGACGACAAAGTAACCATTGTCCCAATTGGTGACAAAAGATAAATATCTAAATCCGCATCTCTGTCTTCGGTGATATTCATACAAACAGTTATCTGAACACAATTTAGGACACCAATACCACTGACTGAAGCAGTGTAATTGTTTGTATTCATTTCAACAATTCCACCCGTAGTTCCATTGAAAGTCTGTGAAAATACTGAATAACTCAGTGTTAAAATCGTAAGCAGTGTAAGAATCTTCCTCATAGGACAATATTTTAATATCTGTTTCGATTAAACTTATCAAATTATTAAGTTTTGCAATAACAGATGATAACTAAATAAAAAGAACAATACTCAAATTATTGTATTTCAATAATTAACATATTCAATCTCTCAAAAAATATTTTTAAAATTTACTCTTTTCTGGTCAACAAAATACACTCGAAATACAATATTAATTGTATTAACTTATTTTTATACGCTAAATTCTATAAAAGGCTGCCTTTTTTTTATTAAATTTGCTGAAGTTTAAAAAAAAACTTATCAAGTACTCAAAAACATATAAAATTATGACAAAAAAAAGTGCCAATACCACTATTTTGATTCCTAAAATTTTCATTCTTGACACAAATGTTCTACTTCACGATTTTAAGAGCATTTTTAAATTTGAAGAAAATGACGTAGTACTGCCAATCGTTGTATTGGAAGAGCTTGATAAATTTAAAAAGGGAAACGATCTTATAAATTTTCATGCACGTGAATTTACAAGGACCATCGACGGCCTTTCTGGGGAAGATTTCTTTAAAGAAGGTGTAAGTCTAGGCGAAGGTTTAGGTCGACTTTTCATCGAAACAGGGAAGCCATTTTCTGAACAATTATCAAACAATTTTCCTGAACATCGTCCCGACCACATGATCCTTTCAATTGCAGAGTTTTATGTAAAAACATACAAAGACAGACCAATCATTCTGGTCACAAAAGATATAAATCTTAGAGTAAAAGCAAAAGCCCTCGGAATAAATGCCGAAGATTATAAGCATGATCATGTCGAAAATCTGGACGGACTCAACCGCGAGGTTATGACTGTTGAGAGTCTTGATAAAACAACTATAAACAGTTTGTATGACACAACTGAAGGTATTCCGGCAGAAAAATTCAATCTAAAAAACGAACCTCATGCAAATCAATATTTCATTTTAAAAAATGGATCGTCGAGCGCTCTAGCTCATTACAATCCTATTACTAAAAATGTTGAAAGAGTTCAAAAGACGACAGTATATGGAATTGAGCCACGTAATGCAGAACAAGCTTTTGCTATTGATGCATTGCTAAGACCTGAAGTATTGCTAGTTTCGTTAACTGGAAAAGCTGGAACAGGTAAAACCTTGCTTGCATTGGCAGCAGCTCTTCATCAGAAAAAAGATTTTCATCAGATATTCCTTGCTCGTCCTATTGTAGCCCTTTCGAATAAAGAAATGGGATATCTCCCTGGCGATGCAAAAGAAAAAGTTACTCCATACATGCAGCCTTTATTCGACAATTTATCGGTAATTAAACACCAATTCAAACCACAGAGTCCCGATTTTAATAAAATTGACGAAATGTTGCAGTCCGAGAAACTTATGATTGAGCCACTAGCTTACATTAGAGGTCGAAGCCTGTCGCATGTGTTTTTTATTATTGACGAAGCGCAGAACCTTACTCCTCATGAGATTAAAACAATAATAACAAGAGCTGGCGAAGGCACAAAACTGATTTTCACTGGCGATATAGGACAAATAGATTCTCCTTATCTCGATGCAAGATCTAACGGTCTTTCTTATCTTACAACCAAAATGAAAGGACAAAATTTATTTGCACATATAAATCTTGTTAAAGGAGAAAGAAGCTATCTTGCGGAGTTGGCTAGTGATTTACTATAAAAGACGCTACCACACGATTGCATAAAAGAAAAGAAAAAAATTGAAAGAAGTAGCAGTAGTCATATTAAATTGGAACGGCAAGAAGTTTTTAGAAAAATTTCTTGGCACTCTGATTAATAATACCAACTCTGAACTTGCTGAAATATGTGTTATTGACAACAACTCTACAGATGACTCAATTTCTTTCTTACGAGAAAATTATCCAACAATAAAACTGGTTTTACTTGAAAATAATTATGGATTTGCTGGTGGATATAATCGAGGACTTAAAGAAATTCAATCAAAATATTATCTCCTTTTAAATTCAGACATTGAAGTACCTCAGAATTGGATAAATCCATTAGTAAACTTAATGGAAACAGAGCCAGCAATTGGTGTTTGCGGACCAAAATTACTCAGTTACGAAAAAAGAAATTTTTTCGAATATTCTGGCGCCTGCGGTGGTTTTATTGACACATATGCCTACCCATTCTGCAAAGGAAGAATATTTGAAAAATGTGAAGAAGACAAAGGCCAATACGATGAAATCTCGGATTGTTTCTGGATTAGTGGTGCTGCTCTGATGATAAGGTCTGAATTATTCTGGAATGCTGGCGGTTTCGATGATGAGTTTTTTGCTCATCAGGAAGAAATTGATTTGTGTTGGCGCATTCAGAATATGGGTTACAGGATTGTTTGCCAGCCCGAAAGCTTTGTATATCACGTGGGTGGCGGAACTCTTCCGAAATCAAACCCGTTTAAAACTTATCTTAACTTCAGAAACAATCTCTACTTAATCGAAAAAAACATTCCAAAATACAAACGAAACAAAGTTAAAACTGTAAGACTTTTTCTTGATCAAATAGCCGTATTTAGAATGATTCTGCAAGGCAATTTCGGGGAGGCATTTGCAGTTGCCAAAGCATATTTGCACTTCTGGCTTCATTTCAGAAGAATGAGTAAACAACGCAAAATCATTAAACCAAAGTCACTAAAATATCTAAATGGATATTATGATAAAAGCATTGTTGCAGGGTTTTATCTTGGCAAAAAAACAAAATTCAACGATCTTAAGTTTTAGACTATTTTAAAAAATGTTTGGTGGCGCACTGCCAATTTTTGTGCAATCATCTGATTTTTAACTTATAATTCTGCACTGTTAGGCCCCTGAGCGAAGTGCGAAGTTCGGAGTGCGAAGTTCGAAGTTAATGTTTTAAAAATTTGCTTCGCAAATTTTTAAAACAAGTCGCGTCAGCAACAACTTCGAACTTCGCACTCCGAACTTATAACTTCTTTTAATTCCTTCAAAACCATTGCAGTTGCCCCCCAAATTACTTTATCTTCATAAACAAAACAGGGTGCTTCGATATTTATTCCACGTGCTACAATGCTTCTGCTGGTTTCGTTTTCCAATAATAAAAATAGATCAGAAGTAAAAACGCTCTTTACTTCTATTTCACACCTAACAAATTCTGTAAGTTTTTCAATCATACAAATAACTGGCAAAACGGAATATCCGCTAATTGGTATTTGCACAGGAGTAAGACTTCCCAACACATCTTCTCTATCAACCAGTACTCCAGTTTCTTCAAATGCTTCACGTAATGCTGTAGCGATAAGATCCTCATCATGTTCCTCAGTTCGTCCTCCAGGAAAAGCAATTTGTCCCGAATGCGGCCCAGGATCGGGCATACGCTCAATAAAAACTGTTTTTATTCTTCCCTCCTCTTCGAACAAGATTATCAGCACGGCAGCATCACGCAAGGTTTTGCCGTGATTAAAATATTCAGGAGCCTCGCCAGGAAAAGTTGGAATCATCTTCCGATGAGCAGATTGACCAGGCAATTCTTCTTTTAATCTAGCTACAAGTTTGACACTATTACTTATTGTTGAATGCATAAAAATATTTGTCAAATCGTTCGGAATGATTTCACTTCCTGCCACCAGTTAACAAGTTCGGAGTTCGAAGTTCGAAGTTTGCCATTCTGCAGGAATTTAGCAGCAAACCATCGCTTCCCGTAGACAAAGCCTTTTTTGCATATAAGTAAAAATCTCAAGATTTTGCACTTCTCCAAATACTTTAGGCACTTTAGGCACTCCGAACTCTAGGCACTTCCCCCCTCTTACTTCCTAACCTTCTTAATAAACTCTTCAACCTCCGGAACGCCACCTTGATAAACAAGGTATCCATTATATGGTTCGCGTTCGGTAATTTCGTCGTTTATTGGTGTTAGCATGAGTTTTTTAACTTCTTCGTGATCCTCAGTCTGACCTAAAGCCCAAGCAAGCTTGATATATCCAACCTCAGGTAACATATTTCCGGCAGGAATAATTCCCATCGCCATCATATCACGACCAGTATCGTAAACATACATCTGAACAAATCCCCAGATAGTTTGCAATGTCATATACATGTGAACTCCAGCTGCATGTGCTCTACGAATTGCTGGATAAATTTCCTTGTTAACGTGACCTAGACCTGTGCCAACAAAAACGATTCCTTTGTAACCTGCAGCAACCATTCCGTCAATTACATCAGGTTTCATTCCTGTATAATAATATAACATTGTAACTTTATCGCTAAAAAATGGCTTAATGATGACATTTTTATCATTACGACGCTTATTGTATTCTTTCTTAATCGGTTTAACTCCAGCTCGGGTAACCATTGCAAGTGGTGTATCTCCGATTGTTCTAAATGTAGAACGGTATGATGAGTGCATTTTTCTCACTCTGGTCCCTTTATGTAGTAATCCGTATTCGTCTGAAGTAGGGCCAAACATACAAATCATTACCTCAGCAATATCCGATGTTCCAGCGGTTTTCATTGCATGCATAAGGTTAAGAGCTGCATCAGAACTTGGACGGTCCGAAGAACGCTGTGATCCGACAAGAACTACTGGAACAGGAAGATTCTGACACATAAATGTCAAAACAGCTCCTGTATGATGGAGTGTGTCTGTTCCGTGACCAATTACAATACCGTCAATGCCTTTTTCAATTTCTCTTCCGATTGCTTTTGCCAATTCTATGTACTGATGTGGACCCATATTTTCGCTAAAAACAGCAAAAATCTTTTCGGTGTCAAGATTACAAATATCAGCTAATTCTGGAACAGCTCCGTATAATTCGCCTGGTGAAAATGCTGGAATAACAGCACCTGTCCTGTAGTCAAGACGTGATGCAATAGTTCCACCTGTACCAAAAAGTTTTACGTGCGGCAATCCTTCGGTATAAGGGAATTGCTTTTCTGGAATTGCATAGTTGGCCTTTTTATATCCAACTTCTTTCATGTCAATGATTGTGTCAATATCGATACCAATATTGTATCCAGTAATAACTTTAACAACTATATGCGTATCATCGTCATTAGAAGAACGAGGAAGAACAGTGCCTTTAAATTCACCTCTGGTTGTATTCAACTCAGCCTGTCCCCAAACACGTACGTTAAATTTCTTAAGTACTTCTAATGAACGGCCTTTATATCCCTGAAAAAAATCTGTATTATCCATTATAAAATTTCTATGCAATTATCGAATTCTGTTATCAATCTCTGATTTTAACTCTGTAAGGCAAATATTACCAACAGCCATAGGTCTTATTTGTCCCATAATCCAAGCTGATTTATTTTCCTTATTGTTTTTTCTAGCTTCCTTGTCGAACTTTTTGCCCAATAGGTCAATTTGCCCGAACAACTCTTCTTTACTGAATTTTTTAAATTTTATCTCAGTCAGGATAGAATTAAAATCCATTGCCGGATGTTGATATAATTCAGGTAACATTTTCGCACCTAGCGGACATTCGAAGTTGTTTTTCTTACAGAATTTGATTAAGTCGATAATTCTGGAATATTCGAACCCTGCTCCTGCTTTATAATGACCTTCTACATATTTAAGTTCATGACCAAAAAGTCTTCCAACATTTTTAGGATCTGCTCCTAATTCTGTAATTGCCTCTGCTATAAACGGATACAAATTTTTACTGAGCAAATATGTATATGTATCAGCAGGAATTCCCCACTTTGACATCTGAATAAATCTTTCACTAACATCAAGAATGACTTTTTCGCGTAATCCATCAATATAAGAACCGGCTAGTGGAATAGGCATCGAATCAGTATCAGGATACATTCTGTCAGCACCTGGTAAAACGCGTTCAAAAATTGTAGTACCGTTTTCGAAAGATTTTCTAGTTTCGTTTGGAACACCTTCGAATGCTAATTTGCAACGTTCTTCAATAACATCAAGTGCCATTGCAATATCGTCCTGTGGTCCCCAGAAAACAATAACAGCATCCTTTTCATCATCAAAAGGAAGAACTTTTTTAATTGCGTCCATATCAGAATCAGAAATAACTTGAGGAGCTATTTCAGAATGAATCATATTTGGCTTTTCGATGCAAGCAATAACTTTTAATCTGTCAGAAATTTCTTGAGCGAACATAATTCCAGGCTGGTTAAACCATGACAAAATTCCTTTAAAACCAGCCAATTTTACAGCTACTAATTTATAACCCAGTTCCTTTGCTTCTTTAAGAGCAGGATAAGAGTTTTTAAATGTATTAAAATCGAGAAATGCGTTTGATATTTTCCAAGATTTGAAATCTGTTATTCTAACGAGTAACTCGTCTCTCATTCTTAGCAATGACCACTGTCTGAAACATTCATTATGTGTAAGTTCTGGAATCCATTTTGTATGAGCAACACCTTTAATCTCAATTCTGGTTCCACCTGTACAACTTACATTTACATCTTCGCGACCAGCGCCAATACCAGTTCTAACTAGACCAGTCGAGCGATTCAAAAAGCGGATATAGTCGCCTGCTTCTTTTACTTCGTCAGGGTTAACCATATCGGGATATGTTACTGTTTCGATAAGTGGCATTCCCAAACGGTCGGTTTTATATATTCTGCGATGTCCAATATCGCTAATCTCGCGACAAGAATCTTCTTCGAGGCTTAACTGTATCAGTCTTACCTTCTTATTTTTGAGCTGAATTTCCCCATCAACGCCAAGAATTCCAGTACGTTGAAATCCTGTAGGAATACTTCCGTCCAGATATTGATGGGGAAA
>Ga0209373_10004184_pt1 | contig 12646 bp, 11 predicted proteins | sample Higcelweek5metaG_FD_187173 | JGI IMG/M metagenome (GOLD analysis project Ga0209373, IMG submission 187173) | Freshwater pond sediment microbial communities from the University of Edinburgh, under environmental carbon perturbations - High... | ecosystem: Environmental > Aquatic > Freshwater >... | reverse complement strand
CCAAAGGAACGAATGAACTCCTCCAAGAACATCAAATACACACCATGCTTGATCCAAAATGGTATGATATTAGCGAAACTACTCTTAATTATTTGAGAAAATTTGCTTCTTACCCTCACTTAAGAGACCAAACCCAGTTTCTCACCGTGCATGCCAGCAACGGGAAAAAAGCTCTACAAAAACTCATGGCAGAAAAAGTAGCCCTCTGACTCAAGACAAAAATCTTTGCTGTGACTGCCCTCACGAGTCTCGATGATACTGACACCCAAGCCATATTTGACGAAACAGCCAAACACTCTGTCCTCAAACTAGCAAAAGAAGCCCTTGAAGCAGGAGTGGATGGAATCGTATGTTCTCCAAAAGAAGCCCAAATACTCAGAGAAGTGTTTCAAGACTTTCACTTTGAAATCATCACTCCGTGAGTGAGATTTGACTGAGGAGAGACCCACGACCAAAAAAGAGTCACGACTCCTGCCGATGCTATTGCCAATGGTGCCAATCACATCGTGATGGGAAGACCAATATTGGAAAGCGAAGATATGAAAGTAGCAGTAGAGAAATTTTTTAGTGAAATTGCCTGAGTTGTACCTCAGATTTCAGGAAAATACCAATTTGAAAAACTCCTCTACACCTGAGAATGGCTGGATCTTCTGAAATACATTGGAGCCATTTACCATAAACCTGCATTAGGTGCCTATTGTAGACTAGCAAGCAAACTTCTCTCAGACACCTATATCAATATTGCAGCTACTGAGAGAAACTACCTCGTCATCGAAAGAGCCTGCGAAGAATTAGCTCAAAAAATTATTGACAAAAGGATCCTAGCCAATATCACTCTGGGAGCACAGATGGGAAGTATACGACTTTCGCTCTATTTGGCAGAAAAGCTTGGCATCGAAGAAAGTATCTACACCGAAAAAACCTGAGATTGAGATGCTGAAATGGCACTCAAAAGACACGAAATTGATTTCACTGGCAAACGTGTTATCCTGAGCGAAGATATTATCACCAAAGGGACTACTCTCAAAAAAATGATTGAAATCGTGAAAGCCTGATGAGGCGAAGTCGTAGGAATCACCTGTGTAGGAAATAGATTTGGGAAAGATGATTTTGAAGGGATTCCCCTCATCTCATGTTTCACTCCTCCTGCATTTCAAATGTATTATGATGATGAAACTCCCCTAGAAGCCAGATGAACTTCTCCAAAACTTCCAGTATCTTCAATCATTTCCGAAAAACCAAAAAATGATTGGACGGCATTGGTAGAAAGTATGAGAAGCCAAAGGTAAACACAAAAAATCCCACCATTCCCCCTCAATAATACTCTATGAATCAACAACATCTTTGGGAAAACAAATGGTCAAAAGTCTGACATTTACTCCCTGCCACTCTTTTTGCAAAAAAAGTACGTACCTATCTCCAAGATCTCCACGTTCGCGCGATCTTGGATGTCTGAGCATGAGATGGAAAAGACTCAAAATACTTTGCCAAGAAGTGATACAGTGTCACTTCACTTGATATTTCTGCTTCTGCAATACAGATCCTTCAACAATACATTCAACAAAAAAACATACCTAATATCACTCCCCGAGTCGGTGATCTGTGCACTTATGACTCTAGGGAAAAGTTCGATGTCATCTATGCACATCTGTCACTTCATTATTTTGATCATCAAACGACACAAACCATCTTTCGTCAGCTTCATAATCTTCTCAATCCTTTTGGCTATCTATTTGTAAAATGTAAATCCATCGATGATAGCCTTGCAGGACAGGGCACTGAAATCGAAAAGGACTTCTATTTTCGTGATGGCAAGTATCAGCATTTCTTTTCCAAAGACTATCTGGAAACCTGTCTCCAAGATTTTGAGATTCTCAGACTCAAAAAATCCACATCAAAGCACCAATACTTCGACCAGAGTATACATTATTCTCATTTTGTAGAGGCTTTTGCGAGAAAAAAAGTGTAAAGGAGCCTCTAAAAAACGAATATGCTCAAAGAAATCAAAGTGGTAGAATATGGAGAAAAATACATGTAAATCTACAAGAAAAAACATCGGACTCGAGGTCCGATGTTTTTGTAAAAAGATGCCTTTCATAGGTTTTTAAAAGAACCATTTGCGAATCAAGGATGGTGCCGGTGACCTCGAAATATGTTCGTGCTTGCGAAGACGAGAGAACCGAGACCCGTAGGGGTTTTGGCAAGAGAGCCTACGTATTTGCAATTTGCGTCTGACCGTAATAGGCTCTTCATGCGTATAGGTCATCTTATGCACAGGAGCATATTTGCGTTGCAGACGAAAGCGTTTTTCTTTTTTGGGACGTGCACGAGGTTGCAACATCGCAGTAAATCGCTTCTCGATGGTCTTGTTAATCAATACCAGTTGAATCGCAATCAACACTCCCACCATGACAAACAAATCAAAATTGGTACTCATGTCACACCTCTCTTTTGTGATAGCATCACTCTCACCAAGACCTGCTTACCACCAATTTTTCTTGGGATAAAACGGTCAAGTGAGGCAGATACTCTATACAAGAAGTCTTATTTGTCAATCCACAAAATAATAAAATACTTTGAAAAGCAATAAAAATACATAAAATATTCCCAAGCAACCTTTTATTTCTTGATTCCTAATCTATGCTCAACAAAAAAGACCAAGAACTCCTTCCCCACGCATGGGAACCAGAAAAAAATGACATAAAATCAGAGTTACTATAGACTATTCATCACAAAAATACTATTTTTTAAAGAAAGTCTCATGCCCATCAATATTCGTCCCCAACTTCCAGAAGATGCTCAGCGATTTTATGAAATTCTCAACAACAAAAATTTTATTTTCCTAGATATCCGTCCCGAATCTCCGCAATCTGAGAAAGATTATATTATCTCGCTACATACCAAGAACTCAGAAATTCAAAATCACAATTTTAGCATCCTGCTCGATGATTATGTCATTGGGGGAATTGGAGTAAAGATTGATCAACATCGAACCTTTATTGGCGAGATTGGCTATTTTATTGATGAAGCTTTTTGGGGAAAATGATATGCTCCGAAGGCAGTGGCTTGGGTGGAAGATTATGCTTTTAGGACTCTTTGACTAGAACGACTCGAAATCATCGTCCCCATAAAACATACCGCAAGTACAAAAGTCGCTCTCAAAGCCTGATACACCAAAGAAGGCACCATGAAACAAAAAATTGAAATCTTTTGAAAGTATTATGATGCGTATCTCTATGCCAAAACTCGTGAGGAGTCTCCTATTTTTCTTGCTTTTTCTTAAAAAAAGAGATACTATAGAAGCGAATAGCAATATTAATCTTCAATATTATGGAACATCAAAACTCCCTGAAAGAAAAAAATGAACAACTCAGTATTGAACAACTCAGTATTGGACTGCTCAAACAACTCGTCGAATTCAAGTCTCAGCTTGACAAGATAGGAGTGATGTTGCGTGATATTGTCCCACAAGAGACCAATATCAAGATTGTCTCTCAAGACGGTAATCTTGTGTTGACCAACACAGACACCAAGGAAACGATTCATCTCAAAGACTGGCTCCCCGATGGCTATAGTTTTACTCCCCATCAAAAGTTCACACACTTATGAAAAGAAAAGAAAGTAGGATTTCAAGAAGAAGATCTCAGTTATAGAGGGTTTTTGCTCTCGCTTTTTCATGAAATTGGACATTCAAAAGCTCCACATATTCGTCCTTGTACTTATACTCAAACAGTAAAAGCACTTTTTCAATCTCTTAAAAAATTCCTTAAAAATCTCACACTCTCAAAAAAAACCGTTAGTGAAGGTGAGAACATAAAAACGCAATACTCTCTTCACTCCCTTGAGTCTTGGGAAGTATTGCCAGAATGGTATGTCGAAATCATTTCAAAGTTTGATGCAAAATCCGAAAGAGATGCTTGGGCATATGCACTCAAGGAACTGAGAAAACTGGAACGTGATGGTTTTGAAGTCTTTGCTTGATTTGACTCGGTAGCAGAAATACAAGCCTATATTGAGTATTGTCTCTATACCTACGATGTAGATTATTACACAAAATCACTCTTTCGAGGAGTACAAAATCGAAAAAATCAAGCCGTTTTTTCCAAACACAAAGAACGTATTTTCAATGTCTTGAGAAAAAAATAATTCCCTAACTTTTCCTTTATGAAAAACCTCGCACCTGAAATCCTCAGACAAAGATTTCTGATGGAATGATTTTCAAGCATCTATGTTGATACAGAGACCATTCAAAACTATTTTCAAACCGTTACCCAATCACTCAACCTCAGGATGTATGGTGAGCCGATTATCTTCTCTCCATGAGGAGAAGGAAAAACTGAAAATCAAGGATATGATGCCTTTGTACCACTCATTGACTCTGGGATTTCACTCTACTATTGGTCAGAGAGAAAGTTTGTTTCCATCATCATCTACACCTGTAAGTCTTTTGACGAAGTCAAAGCCCTTGAGGTCACCAAAGAGTTTTTTGGTTTTGAGGAAACTGCCACTCAGTCATTTTAACAATTTTTTCTACACACTCAGCCATTTTAATTGCATTTTTCATAAAGAAGTGATATAATGATATCACATACCTATTAATCACTATTGTATGCAAGTGTACCCTAACCAAAGTCCAGATACCGAAGGACAAATAATCACCATCTGTGGAACTGATTTTACTACTGGAGACCATGTAGTCCTTGAAATTGCTAATAATGAAAAAACCGTAGAATGACAAATTACGAGAATCTATGATCATACTATTTCACTCAACGGAAAGTTATACCAAATCGACAGTTTTGTCTCTGCAAAAAAGTTGAATCTTTCAAAAGGAATCCTCTTTGTCAGTATACTCGGTCAAATCAACAACTCCGAGCAAAGCTTTATAGATGCTTTTGAGATGAGTGAAACAGACTATGACACCTGTCTCAAAGCTGTAATAAATACTCTTGTCATAAAATCTCAAGAATTCAATAGAATCGAGATTCCATTGTATGATGCATCTACCAATCTTAAATCAATAAAAGATTGAATAAAAACGAAACTACATTTAATTCAACACATTGCCACTCTTGATTCAGCAAAAAAGTGGCTGGAAAGAGAAATTGATTTCCAAAATCTTCTCTTGCTCCAAGCCTCACTACGAGACAATGGATAAAGAACTCCACCATCTTTCCAAGTTCAAATTATAATAAACTCTCTATGTTCTCGTAGAGAGTTTATTTATACCCGTTCTATTTTGTTTTTCCGAAAATCTTCTATCTATACCCAAGCAAAACTTGTTCGCCCCTCGCCGTTAGGCGAGGCAGTACAGTCAAAGGCAAATTAGGAATGTAACTTGGGAAAACTAATTTGGATTGAGTATAATCAAAAACTCGACCAGTTTGAACTCCGTTCAAACATGGGATTCAAACTTGCTAGTAGATGACTTTACTCAATCTCATCCAAGGAAAAGGCTACAAAATTGGACCTGTTGAAATCTACAAAATAAGCTAATCTCTCCACCTCAACCATAAGGAGCTTTTCTGACAATGTGGGGGAAAAAATAGTTTTTATTTCAATAATATCAACTTCCTATTTGATAAAATTGACTATTTTGATATAATACAATATACTGTGAAATCCTTGTGATGATTTGATTTTAATATTTGATTTTTCATATGCCCCATTTTCAAACCGATTTTTTGAAAAAAACGAGTGAAGCCACTCCGTTCATTGAAAGTTTTTGACAGAAGTTCTTTGCTGAATGGTGCAATATTAATGATGGGCTCACCCCAAGATACATTTCAAGGAATGAATGGGAACAAAAAAAGCGAACTTCTATCCTCTCAGAAAACACTCTTTTTCTCCCCTCAGATTTGCATATCTGGGAGTTTTGGATTGTTTTTGAGGCATTGAAAACTCGATCCTCACCATCAAAATCATTTCAAAATAACCAAAAGCTCACCACCTTTTGAGAAACCCTTCAAAAGGCAAGCATCTACATTAAAGAATATCTTCCACTCCTTGAGATGAATGCTCGTACCATTGCACTTACTATAGCCCAAGAATTTGAGTTTATGGGAAATGCATATGCCCCATATATTTTTCCATCCATTTCACGCGAAGATAAATCCCAGATTGATGAATGGTTATTAGGGAAAAAAGTCTTTACCAAACGCTTTCACAAACTCGGAAAAAACCCTTCCCAAGAAAGCATAGAATCCTACAGAAAACACCTTTTTTCCACATATTTTCGTGCACTAACTTCTCAGGGATACCATGAAAACGGAAAAAACGCATGGTCTGACAAAACCTGACCAATTCAGCACCTCCAAGACAGAACCAAAGAAGGACTCATCCATGTACTTGAAACTCCTAAAAGAGAGCTTGGAACACTAGTGTTTCATAGAGGCATAGAGCAACTCATCCAAGAAATCCAAGAGAGTAAAAAGATGAGCCAACAAAGACCTCAAAAACATCGGAAAGTGTCACTGACCCTGTTTTTATCCAAGTACGGATTCAATCCAGTAGAAAAATATCAAAAACTCTACAAAATATTGAATATTCCTGCCCTCAAACGTGAACTTTCCACTCTAAAGTCTTCATCCGATCTTTCCAGAAGCTCTTACAGGGAACTAGAAATAGTCAAACTATTACACAAAACAATATCCAGTTTTGACTATCAAGAACATACACATTCCAACCAAGAAGTCAATTATCCCGCATTCATGCACAAGACTCAGGGAATCAATTGTATTGGGGCCTCACTCATTGGTTGAGGATTTCTTGATACACTCGGAATCAAATATGTCCACGCTCATGCGCCATTTCATTCTCTGACCTTTCTTGTGAGTGGAGAATGAAAAGTATATTGGCTCGATTTTACTCCACCAACAACAAACAAAAAACTCAATTTCGTGGAAATTACTCCAGATATGCTCTCGGGAGTGACAGATATGAAACAATTCTTAGAGGTTCCCGAAACAGGGTTCGTCATCGAATTTTTGGGACTCAAAATCAACAACAAAAACGTAGTCTTCCACATCACCCCACCAGAAGTCTGACTTCAAAGTCATGTTCTCAATAACCTCGCCAATACGCTCATCGCAACAGGAAAACATGAAGAAGCCATAGAGTCTGCCAAACAAGCCATTAGTATTGATCCCCATTTTCTCTTTCCCTATAATGCCCTTGGAAATGCTCAAAACAAATTAAAAAGATACCAAGAATCCATTCAAACCTTTTGAGATGCTGTGAAAATAGAACCAGATTCTCCCTATTGGTACTATGGAATAGGAAATGCTCTTGTGAATCTTGAACGATACGAGGAGGCTCTTGAAGCCTTTCAAAAAGCCATAGAACTCAATCCAAATTACGCTCTCCCCTATCATGGTATTTGGAGAGTTTGTAAGATGATTGGACATGAAGATGAGGCTAAAACTGCGTACGAAAATTATCTCAATCTCAAAGAAAAAGAAGAGAGGTAATATTTTTTTCTTAACTTTTCCCTTATGTTGAACCAAGTCCCAACATCGCAATGGAGACGTAAGCCCGTCATAGAAGCTATCAATGAGATCAACGGCTCCATCTCAAAGATACAATCTCAATGGGATCTTTATACACAAGCCATTCTCAGAGAAATTATTAAAGATCCTCTTACGAGAAAAAAAGTTATAAGCTTTCTTGACACTCCTATGAGTGAAAAGCTTCCAGAGGCATTTATTGATGTGCTCTCAACTCCAAACGAACGTATTTCCCGACTCAAAGCACGCTTTTCACAAAATATCTCTTATTACCTTTCGCTCGATGCGGTCCCAGATGATGCTATTTCTCCAGATATTAGTAATGCCCCACTTTTATGTAATCCCTGAGAGATGCTTGACCAAATCAATCAGTCGTATGGATATGGAAAAAAAGCTTTTCAAGTTTTTCAAGAACAAAAAAAACAATGAAAGTTTCTCAAAGGAATAACTCAGGAAGAAAGGACTCTCATCAGTTTGAGGTATCACTTTGCCAGAGATGTCAAAATCTTAGCACTCCAAGCTGAAGTACTTGACCACCAAGAACTCTTTCAAAACCCACTCAATCAAGAAATCCATCTTCCTAGTGGAGTAGAAATCACCACCAACTTGGAAAACCCAGAAGTGAGCAAAGCTCTTTCCAATCCGCTACTTTGGGAATCAAGAACACAGTTTAAAGACCGAGTCTATACGATCCTCATAGGAGGCAGAAACTATATCCTCAAGGAAAGAAAAACCGCAAGACATACTGACACCAAACAAAACGGACACCAAGACGGACTCACTTCAAAAGAAGAATTTCAAACAGCACTCTCTTTTCAAACACACGGAGTAAAACGTGAAAAGGAAAATATCATGAGTTGGGAAAAGCCACTTGCTTCGATCACATTTCCTGATGGCTTCCAATTCTGCATCTTTGACTACGAAGAAAATCTTATCAACGAAAACCGAATTCTCCTACACCTACGAGATGCCATTCTCAAAAACTCAGATGCCTATCTAGAAGAATATCAGTATATCGTCTCTCGTCTGAAAACTACTCACAAAAATTATTGAAAAAAATACTTTTTGTCAATGCAAGACTTTGCCAAGATAAAAGCGATCAAAATGATTCAACAATCAAAGTCCCTCATGACTAGAACCATGTATCAAAATGGTTTTATGAACTTTGACCATCCATGATATCATTTTCGAATTCACCAAGAAAATGGAAAGATTATTTTGGAAACCATTTGATTTGATTTTGAATACTACAAACCACTCACAGATGATACAAAAATAGATTATTATCAAGATTATCTTTCCAATGATCTCAACTTTCAAAAAGAATCTGGATTGGATAGTATCCCGACGCATTTTCATGAATATGATGTAACCCTTCAAAAAGAAGCCTATCTGTTCCTTTTTGAATCTGATTAACCCCTTCCCCTGATAGATTGGTATTCAAAGTTATGATTGAGACGATGAAGAAGATTATAAGCACTTTCGGAGTCATGATTACAGTCATGGCTTTTTTTGATGAGTTTCCAATGCTCAAAGCCTTGCCAAAGGCACTGCCTAATTTTCTAATCCATTAAATTCGCTCCATAGTCAGCCAATTTTGGATGCTGACCTTGGATAACAAAGGTCGAAAAAAGTCCCGAGATTTCTAAATACTGCAGCAAGCTCGACATCAAGACCCACATGTCTCTCAGGAGAGACATCATTGAAATGAACGATTCCCGCAGTCTCACGGGATAAAAGTTTGAGATATTTTTGCAACAAAATTTTGTAGTTATACCAGTTCTATTTTAGTTTTCCGAAAATCTTCTATCGACTCAAAAACATGGGACTCAAACATTTTTCGTCTCTTCCAGTTTTTCGGAAAATCAATTTTGTTTGGGTATAATTTTCTTATGTACATATCCGCACATTTGAATCAGTAGGATTGTCTTTTTTATAATCTTTGATTCTAAAAACTGAACAAAAAATCAACAAAATTTTCCTGCCACACAGGATAGCGACAAGATTGATAAACCTTTGTGAAAAAAATGTCAGAGATTTGAGAAAAACTTCAAGATAATAATGACCTATATTCCGATAATTCTATACCCCATCCTTCCAAAAAATTCAGCGAGTATTTTTCTTGCTTTTTCTTTAGTAGTCACAAGTCACTGATCAGAATTTCAAAGTGCTTGATTGAGCTTTTTGAGTGATGTTTGAGGTCTATCTCAAAAAATCTTTCCTTTGCATTGTGTTTTCTTTATCCATTTCAAATCAACTATTTTTTGATTTCACTCCTGAAAAAATTTCACCCCATACTCCTCAAGCTCTTGTTTATTGGTCTTAAAATACAATTTATAATAATCAAATCTATTCATAATACCATACCCTATTCTTATGAAAAACTCACTGAAAATTTTCTTTGCTGTATCAATATTAATCACATCTCACTCGTCAGAATTTCAAAGTGCCTTATTGAGTTGTCTGAGTGATGATTTAGGATGATATCAAAAAATCTTTCCTCCCCAATCACTTGGACTTTTAATCTCATCCAAATCAACTAGCTTTTGATCTCATTCCTGAAAAAGCTTCACTCCATACAATGCAAATTCTTCTCAATTCGACTCAAAATACTCTCTGTAGTCTTCAAAAGACGCTAAAATGACTTTCTCTTTTATTTTCTCACACGCCACTCTATATTCCATACGTTCAAAAAACTTCCTGAGTATTGTCTTTGCTATATTCTTGTCGGTTACAAATCACTTATCGGAATTTCAAAGTGCTTGATTGAGTTTTCTGAGTGCTGTTTTCGGTGTATTTCAAAAAATCTGCCCTCTCTTTGGAGCTTTTATCCTATTCAAATCAGCAATTTTTTTGTCTCCATCCTGAGAAAACTTCACCCCAAACTCCTCAAGTTCCACTCTATTCGCTATAAAATACTCTTTATACGCTTCAAAAGTCTCTCATAATATACTCTTTTCCTTAGCAACTCTATACCCCATCTTCTCAAAAAACTTTGCAAGTATTTTCCTCGCTCAATCTTTCCTTTTCACCAATCAACTATCTGAATCTCAAAGTACTCTATTGAGTTTCATAAGTGATGTTTTAGGTCAAAATCAAAAAATCTTTCATTCTTTTGGTCTATCTATGACGTTCAAATCAACTATTTTTTGATCTCACTCTTGAGAAAACTTTACTCCAAACCTTTCCAGTTCTTCTTTATTCGCTTCAAAATAGGCTCTATAATCTTCAAAGGTCTCAAGTTTCAGACTGTTTTCCAGTGAATTAATTTCAAATCCGATACTCGATAGATCAATGTTTTTTTCGCTTGTCCCCAAATTTCATCCTAGAAGCTTGAATTTATCAAAGAGAGTCTGCAACTTTTCTCCTCCTCATGTATCCTTGACCCTTTTCAAGAAGTCTTCGTGAATATCTCCAATCCAAGCAAAATTCTTCATACCTCAAACATAATCATAGTACCTCACAAAATCTCATCTCAGTCATCTTCAAAATTGTTGGAGGAAGATTTTTGCGACTTCTGTTCCTCTCCAAAATACAACATTTGAAACACTTGGCAAGTCTATGGATTCGTTGAGCATATTGACTGCTACCACTATCTTGATCGAATCACTTTCATCTTGAAGTCTTTGCAGTCAGTCCTTCTTGGTCTTAGAATGGTACGAAACAGATATTTCTTGTCAATACTGACGATTGATTTCATCAACTATCGCATCAGATTCCTGAGTATTTCTTGCATAAAGTATGGTTTTTGAGAGTTCTTGATCTTCTATCATCAACCTGATAAGCAAATCTTCTACCAAACCCTCAAGGCTCGGTACTGACATCATCAATTGCTCAAATCCGTCTTTGATCTCACGCACGAGGTCTCGTTTGGCTCAATTCTCAGTAATATTTTTTGCATCTTCTATCATTGTTTGAAACCTTGCAATCTCCGCATCATCTGCATCTGACTTAGTCACCAATCTATACTCAATAGTTGGAGAATACTTACTTGCCAAATATTCGGCTAATGAATAACAAAAGATTGGCTCTCAGAAAAGCTCTTGCGTCAGATTAGTTGGAGTTGCCGTAATAGGAAGAATATACGGTAATTGTCCTTTTCTTCCGTGTTTTGACAAGCGTTCTATCAAACCTTCAAACAAATTTCAGTCACGTACATTGTGCGTTTCATCTATGATAATAATGTCAAAATACCCTATTTTTTCTTCTATCTTCTTGAGCTCCGCTGTCTGCCACGTTGAAAAAAACATGGAGTCTCTCACTGTTCAAAAATTTTCTATTTCGATATCATCATCCAGAGAGTAGTACTTTGCATCTACCTCATCGAGATTGTCAGCACGAGAGTGAAAGGTAGAAACTTCCAGATGGGAAAGACTGCTTGAGGAAAGAATGGGGGCTTTTGAACCATCAGCTTTTCCGTGAATGAGGTCATCACGAAACTGTTCCACTCCATCGATTCTATTGCTCAGCACCAATATATGGAGATTGGAAAAGATCTCAACATAATATCGATTTCTCAGCTTGAACAGCAGATCAAGTGTCTTTCCAACGGTAAAGGTTTTTCCACTTCCTGTTGCCATTTCTAAAAGCGAAGCTTCGGTATGTTTTTGATCTTTATCATTTAAAACTTGGTGAATGTGTTGTTCAATATCACGCACAATTTTCCTAATTGCCTCTGCTTGATACGGTCTTTTTTTCATAGATGGGATGTTTCTTGGGATTTGCATACGATTGAAAAATATAAATATGTGTGTCGCATTATAGTATAAAGGCGATTTTTATGCAAAAGATTCTCTCTAGAAAAATGATTTTTTTCTTTCTTTTTCATAATTTTAGATATAATCTTCTAAAAAAACACAAAGTATTTAATACCTAATATTATCCCTATATATGTCACCAATCGAGATAATAGCTACTATCTTTTGATTGTTAAGCGTTTATTACACAGTAAAACAAAATATTTTATGTTGGCCAACTTGAATAGTAATGGTAGTTTTGTATATCTTTATCTTTTATGATGCTAAACTATATTCTTTAACTCTTTCGGTTTTTGAAAAAAAAAGAAGTTGGATTGTCAAGGGGTGTAATGCGAGAGATTTTCAAACACGATAAAAAGAGTAAAAACGAAAGGAATCATAGTT
>Ga0209373_10004183_pt1 | contig 12652 bp, 9 predicted proteins | sample Higcelweek5metaG_FD_187173 | JGI IMG/M metagenome (GOLD analysis project Ga0209373, IMG submission 187173) | Freshwater pond sediment microbial communities from the University of Edinburgh, under environmental carbon perturbations - High... | ecosystem: Environmental > Aquatic > Freshwater >... | reverse complement strand
ATTTAAGTGCAATGGCCGATCCATGGCTCGAAATGGATGTGTGGTACGAAGCCGAAGGTGGCTGGGACGGCGCACAGGTGCAGTATTCGACCGATGGCGGAAACAGCTGGCAAACACTGGGTGCATATGGCGATACAGCGTGGTACAACGATTACGATGTGGATGGCATTGCCAACAATGCCCCTGGCTGGACCGGCGCCGATGCCAATGGGAGCAACGGATGGATTACCGTTCGGCATAGCATGCTGCCATTAACGGCCTATTCCGGAATCCGGCTCCGTGTGCTGTTTGGATCAGGCAATACATACAATGAAGAAGGAGTTGCATTTGATAATATCCGTATTTCGGATCGTGGAGTTGATGCGGCTGTTACAGCAATCACAGGCCCCGACGGAGGTTGCGGTGTAAACACTTCGCCCGTTTATTTTATTGTTGCCAATGCAGGAACTGTAACGCTGACACAATTACCAGTCAGCATTTCGATTGATGGCGGCACCACCTGGACAGCCGATACCATCAGCACCAATATTATCTCAGGATCAAATTCCAGTGTGATTTCCAATCAGCTTTTTGATTTTTCCGCCATCGGACAGCATGTGGTTGTTGTAAAATCAACATTACTGCTTGATATCAATCATGCAAATGATACAGACACCGGTACAGTCATTAAACAACCCGAAATTAATACGTACCCTTATTTCGAAAACTTCGACAACGGCATTCAGACCTGGATGACAGCCGATACGTTGTGGCAGCCCGGAACTCCATCGGGACTTGTGATCAACAGCGCATACAGCGGTACAACAGCGTGGTCGACCTGCAATAATGGTTTCACACAGCCATTTTATTCATTCGTATTCGTTGAAAGCCCGTGTTTCGATTTCTCAGATCTCTCCATGCCTCAGGTTGAATTCAGATATTTTGTCAATATGATATCTGCCAATGGCGTAAATATTCAATATACAACAGACAATAGTATGTGGAATAACATCGGAAATATTGGTGATACACTCAACTGGTATAACAGCATTGAATATGGAAATAGCTGGACAGGCGATACCATGACCACATGGACACTGGCCCGCCATGCCATTCCGCAACTGGCCGGTGCTCCGTATGTAAAATTCCGTTTTGTATATAATTGGCCGGTTCCGATCGGCACCAAAACCGGAAACGATGGATTTGCCTTCGATGATTTTTCGGTGTATGAACGTCCCGACTATGATCTGGCCATGATTGCCATGGATACGCTGTATGATGCTTGCGAACATGGAACAGACTCCATTACAGTGTGGATGCAGAACACCAATTTTACCAACATCATTCCTGCCGGCGATACAATAGCAGTGGCACTGAACGAGGGTTGGCTGAATGTAGTGATGGACACCATTGTGTTGACATCGCCCATCATGCCGCAACAGACTATTTCGCACACCTTCAGTGTGCCGCTGGATATGACTGCTCATCCGTATACATACATGATTGAAGTGCAATTGTACAATACGCATGATGTTGAATCAACCAACAATTCACTGACACAGACTGTCGAATCATTTGGGTATCCGGTGGTGGAACTTGGCTCTGACACTGCCTTCTGCGGAAATGGTCATATTACAATGGACGGAGGTCCGTCTGCCGGAGACTATGTGTGGTCTACAGGCGATGTTACAAGGTACCTGATTGTTGACACAGCATTGACCGGAGGGTATGGAAGCTTTCCGATTTCGGTTGTTGTTTCAACATATGGCTGTAGCAGCAGCGATACAATAACCATCACTTTCAACGACTGCACCGGACTGAATGAAATGGATGAAACCATCCGTATATATCCTAATCCGGCGCAGAACCTGTTGTATTATTCATTGCCGCAATCATTCGATGATGCAGAAGTGCTGATCCGTGATCTGACCGGTCGTACAATGATGCAGCAAAATATTTCCGGAAAAACAGACGGGCATCTTAACATTTTATTCCTGCCGGAAGGTGTATATTTGCTGCAGATAAAAACAGCGACATCGAACCACACGCAACAAATAGTCATTCAACATTAGGCAGCTGGCTACGCCTGACATTTGCCATCCTTTTTGTGCTTTGTTTTTCGCAAAGCAAAGCACAATTTTTTCTTGAAAAAGTGGCTACGGAATTTTACACCGATTACATTATAACCGATACCAGCGGCTGGAAAATATCCTTGCCGAATGAAGTGCAGAAATGTTTGTTTTCACCGCGTTTTGTCTCATTGCTCGATAGTAATTTTTTGTACTACAGCGAAGCTGATACTGTGTTTGAATACGACATTCAGCACAGGTCGAAACGCGAAATTCTGATTGCAAAACATGGCCCGCACACGCTTTGCGGAATTGCATGGTCGCCCGATTCAAGTCAGGCGCTCATTCTGAGCATCATGCCAAACGAAACTGATCGCAATCAGCTCAATAGTACATTGTTTTTAATCACCATCAACGGTTCATTGCCACCAAAGAAAATGACCGCGCCTGTCAATTACTATTTCGAAAATGAATTTGAATCAAGACCCGGACGTGATTTTTATTTTATCGATAAAAATTCCGTTGCTTACAAAACGCATCTTGATTGCTATACAGATCCGGGAAAAATCATCACGGTCAAAATCAGCGATTTTCATTACTAGCAACGCATCGGTGTTAGTGCGTAAACAACGCAATACTACCCTGATGGTAGCTGACTTTACCTTCCAGATCGGTTGCAACAATCACATAAAAATAGGTGCCGTCATCTACCATGCTACCTGCCGTTGTTTTTCCGTCCCAGCTTGAAGTCATGCCATCGTAAGAAATAATCTGATTTCCCCATCGGCTAAAAATAGTCACTTCAAGTTTCTGTACGCCCTCGTACAGAATATTGAAAACATCGTTGAGCGCATCTCCGTTAGGGGTTATCACATTTGGGATTGTTAATTCCGCCTGAGTATTCACATTGATTGTAACATCGTCATGGCCAATACAGCCATTGGCACCAGTAACATATATGGTATACACAGTTGTCAGCGAAGGAGATGCAATGGCCGCTGAAGAATCCGGGGTACTCAGACTTCCGGCAGGCAGCCAGCTATAGGTATAGGGAGCAACACCATTGTAGGCAACTGCATTCAGAAAAGCCGGCGTACCAGGCTCAATCAATGTATCATTACCTGCAAAAACCAATGGCGACGGATGTACAGTCAATGCCACAGAAGATGTAGTGTCGCTGCCACAGGCGTTTGAAATCAGGCAGCGGTACAGATATCCGTTCATTGTGATGTTGGCTGCATTTACCGAAAGAGTTTCAGTATTATAGTTGTTGTAAGGATTTCCTGAAACGGTGATCCATGAAATTCCGTTATCAGAACTCACCTGCCAGCTATAGACAATCGGTGCAGTTCCTCCAGCAGTAGCTGTGAATACAGTCTGATCATTTTCACAGGTTGTTGCATCAACCGGTTCAGCCAGAACAGACGCGGGCGAGCAACCGGATGAACTGATATTGACAACGGCAGGTGAATTCTGATAAGAAGGTGTGCAGCTTCCTGCATAAACTTTACAACGGTAATAGGTAGTTGCAGTCAATGTCGGCGTGGTATACACCGACGATGTAGCACCGGCAATATCGGTCCACGGCCCGATGGCAGCAGGAGCACTTTGCCATTGATAGCTGGCACCCGGAACAACGCCAGAGCACGTGAGTGTAGTGCTGCCCGAGGTTGTAAAAGAGGTGGATAACGGAGAAATCGTCCCGCCCAGCGGACAACCGGTCACCAGTATATTATCAATAATAAAAGTTGGTCCGCCACCAGCCGAATTATCGTTACTGGTCCATTTAAACGCCAGTTGAATACTGGTCGCGTTGTCATACGATGAAGCTAAGTCCAGACTGGCATTCTGTGTTGATGTTAAGCCATAATATTTTCCGGAATTTCCATTTCCACCACTATTGATCATAGCCCAGCTGGTGCCATTGTTTGTGCTTAAATGCACCGAACCAAAGTCAATAGCCGTTGCACCGGACGATTCACCCAGGCATTTCCACTTAAAGGAAATATTCAGATCCTTATATCCTGTAAAACTCAGCGAATGCTTAATCCATCGGGTTGTAGAAGCCTCCACCCAATAATCAAATTGTCCCATAAGTGTATTACCATCCCAGCCCGATAAACCGGCAGATTTTCCGGTAATCGCATTCAATGGTGAAGTTCCACCGTTATAAATTGTCCAGACATTACGAATACAATAAGTCGAGTTGTAACAGGTAAATCCATCAGAATTGAAATAACCATCCGTCAGCTGTCCGGCTGTAGAACTGGCCAGCCAGCCTCCGGTCGGTACATTCTGTGATATCAATCCAGTAGCAAGGCCATCAAAATTCTCAGAATAGAGCGTTAATTGTCCCATGGCCTGTAAAGAAAAAGCAATCTGTAAAAAACAAATTACACAACGCACAAAATTTTTCATAATACAATATATCCTGCAAAATTACAGATCACTTGTAAAAAACCAAGACCTTGTTATGAAAAGATTTGAACCGTATTACAAGCTACCAAACAGCTCTGGTTTGATCGAATCAATAATTAGCCGACGCCTGTTTGCCAGTTGTCTTAAATACTTCTGTGCCCAAACAATATTGTTAAATTCTGCAAAACATTAATATATGCGTCTGCATTGAATATTTATTCTAACGAAAATATTTTGCGTCAACGCCGTTCGAAGTAGCAACACGCTGTTCGAAGTATATACTTCGAACAGCGTAGTATCTTTTAGTCCCTGCGGCTTTTGCCAGTAACTGGCTTTTTGCTTTTCGTCCAGGGCTTATCATCACCAAAAGACTTTTTCTTTCCGCTATAGGCAGGCTTTGCTCTTTCACTTGAACCATGTGTATCGGGTTTCGAAAGGGTCACCTCAAGCGGTGTTCCATTGAAATCGGCACTGGCAAAAGAACTCAATACATGACTTTCGAATTGTGTATCAACTTCGAAGAAGGAGAATTTTCGCAGTACATCAATCTTTCCGATGGGAATATCCCGGCGACGGCAATAATCGTTTATAAGACCAATCATGCGTGGAACCGAAAGCCCGTCTTTCTCACCAACATTTATAAAGAAACGGCTGTATGCCATCGAACGATCTCTTTTAGGTCTGTCCTCGCGGGGACCTCTGTCGTCACGTGGGCCTCTGTCATCACGGGGACCTCTGTCATCGCGCGGGCCTCTGTCATCGCGGCTGTCTCTGCGATCGCGTCCATAACGATTTTCGCGGCTGTCACGTCCATCGCGGCTGTCGCGGCTGTCACGACCAAATTTCCCGTCTCTGGACATGTCAACATTGGCATTGAGATCCGGTGCGTTTTTGTAATATTCAAGGAAACGGTTGAATTCAACCGATACAAAATGTTTGATCAGATCTTCGCGCTGAAGCCAATCAAGTTTTTTGTAAATCGGAGCCAAATATTGTTCGATCTGTTTTTCATCAACTTCAATATTTTCGACGCGGTCGATAAAGTTGAATAGTTGTTTTTCGCAAACATCAAATCCACTCGGAACCATTTTGCGTTCAAACTGTTTTCCAATCATCCGCTCAAGATCTCTCACCTTGCGGGTTTCGCGAGTATGCAACAGAGAAATAGAAACCCCTTTTCGTCCAGCGCGACCCGTACGGCCACTTCGGTGAATGTAAGCTTCGAGTTCATCCGGAAGATTGTAATTGATGACATGTGTCAGATTGTCCACATCAAGTCCACGAGCTGCAACGTCAGTAGCAATTAGTAACTGAAGATGACGGATACGAAAACGGTTCATTACAAAATCGCGCTGCGACTGCGAAAGATCACCATGCAACGCATCGGCATTGTATCCGTCCTGAATCAGTTTATCGGCCACTTCTTTCGTTTCGGTACGGGTGCGGCAGAAAATAATTCCGTAAATTTTCGGGTTGATGTCAACGATACGTTTCAGCGCGACATAACGGTCTTTGGCATGCGTTACATAAAACTGATGCGATACATTTTCAGCGCCCATATTTCTTTTCCCCACCGAAACTTCCTCAGGGCTGTTCATGTAGGTTTCAGCAATATTGCGGATTTCGCGCGGCATGGTGGCCGAAAACAACAATGTTTGTTTTTCAGCAGGCGTTTGTTCCAGAATAAAATCGAGATCTTCTTTAAAGCCCATGTTCAGCATTTCATCTGCTTCGTCTAGCACGAGATAGCGGACATTGTTGAGTTTAAGCGCTCTTCGTTTGATCAGATCAACGGTTCTGCCAGGAGTTCCAACGATAATGTGAGAGCCTCTTTTCAGTTTAGAAATTTGTGTATCAATACTGGCACCACCATACACCGCAGTGATGTGAACGTTGTCCATAAACTTCGCGTAGTTTTCGAGATCTTTGGCAATCTGCATGCAAAGCTCACGAGTCGGGCTCAGGATAATGGTCTGAACGGATTTGTCAGCTATGATTGTTTTTTCCAGTAGCGGCAATCCGAAGGCCGCTGTTTTTCCGGTACCGGTTTCAGCCAGCCCGATCATATCGTGGTCATTCTCAAGAATCAGCTTAATGGTTTTTTCCTGAATTGGAGTCAGTGTTTTAAAACCCAATTCCTCTACTGCTAACAGCAGGGGCTGACTCAGGTTTGTTTCGTTAAATTCCATACTATTTTGTTAGATAAGTCCCACTCTATTGCGCTCGCCAGGACCATATTCTTTGTAATCAGCTGTTAAACACATCATTTTCGGGGGTGCAAAGGTACACAAAATATTCACACGGAAGGAGTTTGAAATGTGAAATAACAGGGCCAAGGAATTAAAACATGCAAAAAACCTCCTGAATTGCAGTTTATTCGCTCATTATAACATTTCTTCAATGTGCTCATGAGCTCAGCGCATTTCATGCACTTCGGTTCACAAAGTAACTCAGAGTTTGGCACCGGACAAATTTCAAAGTTGTACTTTTGCATCAGCATTTACAGTTAGACAAAATGGAGAATATTTTCAGCAACATCGATAAACAAATTGAATCCAACCAAGGGAAAAATCTGTTGGCAAACAGTAAAAATGCCACCCTGAAGTTTATTGAGGAAACTGTGTTGCTGTGCGAAAACCCGGATAATTTACCTGAGAATTCTCAAGATGATCTTGTTGAATATACCGTCAACAAAGTGCTGGATGAATTTTACCGGATCAATCAATATTTCAATTTCAGTGAAACCGATATTGAGGAACTGCGGCAACTGTATAAAAATCTGTTTGCTGCAATCCGCATACAAACTCATGACATCAATCAGATTGCTGAGCAACATTACATCAATTTGAAAAACTGGCTGCTGAAATCAAATCCGTTTGCCGAAAAAATCAACGATCCAGACAAGTCCGTTGCCGAAGCTGCCGCCTGCTCGGAATACAGTGCAGAACTGCAACTGGAAATGCTGGGAATCGACATCCATACTTGCTTGCAGCCTCTGCTCGATATCGGCTGTGGAAAATCCTTTTCACTGATTCAGCACCTGCGAAGCTGTGAAATTGATGCCTGCGGTTTCGATCGTTTTCCATCCGAAACGCCGTTTATATTTCAGTCCGATTGGCTCACTTTCAATTATGGCGTTGGTATCTGGGGAACCATCACCAGTCACCTCGGCTTTACCAATCACTTTCGCCATCATCATTTCCGGCAGGATGGAAATTATGTTGAATACGCACAGACTTATATGAAAATCCTTTCTTCGCTCAAGCCTGGAGGTGGTTTTCACTATTGTCCCGATCTGCCTTTTATTGAAGAATTTCTGGATCCTTCAATCTTTTCCGTTACACGTTTCTCATCAGGTAATGAGATGTTTCAATCTGTGATTGTGCGCCGTTTGTAATTATCCCCTCCCCCTCACAAGCCTGTATTGATCACGTTTTCCGCTGCTGGAAAAAGTCAACACATCAGTTTCTTCCCATCACCATACAGCCTATTGCCCTACCTGCAAAATTATTTTTACACAAAGTTGTGTTTTCTTTGTTTTTGTGGTTATATTTGCGGGGCATTGGAATTTGAAAAAATGAAAATACACACTATAAAACGAAGAAAGAAGCTCAATACATTTCGATTTAAGTGGGTGTATGTATTTTTTGCAGATGTTTGGGGTGTAAATTGACGAGTTTGCGGTTATAATATCAAGGCGCTGTTCATTGATAATTAGAAATGAAGGAAAAAATCTTAAACGAAAAATATAAGTATGTTTATGACTCTGAAAACAACCTTTGGAGAATTCATACTTATGGTGTTCCGACACTATTAAAACCTGAAAAGCTTTTTAAGTTCTATGATACGAATTTAAACAATGTTGCTTCATTGCACGAAGGATACTTCTGGTTGTCAAATCCGTCTGATTTTAATGACCCATTTGATTGTAATTTGAACTTAGTTGAGCATGATAATAATATCAATATAGAATTAGATACAAAAATTAAGAGAAATAATATTGCAAATATTGGAGTTACTTGTTTTACAGAAGTGATTAATGAACCTCTTATGTGGGCACATTATGCAAATAATTATCGTGGATTTGTTATTGAATTTAATACAGAGACTATAAGGGTTCATTTAGATATGAATGAGCGGGAATTTTCATTAAATCCTGTACTCTACTTTGATCAATTTATTAAGGTGAAAAATACAGACGATTTTGCACAGGAATATATATTGACTGCAAAATCAGATAAATGGGAATATGAGAAAGAATGGAGATTTTTAGCAACAGTTAACAATAAAAAACCATATGACAGAATTGTATTTTATGAACCAATTTCAATAAAAGCAATTTACATTGGTTACAGATTATTTGATGAACAAGAATCAGTATTTAACTTAATTGAATCAATCTTTATGACAAAATATCCCGACAAACCGATTTATATAGTTTACCCACATCCATATAAATTGGAATTAGTATTCCAAAGGAGACATGAAAAGAAATAAATTACTGCCGCAAATAAACGGAATAAAAAATTGTCAGTTTAATGGGTTATTCAAGGTTTGTATCCCGCTTCAACTTTCCGCATTTTTTGAAAAGAAATCAACCGCAATCCTTTAGGCATTTACACTCGACCCTTACCGGCAAATATTAACGACACGACAATGACACCACAAAAAGTTGATAGAAATAAAAATGTTACAGAAGATGACTTGCACAAAGTGTTCATCAACATAGGCAAATTGGAAACGGCGTTTTTGAATGAAGTCAAACTTTATTTAAGAACCGATGGACAAAATGGACACATTACCACAATGGATTTATTTACTTCTGCAATTATAAATCGCTCTATTTCTCTAATGCGGGGTTTTGTATCATTAGCAAAAGATAATAATTACATTTCCGCGGTTCCGCTTATCAGGATTCAATTAGACAATTGCCTTAGATTTTATGCTGCAACTTTAGTGACAGACTTCAACAAATTCTACATTGAATATTTAAAAGGGACACATATCAGGAATTTGAAAGACACTACTGGTGAAAAAATGACTGACACTTATCTAGTAACTGCATTAGATAAGCTGTTCCCTGGAATCCACAACCTTTACATAAATTCTTCAGGACACGTTCATTTTAGCAACGAACATTCTTTTCTTCAGACAACGTTTGATACGGACAAAGGAAGAACTTTCGGAATACGAATTGGCTATTATAACTTCTATTCAATTGATAAAAAAGTTGACTTTGCTTACAACATGTTTAAAGCAAGTGAAATACTTTTGGACTTATCAAGAAATTTGAAATTTCAGAAACTAAAAGCTGAGAAAGGAATTCAATAATGAATCTGCTGGTAACACGGGTTTTGGTTAACTAAGTAGACATAACAAATAGAAACATTCGAGCAATTAATAAAAGTTAGTGTTTAAAGACAGTTTACGGATCCAAAAACACAGCAAAGCATAGTGCCGTTATGTCCGAACAATTCTAAAGTTCACAGCACAGATACAAAGCCAAAATGCGAAAAAAACCAGTAATAAGTAGCAAAACAATTTCTATCGCCGGGTATCTTGTCACAATCTGAAACAGCGTTCATCGCACTCGCCGCGGCGAGGAAGGGTGTTTCGCATCAGTGAAAATAAGACCTGCTGAGGAATCTGTGAAAATCTGCTAAATCTGCGGACAGAAATATTTTGATGATGAGAAATGCAGATGAAATTTATATAACTTTGCGGTCAACACAATGATAAATCTGATCACCCAAAACGGCTTCAAAATATCGCAAGTACTGTCAAGACACAGCAATGTATGGCTTGTACAAAAAAACCAATTGTCCATACTGGTCGATTCAGGTAAAACCAAATCGCGTTCGCAACTGATGCAAAGTCTGAACACCGCGCTGCATCAGCAAAACGATTTGCAATTTTTGATGCTGACACATACACATTACGATCATTGTCAATCAGCCGCAGCAATAAAAGACTTATATCATTGCAAGGTCATTGCTTCAGAAAACGCTGTCCCATCCATCACTGCAGGCTATACGCACCTGCCGCGCGGCACCAATTATGTAACGAATCTTTTATCCGCGGGCGGCCACAAATTGATGAAAAAGAAATTCATGTATACGCCTTTCAATGCCGATATTACCATCAGCGATGATTATCTCTTCCCCGCTCCGGATGCGGATTTGCGAATCATTTCAACCCCGGGTCATTCCGCCGATTCCATCAGTCTGATTGTGGACAATGAAGTTGCCATTGTGGGCGATGCCATGTTCGGAATATTTCGCGACCATGTGTTTCCGCCTTTTGCCGACGACATTCCGGAGATGATTCGTAGCTGGGGCAAATTGCTCGGTTCCGGCTGCACCACTTTCCTTCCGGGCCACGGCCGCGCCATCAGCAGAGAACTATTGGAAAAAGAATACAGGATTTTTTCTAAAACAGTTTAAGCTTGGCTGGGCCAGCGTCTCCTGACGCGGTTGCAACGCTGGGCATGCGTCTCCAGACGCTCGCCCACACAACTTACTCCACAACAATATCCAAATCGGCCAGCAGCCCCAGCACGCCTGGATAGGCGAATTTCGCTTTCTTCAGTTTATTCTGTGAAGGAAAAATAATATAATTCCATGATGTGCGGAAGTCGCATCCCGACAGGTTGCAGCGCTCAAAGTTAGTCATATCGAAATCGCAATTATCGAACACAGCCTGCGTCAAATCACATTCTGCAAAAAACGCTTCGCGTATGGAACAATGCGTAAACCGGAGTTTCTTTAGATTGTTTTTCAGAAACACCGCGTAATTCAAATGACATTTTTCGAATGTGACTGAAAAAACATATTTCGAACATTTGCCGAATTCCACTCCCTGCAGCTTACAATCATTGAACACCACTTCGGAATATGCCGTGTTTTCCATTTTGCACATGGTCAGGTCGCAGCCGAAAAATTCACACGTTTCGAAGTTGAATTTACTCAGATCCTGACCCGCAAAGCTGCAATTTTTAAAGGTGCAGTTTACAAAGTCATTGTCGTTCAGAATGGAAGTGCCGGAGATGGTTTCGTTGGAGGTCATGCGAAATTGTATTTATGATGCAAACTTAAATAAAAAATGATTTATACATTTGCCAGAAAAAAGTGTTGGCTCGATTAAAATATATTGTCAATCTGCTGATTTTTCGATTTACAATTTCATGGAGTGTTTATCTCGATGAAGAAAGCTTTATTCGAAAAATCCATTTCCATTTTCAGCAAAAAGGCGACAATAATTTATCCGGAAAAGAATTTTCAGGTAATATTAAAGAATTCAAGAAAACCATCACTAATATTGATTATCGGGGCTGTTCAGCCTCAAGAAAATATGTTGCTAATGTTACTTTGAACTTCAATGGTTCTAATCCTGTAATTGTCAGTCTGAAAATATCACAAATGTTTAATTTGGTGGTATGCTTCGTTGTTCCATTGTTTACATTTACATTGGACAATAGTGGCTTTGCGTTGTATTTGAAGGGATTCCTGGCAATGTATATTTTGATGACTTTACTTTTCTATTATGAAGTAATCACAAAATGGTCTGGCATTCATGATATGTTGCTGTCTGGTAATAATAGAGTTGAGCGAATTAAAATCAAAGAGAATAATCGTTGATGAAGGCAATATAGCCTCTGAACATCGTATCTTTACTATAAACAAGCACTAAAATGAAACCGGAAGATTACGGATACAACGAAACACTGGAGCAATACAGAAAAGACAACAACCTGACGGAATTCAGCGTGGCGCGCGTGATTGCGGAGCACAAGGAACGATATATTATTGTATCGGACCAGGGCGAATGCGATGCCGAAATCACAGGCAACATGCGCTTTTCGGCCATCGGCCGCGAAGACTTTCCTGCAGTCGGCGACTGGGTTGCAGTAACTATTTATGATCAGGGAACCGCTTTGATTCATAAAATATTTCCGCGCTCATCTGTGATTCAACGTCAGGCAATTGGCTCTGCAGGCGACATTCAGATTATTGCCTCCAATGTTGACATTGCATTACTGGTGCAGGGTGCCGATCGCGATTTCAATATCAACCGGCTTGAGCGGTATCTTACAATTTGTTATAACTCGCGCATAGAGCCGGTTGTAGTGATGACCAAAATTGATCTGTTTGAAGAAAATCATATTTCAGAACTGCTGAATAACATCC
>Ga0209373_10004182_pt1 | contig 12653 bp, 11 predicted proteins | sample Higcelweek5metaG_FD_187173 | JGI IMG/M metagenome (GOLD analysis project Ga0209373, IMG submission 187173) | Freshwater pond sediment microbial communities from the University of Edinburgh, under environmental carbon perturbations - High... | ecosystem: Environmental > Aquatic > Freshwater >... | reverse complement strand
AAAGAGGACGATTTCGGCGGTTTCGTTGAGCCGGCGCAATCTTGCGGCCGCGCTGGCTCCGGCGGCGACGCCTCCGACGATGATGACTTTCATGTACGATTCTCCTATCGGGTTTATAATATAGTGCAAGAACATGTAAAACGCAATTGCGATCGATTACCCGGCACCGGCACCCTGCCGGTCTGGGGTCCGGGGGCGAAGCACCCCGGCCGCCGGAGGCAAGGGCTGCCGCTCACTAAACCGCTCAAATGCCGGACGTGTCCGGCAGTGAGCGGCAGCGGTGGAGTTGACCGCGAGGTCAACTCACCCGCTCGCGCCGAAGGCGGAGCCTCTCCACCTCCGGGAAACACTGAAAAAATGCGACCAAAGATTATTAGAACGCGGGTGTCCGCCCTTCCGGGCAGACCGGCGAGTTGACCTTTTCGGTCAACTCCGCCTCGGCGCTACGCGGCAAAATTTTCAATTTTGCTGTGTAGCAGTTTCGCTTCGCGCCGGTAGCCTCCGGCGGCCAAGGCGCTTCGCCCTTGGAACCCGACCGGCAGGGTGCCGGTGCCGAAACTTTTCGTTCTCACTCGCGTTTCGCCATTTCGAGCAGCTCCTCCCGGCTCTGGACGCCGCTGGTCCGGTGGATCTCCCTGCCGTCCCGGAAGACGATCCAGGTCGGAACCCCATTGATTTTGAACCTCCGCGCCAGGTCCCCCGCCTCATCGACGTTCACCTTGGCGATCTTCACCCCCGCGGGAAGCACGCCGACCGTCTCCTCGATGATCGGCATCTGCATCCGGCAGGGCCCGCACCACGGCGCCCAGAAATCCACCAGCGTCACGCCCTGCGCGACGTGCCCTTCGAACGTTTGCGAAGTCAGGCTCTCCACCCCCGCGATCTCCTTCGGCGGCGGCGCGTTGCGGGCCTGAATGAACCGGTAGACCGCCCAGCCGACGATCACGACAGCCAAGACGACGTACCAGTATTTGACGAACGGACAGATTGTACAGTTTTCCATTGGATTCCTCCTCCCTCGACCGGTTATTGCATCTCGGCGAGCAGCTTTTCGGCGCTCTGGACCCCGGTCATCCGGCTCACCGGCTTCCCGTCCCGGAAAACCACCAGCGTCGGAATCGACATCACGCCGAACTGCGCCGCCAGGTGCGGCTCCTCATCGACGTTGATTTTGCCGATCGCCGCTCCCGCCGGGAGCCTCCCCGATCCGGCCAATTGATCAAGAATACCCGACTGCATCCGGCAGGGGCCGCACCACGGCGCCCAGAAGTCCACCAGGACCACACCGGACGAAGTTTCAGATTTGAAATTCTCACTCGTAAACTGTCTGATGCTCTCACTCATGATCGTTCCTCCTTATGGTTATTACATAAATCAATATATCATGATTTGTTGATATATCAAGGTTCTATTTGATAATTTCTCATTTTCTTGGCTTTGCCTCTTGACATCCGGGGAAAAATAAGTCATAATAATAGTATCGCAACAGTGGTACAAAAGGACGGGAAAAAGAGATGCCTCCGTTAAAATATCTGAAAGTGAAATCCTATCTGGAGCTGATGGCGGTGCGGCCGGAAGCGGCGACGCGGATGCCGACGGTCCGGGAGCTGATGGGCCAGTTCAACGTTTCGCTGGCGACGGTGAACCGCGCGCTGTCGGAGCTGGAGAACGACGGCGTGATCGTGCGCCGCCAGGGCTCCGGAATCGTCGCGACGGGGCAGAACCGGACGGTCAGCTCCCTCGCCATCCGGGAGCGGAAGGAGACGCGCAATATCGTGTTCGCCTACAACGATTACCCGGACGAAACCACCTGGCGCACGGTTCACTCGATCGCGCTCTATTCGCGGATGAATAAGTGCAACATGTTGGACTGCAAGATCTATCCGGACACCTCGACCGAGTCGCTGATCAACTTCATCAAGGCGCAGCCGGATTGTGCCGGCGTGATCCTGCGAATCGGTTCCGACCAAATGGACGTCGAACGCCTGGAAGCGCTCGGCCGCCTGCCGATGACGGTGGTGGTTCTGGACAGCATGTACTTTTACCCGAATTTCCTCCCCGACAATGTCTATGTGCTTTCGCCGGACGCCGCTGGCGGCGCAGAAAAGACCGTCGAAGTCCTGCTGCGGCGCGGCCATCGCAAAATCGGCTTCATCCGCAATGAACCGCGCAGCGAATACACCGACCTTTACCAGAAAGCCCTGGTGGCCGCATTCAAGCGGGAGGGCATCGAATTCGGACCGGACCGGATCTTCAGCTCAACGATCCGCTCCTGGGAGAATTCGCTCGATGCCGCGGTGCAGATGACGCGCAACAACCTCGAACAAATCCGCCGCCTCGGATTGACCGCGCTCATCTACAAATCCGCCCCCGGCGCGCTGGTCTCCCTGAAGCTCCTCAAAGAAGCCGGGCTGCGCGTTCCGGAAGACATCAGCGTAACCGGTGAGGGGGAACGCAGCCTCTACCGTTATCTTTCCCCGCAATTGACCGTGATCACGATGGATTATGACAAATTCTCCTGCCTGGCGGTTGATATCGCGCTCGGAAAGGTGAAGCCGGAGAATCGCAACGTCTTTTCCCCCCAAAACCTGATTGAACGCGAAAGCATTTACGACTTGACCAAGTCCGCGGAAGACAACCAATGACACTCCAACCCACAACACGGAGACAAACAATGAAAAGAAGAGTTTTCACCCTGATCGAACTCCTGGTCGTGATCGCCATCATCGCGATACTCGCGGCGATGCTGCTGCCGGCGCTGAACAAGGCCCGCGACCGGGCCCGCAGAACGCAATGCACGAATAACCTGAAACAGATTGGAACGCTCAGTGTGTTCTATCAGGATTCGTACAAGATGTATGTCCTCATATACCGACAGGCGGATAATAGTTACTGGCCGGACCTGATGGTCGGAGGGAAGCAAAACCTGTATCGTTATAAAGGCATTATGCGGTGCCCCTCGGCACAGCCGGGGAAATGGACGGCTGATGACTATTGGAATAATGCGTTCAACATCTACGGCATCTGGGGGACTCCCCGCGAGGGACGATGGGGCGGATTTAAGGAGGTTGTGGACGGAAAAACCACGGTGGGCCATAACTTTAAGCGCATCGCCTGTCCTTCCCGATATCCGCTGATCGCCGACAGCCTGAACACTGCCGGAAAGCAAGCAAACTCGGTAACCCAGTATATGTCTGGCAACATGGTAAACATTCGCCATGATGGATTTGCAAATATTCTTTGGGGAGACGCGCATGTGGCGGCGACATCACCGCATGAATACGCCAAAGCGGTACGCGACACCATGGAAATATCCACCGCGGAAGTGGCATGCTTCTATGGCAACGGCGGCGGGATCAGATACTGAGTATCGAAAGGAACTATCTTGAAACTTAAATTATACTGGATGGGCGTGTTCCTCTGGTCGGCTTCTGTTTTCGCAACGGAACTGGTTTCCGTCGGCATGCCGGGCAATGAATCGGCCCCCGTCCGAATCGAAAACAAGGAAAACTGGTATCGTCCCGGCAGCGTGGCGCAGCCATTCCGGATTGCGACAGCACCGGTCAGCAATGCGGAATACTGCGAATTTCTCAACTGCAAGGCCACGGATGATACCCGGGGGCTTTTCGATTCCCGCATGCAGATTGTCCGCAGCGGAGTCAAAGGAGCTTATCGCTATGCCCCGGCAAACAGCGCCAGTACGCTCCCGGCCGGATTCGTAACCCGTACAAACGCGGCCCGGTTCTGTAACTGGCTGACTAACGGAAAAGGCGGCGGCGACACGGAGACGGGCGCTTACGCCATCCGGAACATGCGGCTTTCCGATGGTAAAAACGCCGATGTGATTTCGGGGCCGCGTAACCTGACGGCATTGGATGCGCCTGTCGTTTACTTTCTTCCGAACATCGATGAATGGTACAAGGGGATGTATTTCGATCCGGCCAACAGACGCTGGCAGGATGATTCAAAGCCCGGCAGACTCTCCGCCGTTCCCGGTCAAGGCAAGGAGTGGCTCGAGGATCGCCGCGGCAGATCTCGGCTGGATGCGGTAACTGCCGGCGGGAAAGAGATGGGGCGGCTGTTCACGCTGGTCTCCGCAACCCACGCCGAAGCCGGTCTCGGATTCCGGGTCGCGGCAACAGCGCCACTTTATTTTGGAACGCTGCTGAATGACAGCCGGAACCTCTTTCCGGAAGCGGCAGGAAAGGCGAGGCTCAAGTATCGCAATGAACTCACTGTGCCGGTCCGAATCCGTTGCCGCCTCCGGGATTATTGGAGGAATGAATTGTGGAGCAAGGAGTTCTCCGCGACTTCCGGAACCGGAATATTTGAGTTCGATCCGCCCGGAACGGATGGGTATTACGAGCTGTGCATTGATCCCGATTCTCCGGAATTCAAAGGCAGCCAAATCGTGATTCCACTTGCTGTGATGCGAGAACCGGTCGCATGCGATCCCGATGGCCGCTTTGGGATCGTTGCTCATATCGGCAAATGGGAAGAAGGGTACACCAACGAACCGGCGGAGGAGACGCTGCAGCGGCTCAAGACGACCGGTGCATCCATTGTCCGCTGGGATGTCGGATTTGGAGAAAACGATGATGCGGAACGCATTCGGCTCGTAAAACGTATGGGGTTCACCCCTCTGCCGATCATCAATCACTGGGGCGAATTCGGTGCGCATAATTACGGGGTGCTTGACCGTAACGTCAAAAATACGCCGAAAGCGATTTCGGATAAGTGGGCCACACGGAACATTCCGCCGGAATTCCGCATGTTTGCGGAAAATGTCTACCGATTGGTGAAGCGTACCGGGAATGCCGGGCATTACTGGGAAATGGGGAACGAACCGACTTTCTGGGGAATCGTTGCGGAAGATTATGTCCAGTTCCTGCGTGCCGGGTGGATTGCCGCCAAAGAGGCGGACCCCGCCTGCGAAATCATCATGGGCGATGCCAACACTCTGTACGAGAAACTGTTCGCAAATAATGGAGGCCGTTTCTGCGACCTTGTCGCCACGCACATCTATGGTTATTTTACCGAGGAACACTGGTGCCTCAAAGGCAATATCGCGCTTTTGCGGAACGCCATGAAACGACACGGCATCTCCGGACGAAAACTTTGGCTGACCGAAACGAACATCTGTACTTATTCGGCCGAGAATCTGGTTCCTGCCGTATCGCTGGATGCCTCGCGGCGTTACCAGGCGATGCACGTTCCGCGCACACTGGCCGGATCGGTCGCCGCCGGAATTGACCGGATAACCTATTATAACTACCGCGATACGCCGACTTCCCATTTGGAAGCGGAATTTGGTCTTCTTGACCGGTACGGACTGCCGAAACCTGCATTTTCGAGCTATCGCACCGCGGTAAGGATGCTCGGCAACGCAACGTTTATCGGACAGATCAAGCTCGACGGAGCCGAGAAGTCCGGGATTCAGGCGTTTGCATTCCGTGATGGTCAAAACCGCAACGTGGCAATCCTGTGGAGAACAGACCGATTCTCCACCCATTACGGAGAGACCGTTGACAATTTTCTGCGTCCGCCCGAAACGGTTATCCTTCGAACTTCCGCTCCATCGGTCGAATTGGTTGACCAGATGGGAGCCTCCCGGACGTTAACCGCGAAAGGCGGCGTGATTGAAATTCCCGTGAGCGAAACGGCGGTATATATCCGCGGAAACCTGATACTGAAAACCGAATCCGAATGGTTGAATCTCAACCGGGACCCTCGCACTACCTTGAAACAAAAAGGTGCGGTGAAGATCCTGCCGTCGCAGGACAACCGGCTTTCTGCCAAATTTATGATGCCCGGCATCATACTTGATGTGAAACCCGGGGAAGCGAATGCGATTCGCGTTCGCTTCTACAATCATACGGATGCCCCGCTTCGAGGCCGTGCTCGCCTGGTCCCACATGAGGACTGGATGAGCCCCCCATACTGGCCGGTGTCTCCGGTGGAGTCCGGTGTGGTCATTCCTCCCGGCAGCATGGAGACCCGCACCTTCACACTGCAGATTCCGGACAAACAGAAGAAGGAGCAACACTTCATTCTGAAGGCGGAATTACTGCTCGAAGACGGTAGCACGCTGGCAGATACCGTGATCCTGCATTACCCCTCTTCCGGCAAATAGGGGGGGCGCCGAATTGAAAAATCATGCAGATGTTTGATATTCACGCCGGAGTTCGACAAAACCGACGGAGAAACGGCGGAAGCGGGCGGGGCGGCGCTGTGGCGATGGATTGAACGGAGAAATGGCGGACGGGGTCGTTATTTCTGCTCAAATGCGTGTCCGTCAAAGACCCTTACCCGGCATCGACAGGGTGCCGGGTAGGGTGTCGCTCACGCAAAACGATTGGCCGATTGCCGGATTACAATGCGCGGTCCCAGTATTTGCGGACGACTTCCTGCCCGTTGTCGCGGATGGCGCGCTCGACCTCTTCCACGCTGCGCGAATCGTTCAGCGTGAACTGGCCAACGTCTTCGTCGGCGAGCAGCGCGTATCCGCCCGGCGTCACCCGCGAGCCCGCGCTCATATTGTCGGCGCAGAGTTGGACCATCCGGTCGCGGAACTCCGGATTCTCCCGGGTGGAAATCGTCATGCCGCATTCGGGGAAGACGATCCGGAAGGCGAGCATCATCAGTTCGAGTTCGTCATCGCCGACCGGATGCGCCGGTTGAAACCCGCCGTCCGTCGCCGTGATGCGCGGAAAGGCGAACTGCACCTTGCTCTCGAAGCAGTGCTTTTGCAGGTAGATCGCGTGCGCGCCGAGGCTGGCCGCCTCGATCCGCCAGTCGTCGAGCCCGAGCAGGAACGCCATGCCGAGGTTGCGCATTCCGGCTTTTCCGGCGCGAAGCTGGCTCCACAGCCGGAATTCGTAGTTGCTCTTCGGCCCGAACGGGTGCAGCTCCTTGTAAAGTTCCTGATTGTAGGTTTCCTGAAAGAGCGTCAGCCCCTCATAACCGGCTTCGAAGAGCTTGCGGTAGCCCTCCTCGGTCTGCGGGGCCACTTCGAGGCTGAGGTAGGAGAAGCGCTCCTTGAGCATCACCCCGACTTCGCAGAGAAAATCGGTGCTCATGCGGACCGGGTCCTCACCGGCGACGATCAGCAGCGAATCAATCCCCATCGCCAGGATCGCGTCGGTCTCCTGCCGGATTTCATCCAATGTCAGGCTCTTGCGCTCGTATTTGTGGCGGGCGTTGAAGTCGCAGTATTTGCAGCCGTTGATGCAACTGTTGGAGATGTAGAGCGGCGCGTAAATCGACACCGTTTTGCCGTAGTAGCGGCGGCGGCAGTTCATCGCCACCTCGCGGATGCGCGGCAGCATGGTCATCGCGGCGGGCGAGAGGAGAGTAAGGAGATCGAAGAAATCGCGCCGTTCCTTGGCCAGCGAACCGGCCACCGTCTCCGGTGTGGCGGCGACGATGCGGCGGCGGATTTCCGCTTCGGAAAATTTGAGTTCGGGAAACATGGTGCGCCCTCTCTTTACCGGAAAATGTCGAATGTGTTCTGCGGACTGGTGGCCGAAGCGGTCGAAATCGCCGCGGGCGGACCGGCTTTTACGCCGAGTTCGGCGGCCATAATCGCCAGCTTGAACGCCTCGGCCATCTTGACCGGATCGTCCGCCGAGGCCACTGCCGTGTTGATCAGCACCGCGTCGGCGCCAAGCTCGATCGCTTCGGCGGCGTGCGACGGCAGGCCGATCCCGGCATCCACCACCACCGGAATGTTCGACTGCTCGACGATGATTTCAAGCATGGAACGGGTGCGCAGCCCCTGGTTCGAACCGATGGGCGCGCCGAGCGGCATCACCGCCGCCACGCCGCAGTTTTCGAGGTGGCGCGCCAGCACCGGGTCGGCGTTGATGTAGGGCAACACGATCAGCCCCATCTTGACCATCTCCTCGGCCGCCTTCAATGTCTGGATCGGGTCCGGCAGCAGATAGCGCGCGTCGGGATGGACTTCGAGCTTGATCCACCGGTATCCGGCCGCCTTGCCGAGCCTGGCGATGCGGATCGCGTCTTCCGCGTTGCGGGCTCCCGCCGTGTTGAGCAGGATCTCGACCTTCGAACGGTCGATCGCGCCGAGAATATCGTCCTCTGCCGGGTCGGCCAGATCGACGCGGGTGAGCGCGGTGGTCACCATCTCCGTCCCGGACGCCTCCAGCGCCGCGGCAAGCAGTTGTTTCGAGGCGAATTTGCCGGTTCCGAGAAAGAAACGGCTGTTGAATTTCTTTCCGGCGATGACGAGATCTTTCATGGTGCTGACTCTTTTCCTTGAGATAAGGCGCTTTTTTTACGGCTCCACGCCGAGAAGAAGCGCAATGACTGTGTTTGCCTGCATGGCGGCGGCGATTCCAACCCGGGGCGAAAACGGCGGCGAATGGGCCACGTCGCTTTCGGCGTCTCCGACCAGATAAAGCTTGCCGCCGCCGATCCGGCGCAGTTTCAACTCGTTGCTCCGCCCCCAGCCGGCGAGGCCGCTGGCGGCGACGACCGTTTTCCCGGCGGCCAGCATGGCTCGGATCAGCATCTGCTTGGCCGCGCCCGAATCGAACGCCTCGACCACGATGCCGCAATGCCCGAACAGGTCCGCCGCGTTGCCGCCATCGACGGCGAGGTCGTGCAGCGAAAGTTCAACGCCGGGAACGATTCTTCGCAGGTTTTCCCCGAGCGCCTCGACCTTCGGCCTGCCCACCTGGTCGGCGAAAAAAAATTGGCGGTTGAGATTGCCGCCCGACACCCGGTCGAAATCGGCGATCACCAGTTTGCCCACCCCGCAACGCACCAGGTGCATCGCGCAGTTTGAGCCGAGCCCGCCCGCTCCGGCGATGCCGATTACCGCCCGGCCGAGCGTTTCGCGCTCTTCCGGAGAAAGGCTGGAGTTGATTTCCATCGCGTCACCCTCCGGCAACGATCCGGAACACATTCAGCCGGTCGCCCGCCGCAAGAACGCGCGCCGCCTCTTCCGCCCCGCGGATTTCGCCGTTGAGTTCGACCACCACCGTGTCCGGGGAAAGCCCGCGCGCGGCCAGGAGTTCCGAAACCGTCGTCCCGCCGGGAATTTCCTGCCGGACTTCGTTCCAAAGAATTTCCATCGTTCGCGCCGCCTTTCCGGATTGGTTCCAAACTCCTTAAAATAGCACGTTTTCCGCTTTTTTTCAATGAAAAACGGGCCGGAATTCAAAATTCCGGCCCGTTTCCAGGAGAATCCCGTTCGGCTCAGCCGAGGCGGGCTTCCAGTTCGACAAGCTGCTTGGAGAGCTCCGCCGGGAGGTGGCCCGCAAACATCTTGTAGTGTTCCTTGCTCATCGCAAGCTCGGTCTTCCAGCCTTCGACATCGACCTTGAGGAGCTCCTCCATGTCGGCCTTGGAGACTTCGCCTTCGAGGCCCTTGATGTCGATCGCGTCGGCGGTCGGCATGACGCCGATCGCGGTTTCCTTGCAGGCGCCCTTGCCGTCGCAGCGGTCGAAGACCCAGGCCAGCACGCGGCTGTTGTCGCCGAAGCCCGGCCACATGAACTTGCCGTTGGCATTCTTACGGAACCAGTTCACGCAGAAAATCTTCGGCAGCTTGCCCTGTTTTTCGCCCTTCTTGCCGATCTCCAGCCAGTGCTTGAAGTAGTCGCCCATGTTGTAGCCGCAGAACGGCAGCATGGCGAACGGGTCGCGGCGGACGGTGCCCGCCTTGACGTCGAGCGCGGCGGCGGTCACTTCGGAGCCGACCGTCGAACCGATGAAGACGCCGTGCTCCCAGCTCTTGGCTTCATAGACCAGCGGCAACGTGGCCGGACGGCGTCCGCCGAACAGGAAAGCCGCGATCGGAACGCCGGCGGGGTCTTCCCACTCGGCGGCGATCACCGGGCAGTTGTTGGCGCGGGCGGTGAAACGGGCGTTCGGGTGCGCGGCCTTGACCGGCTTGCCCTCGGCGTCGAGCTGGCCCGGCTTCCAATCCTTGCCCTTCCAGTCGATCAGGTGGGCTGGCGCATCGTAGCCGATGCCTTCCCACCAGACGTCGCCGTCGTCGGTCAGCGCGACGTTGGTGAAGATGGTGTCCTTCGCGCAGGAGATCATGGCGTTCTTGTTGGACTGCATCGAGGTGCCCGGCGCAACGCCGAAGAAACCGGCTTCCGGGTTGATCGCGCGGAGGTTGCCCTCCTTGTCGAACTTCATCCAGGCGATATCGTCGCCGACGGTCTCGACCGTCCAGCCCGGAATGGTCGGGATCAGCATCGCCAGGTTGGTCTTGCCGCAGGCCGACGGGAACGCGCCGGTGACGTACTTGACTTCGCCCTTCGGATTGGTCAGCTTGAGGATGAGCATGTGCTCGGCCAGCCAGCCTTCGTCGTGGGCCTGGGCGCTGGCGATGCGGAGCGCCAGGCACTTCTTGCCGAGCAGCGCGTTGCCGCCGTAACCGGAGCCGAACGACCAGATTTCACGGGTTTCCGGGAAATGGGCGATATATTTTTTATCCATCGGGGCGCACGGCCAGATGCCGTTGTCCGACTCGCCTGCTGCCAGCGGCTTGCCGACGGAGTGGACGCAGGGGACGAATTCGCCCTTGGCGCCGAGCACGTCGAGCACCTTCGTGCCGACGCGGGTCATGATTTCCATATTGGTGACCACGTAGGCGGAGTCGGTGATTTCGACGCCGATCTTCGCGATGTTCGAGCCGACCGGACCCATCGAGAACGGGATCACGTACATCGTGCGTCCCTTCATGCAGCCGTCGTAGAGGCCGAGCATGGTCTTCTTGAGTTCTTTCGGGTCGATCCAGTTGTTGGTCGGGCCGGCGGCATCCTTGGTCTCGGAAGCGATGTAGGTGCGCGCTTCGACGCGGGCCACGTCGGACGGATCGGAGCGGAACAGCAGGCTGTTCGGGCGCTTTTTCGGATTCAGGCGGACCGCCAGGCCGGATTCCACCATTTCATTGCAAAGACGGTCGTATTCTTTCTGGGACCCGTCGCACCAGTAAACCGCGTCCGGCTTACAGATTTCGACCCATCCGTTCACCCACTTGACCAGCTTTTCGTTCTTGGTCGGGATCGCGTTCAACTGTTTGGCCATAATGTTTTGCATCCTCCAGATATATTGTGTTTGGGGTTTTCTCATTTGGGTAATCACCAAAATATACACCCGGAAGGATGATGTTTCAAGGACGAGATCTCGAAAAAAAACAAAGAAAACCGCCGGACTTCGTATGGAAGCCCGGCGGCGGAGTGCTTTTTTCGTTGATTGCCCGATGAAACTCTATTCGGCGAAAAGCGCGCGGAATTCTTCGAGATTGTCTTTGGTCACCAGCACGTAGCGGATGTCGAACGCCTCGTTCCGGCTCTTCGGTGCGGGGACATCGTAGCGGGCCTTCGGGTTCGAGAACACCACCGCGGAGATCTTTCCGGCGCGGATCAGTTCGGCCAGGCCCGGAATCGGACCGGAGGGCAGACCGAGCAGGAGAATTTTCGGCCCGTCTTCATTCTTCAGGATTTTCAGCTTTTCGAGGTCGGAGGGCAACCCGATCGTCGAAATAATGACGGACGCATCCGGATAACGGTCGATCACTTTGTCGAAATCTTCCGCCGTCATCGACATGTAGAGCGGCATCGGCATCTCGGAATATTCCGAAGGCAGCTCGATCGTGTCGAGCATGATGTCGTTGCTGCCGTAACCTTCGATCATGGCGTAGGCGAGCTGTTTGATGTTCTCGTTTCGCTGAAAATCGGGATCCACCAGCAGCAGGAGCTGTTTCTTCGGCTCGATGTCTTTCAGATACTCCCCGACCCGGAACCCTTGCGAGGCGTAAAACGCCATTTCATTCTGCAGCAGGTCGTCGCTCATTCCGCCGAACTGGCGGTGCCAGAAAAGAGCGCCGCCGGAAAATACCATGATTGCAAACGATACCGAAGCCATTGCGAACAGAAACGCCAGAAGCGTTTTGAAAAACCTTGGCATTCGATTGAATCCTCTCTGTGAAATCACCAGATCCCGGAATCCGAAGGAAAAAGCCACCCGACAGAATCCTGTGCTGTCCGGTGGCCTCTTCTTGCGGTCGGGAAGCCGCGTCAGTTGGCGAAATTGGCCTTGTACTCTTCCGCATTTTTCTTGTCGACGAGGACGTAACGGATGTCGAACGCCTTCATCGGGTCGGACGGCGCGGGGACGTCGTAGACCGCCTTGGGATTGGAGATGATCAGCCCGGAGATCATGTCGCTCTGGAGCGCCGGCAGCAGGCCGGGCACCGGACCGGAGGGCAGGCCCATCAGGAAGAGCACCGGACGCTTGTCGGCGGACTCTTTGAGGAACTTCAGGCGGTTCGCGTCGGCAGGCAACCCGACGATGGTGACGATGATCCCGCAATCGGGATGCTTGCCAACCGTCGCGTCGAAATCGGACGCCTTCATCATCATATAAAGCGGCATCGGGGCTTCTTCCTGATTGCCGGGGAGATCCACAGTATCGACAACGACTTCGCCCTGGTATCCGGCACGGAGCGCGTCGGCCAGTTTCTTGACGTTCTCGTTGTTCTCAAGGCCGGGGTCGGCGACAAGAAGAATCTTCTTGCCCGGGAACTTCTCCTTGAGGAAGGTTCCGGTCTTGGTGCCCTGGGAGGCGTAGAACTTCATTTCGTTTTCAAGCAGGCTGTCGCGGGTCCCGAA